>Ga0160423_10001554_pt1 | contig 19266 bp, 14 predicted proteins | sample CRUFie14St8metaG_FD_108191 | JGI IMG/M metagenome (GOLD analysis project Ga0160423, IMG submission 108191) | Marine microbial communities from the Costa Rica Dome - CRUD Field 142mm St8 metaG | ecosystem: Environmental > Aquatic > Marine > Oceanic > Photic zone | place: Costa Rica: the Eastern... | reverse complement strand
TTAAAAACGAAACTGGTAGTACTCACTTTATAGTACCACCTCAGCATATGGTTACGCCAGTAAACCATACGGCTGGTGTTTCTACAACTGAGTCACTTATAAACTTAAAAAATGGTGGAGCAAGTATAGATGTTCAGTATGCTAGTTATAGAGAAAATGGTGCTTTGCATTTTGATGGCACTGATGATTATATACCTGCACCAGCAAACCCTCAATATGGTTATGGTGCTGCTAGCTGGGAGTTTGTAGTAAAATTTGATATAACATATAATGACGATACTAGTACATATAGGCAAATATATAGTCAAGATAGTGCAATATGGATAGCACAGTATAAGAGTAATAGTAACGCTGATATGATAGGTATTGATTTACAAAAAGATAATGGTAGTTGGTTTGATGGTAATGGCGGAGCCACTACTGGCGCTCAAGTTGGTCCTGTAGATGCTGGTGTTTGGTATCATGTAATTTTTACTTTTGATCAAGGCGTAATCAAAGGATATTTAAATGGAGTTCTTGGTTTTACTATAACTAGAACAGGTATGACGCAGATTCAAGAAGGACCAAGTACAGCTAATATAGGTCGTAGATCAAACAACTTATACCTTGATGCTGAGCTACCAGTATTTAAATTATACAAAAAAGATTTATCACAAGCTGAAGTAACACAGCATTACAATGCTTACAAAAACAGATTTAATATATAACCCGGAAAATGAAAGGTAATTATGGCAAATGAATTTAAAGTAAAAAAAGGTCTCATAGTAGACGGCTCAGGAACTGTAGTAGATATACAAGGTACTGAAGGACAATTATTCTCTGTAACAGATAGTTTAACAGGAGACTTGTTTTCTGTATCGGATGTTTCTGGTGTTCCTATATTTAATGTAAATTCTAGTGGTTTGTCTACCTTTGATGGTGATATTAATGTAGCTGATGCTAAAAAATTATACTTTGGTGCATATAGTAATCTAGAAATATACCAAGATGGTACTGAGGGAGGAAATAATTATATTACAAGTATTACTGGTGATTTAACAATTGATAGCCAAGGTGATGACTTGATATTAAAAGCGGCGGATGATGCAATACTTTATGTTCAAGGTTCTGATATAGCGATACAAGCAGTTGGAGATGGTAAAGTAGGTTTAAGGTATGATAACGTTGAGAAAATAGCAACAAGCTCAACAGGAGCAACGTTTACAAGTAAGTTATTACAAACAGCTCATTCAACAGCTGTAAGTAACGCGTCATATAACTCAGAAGCCGCTGTTGTAGCACAAGCAACGCAATCCCCAGCAAACGCTTACCCAGGTTTTGGTTTTCACAAATCTGGTGAACTAGGTGTATTTTTATACGCCGCTAGTAGAACTAGATTAAAACAAAGAGGTGATGGTGGTCAAGAGTATGATATATTAAACTCAAACGATGGTATTTGTATAACTACAGGAGCACAAACTTTCACAGGAGACAAAACTTTTGATGATGATATAATTGTAAAAGGAAAAGCTAGTATTGGTGATGCTTACTCTGATGGACCACACACTTTTAAAGGTATGGCTGTTTTTTCAACATCAAAAGATAATGAAGAAGATTGGGTAGACTCACCTATAAGTGTTAGAGAAAGAGACTTAATTGGTAGTACTTCAGCTGATATTAAATACTCGCCAAACATTAATTTTCATTGGGCCTCAAGAGTATCTAGATCTATATACATGAGTGCTCAAGGTGAATGGTATTTTGGAGAATATGATGCAAATGGATCACCGTCTATAGATGGTAAAGTATGGGTGCATAGTTTAGATGTATCAAATGATGCTACTATTGATGGTAGTGTAAATGCTATTTCTGGTACTAGCCATAGTTTTTTAACTGGTAATACAAACAACGTTTCTACAGCTGATACAACAGGTTTTAGATTACATCAAACAAGTTACACAGACGGAAGATACACACATAGATTTAGAAAATACGATCAAGGAGGTGGAGTACCTTTATATATAGATTCGTCATCAGGTACTGCAAACATTTTTACAAGTTTAATGAGAATCGGTGCATACACTGGTGAAGTACATACTGCTGAAGTGTATGGTGGATTGAAATCTACATATATGAATACAACAGGTTATCAAATAGCCGGTACTTATGTAATTGATTCATCAAGAAATTTAGTAAATATAGCTAGTGGTGTGTTTTCTGGTACTTTAGATGTTAACGGAACATCAGCTTCAACTTTTTATGCTTTAGAAGTTTCAAGGAGTGGAACTGGAACTACAACACCAGATATATGGGGAACAAATGGCACGTTTGTAATTGGCACGAGCGCGAGTGCAGAAGTTTTGATGATGAGTGGAGATGATGCAACTTTTGCAGATGATTTAACGGTTAACGGTGAACTTACATTTAATGGAGGTAATGTTGAAGGATATGTTTCTTACACTATTAATATGTCTAACACATCCACGTATTCTGTTAATAAATATTATCCAGTAACTATTGGGGGCATAGGTAATGGTCCAATTGTTAATCTTAGATTAGAAAATCAATTAAATAGTAACGTACCAAGTTGGAGCACACACAGTAGTGGTTTTTCTTTAGTGCTTGATTATCTAACAAATGGTAATGGTTGGGGAACACAGTATCAATCAAGAATGATAAGAACTTGGACAGAGAGATATGCTAACGTAACAATACTAGGTGGTATATCACAAATGACAAACTCAAGTCAAGAGGTTTTATGGCTTAGAGGTGGTGGTATTTATTATTTAAAAGCAAATAAAGCTGGTTTAACAGTAACACCAAGAAGCTCAACATACACAACTAATAGCCAAAGTGTTTCTCCAACTGCTGATAACACTATTGTTAATGATGTTTATTCATCTGCTGCTAGCACAATGGGTATAAGCAATATAGCTTTAAATAGCAAGCTTCAACACTCTGGTAACCTTAATAATTACTTACAGTTTGGCACAGATAACGCTACACTTTCAGAGCATACTTATTTTAACAAACATGTTACTGTAGGTAATCAAACAGTAACGAGTAGCACAACTAATTATGAAAATGTATTAAGAATCAAGGGTAAAAACAACTACTCTAATGGTACGAATTGGTACGGAACATACGGGCAAATATTGTTACACTCTGATACTAACATGACATCTAGTGCTAGAAGATTTTTAATAACTAATGCTTTAGGTAACAATGCTTTTGCTATAGTTAGATCAACCGATGGAAATACAGATCCTGTTGTTAATTCAACTGGTGGTGGTTATACACCTAACAGTGGAACAGCTGATTTTGTTATAAATAATAGTGGAAATATAGGTATAGGTCAAACTCAACCAAGTTATAAACTTCACGTTGTTGGTGATTCTTTATTCACTGCAGCCGCGAAATTTAATAATACTATAAAAACAACAGGTACTACAATATCAGTAACACAATCTGATGGAGATGACTTAGCAAAAATATATCAAGATAGTGCAGATGGATTTTTAGAGCTATTTACAGGTCAAGCAACACCTTTATCAAGAGTTAAACTATCTTCTTATGGTGATTCTTATATAAACCCTGCAGCATCTGGAAAACTTGGTATAAATAGCTCGTCACCAAGATACCAGTTAGATCTAGCAAAAGTAGATGACGCTGCTCAAACAGATTATTTAGCATTAGGTGTTAATAATGGACCAGGTACAGGTGATGGAACAGCTCTTGGTACTGGTATTGTTTGGAAAGCACATTATAGTGGTTATTCAAAACGCTCAGCTGGTATCATGCAAGTAGCGCAAGGAAACTATTTTAGAAGTGGATTAGCTTTTTACACTAATAACGCAACAAGTACAAGTTCAGATTGGGTGCAACGTATGTACTTAGACATGGATGGTAAATTAATTTTAGACCCTGGCACTGGCGTTGCTGTTGGTAATACTGTTTTAGATGTACAAGGTTCTGAAGGCCAGTTATTCTCTGTAACTAATAGCTTAACCGGTAGTTTATTTTCAGTAGCAGATGTATCTGGTGCTCCAATACTATGTGTTAAAGACAATGGTTATGTAGAAATAGATGATAATATACACTTGAGAGGTCGTATATATCACAAACACCCAGAAGCTGAGCAACTATATGAACAAGGAAGTTATTTTGGTTTTGCATCACCTAACGTAACAGAAAGTGATATAATATTCTTTGTTGGTGGTATGACAAGAATGAAAGTGCATGATTCTGGTGTTGAATTAATGGACGAATTAAAAACTCATGAAATTATACCTGATGGCGATTCTGTGCGAGATATAGGTACTAATACTGTTAGATATAGAAACATATACGCAGATACATTATATGGTGATGGTAGTAATTTAACAGGTATTTCAACTGGAACTCCATCAAACATGGTAACCACTAATACAACCCAAAATATATCAGGTCAAAAAACCTTTACTACTACAAGTTATTTTAATGGTGGTAGCGTTAACGCAAGATTTAGTTTTGTAGCTGGTTCAGCAGGTAGCCAGATTGAAAATTCATCAACATCTCTGCAAACATTTAGATGTGACTCAGATAGATTAAGGTTTTGGATGGGTGGAACTGGTGGTTCTCAAGAAACACTTACTATTGTAGAAAGCGGTAGAGTTGGTGTAAAAAAATACAATCCTGCTTATCAACTAGATGTTACTGGAACTATTAGAGCAACATCGGACGTTATAGCTTTTTCTGATAAAAGAGTAAAAGAAAATATAAAAACTATTGACAATGCTCTTGATAAAGTTACAAAATTAAGAGGTGTTACTTATAATAGAAAAGACACAGAAGATAAATCTACTAAAATAGGTGTTATAGCTCAAGAGATAGAGAAAATATTACCAGAAGTTGTAGAAACAGACGAAAAAGGATTAAAGTCTGTAGCTTATGGTAATGTTGTTGGTGTGTTAATTGAGGCTATAAAAGAATTAACAGATGAAGTAAAACAACTTAAAAAACAAATTAAGTAATGGCAATAGGAGCATCAGGAGCAATATCTATAGGTAATGGCGGCGCTGGATCTAACACTATAAATTCAGAGTTCGGAAGATCTAGTAATACAGCTAATAGTTCGTTACAACAATTGTCAAACGGAACTTATGCTACGATAACTCTTAGTAATCTAAATGCAAACAAACCGGATACTACAGCTCCGCACGCTATGAGTGAATTTTATAAGTATCACCATAATATTTTACCTATTACTAATAATAATTTTCAAACTTTTGGAAGTAGCGGTGGAACTGGAACAACAATAAGTGTTACACATGCAGCTTATTCAACATGGTATGTTTCTAGTAAGCCATCTTGGGTAACTATAACGTCTGGTAATTATGGAGCTAGTAATAAAGATACAGGTAGTGGTAGTGTTACTTTTACCGTAGCGTCTAATAGTGGTAGTTCTAGAAGTGGTAGTTTAGTTGTAACTTTTGATATAGGTACTTTTGGTGGTGGTGTTGGGGATGCTAACTCAACAACTACAATGACAACATCTATTTCACAGTCTGCTGGTAGTGGTGGTGGACCAGGTGGTGGAGGCCCTCCTCCTCCAGGTGGTGGTGGAATGCCATAGGTAAAAACCGTGAAAATAGCGTAATAATATAAACATAGAAATAACTTAAAAATAAAACAATGGCATTACAAGGAAAATTCGCATGGAAAGGTCTCGAAATTGATGAAGCGTATATCGTTATACAAAACGCTAGCGCATCATGCAACTATCAATCTGTTCCTGAAGTAAAAAGTGAAGCTGAATACAACGAAGACGGCACTGTAAAAACAGAAGCTGTTATTGAGTATAAAATGGAAAAGGTATTAGAAGGAAAATATATAGCTCATATATATAAAGATAAAGCTAACAAGGACGAAAATCCTGGACAAGTTTTAGATAGTATTTATGGAAGTTATACTCCTAAACATACTACATCAGCTAAAAATGATGTTGCTCAAGCTTATGTAGCTTTAAAAGCAACAGACGCGTGTAAAGATCTTGCTGACGCTTAATAGCAAGACACAATTAAATTTAATAAAATGGAAAAAGAAGTAAAAGTAGAGGACATCGCTAAAGATGTAAAGAAAATTACTGATGAAGAGTTGAAGTCAATTCAAGAAAAGGTAAATAGTATAAATCAAGCTCAGATGCAAGTCGGTGGTTTAGAAGTGCAAAAAAGTTTAGCTTTAGAGCAAGTAAAAACATATCAACTAGACTTACAAGTAATACAAAAAGAACTTGAAGAAAAATATGGTAGAGTATCTGTTAATTTACAAGATGGTACTATATCTGAAATACCTGAAGAAAATGAATCTGATAAGAAAGATTAGTATCGGTAAAGATTACAAAAATGAAGCTATGCACTACTCCGTAGGTCAAGAGGTCTACGGAGGTCATACTATCTGTGATATTATAGAAGAAGACGACAAGTTTAGTATTTACATACAAAAAGAAGAAGAGGTTTTACCTTGGAAAGACTTTAATAAAAATATGGCTATAGCTGTAGAATACAATCTTGAATATTAATGCGTGGGTTATATAACTTTGTAGTAAAACCAAAAGGATCAAGATATAATAACACTAAAAAAATTGGTGATAAAGAGTTAATATTAAACTCAGAAATATATAATCATCAATATGTTAATAGAGAAGCCATTGTTATATCCGTACCAAAGTTAATAGAAACAGAGATACAAGTTGGTGATACTGTTGTAATACATCACAATGTTTTTAGAAGATGGCATGATCAACACGGTGAAGAGCGTAACAGTAGATCTTATTTTAAAGAAGATGAGTATTTTGTTGCGTTAGATCAAATATTTTTGTATAAAAAAAATAATGAATGGTTTAGTTTACCTGATTATTGTTTTGTAAAACCACTTAAATCTAATAGTATTTACGAAGAAAAAGAAATACCTTTAATAGGTATAGTTAAATACACTAATAAAAAAATTCCTGTAAACAAGGAGGATCTTATAGGTTTCACGCCTAATAGTGAATATGAATTTATTATAGACAACGAAAGGTTATATAGAGTATTATCTAAATTTATTACAATCAAATATGAATACCAAGGAGAAAAAGAAGAATATAATCCAAGCTGGTTATAAAGCTGTAGAAGAATTAATAAAAGTTGCTAAAGAACCTATCGTAGATAGTGACGATGATATTAGCGCTGATAGATTAAAAAATGCAGCTGCAACTAAAAAACTAGCTATATTTGATGCTTTTGAAATATTAAATCGTATTGAAGACGAAAAAGCTATTTTAGAAAATAAGCCAAAAGAAGAAGTTAAAAAAACTACATTTAGTGGTTTTGCTGAACGAAGATCAAAGTAATGTACGAACAGTCTTTATATAAAATAATAGAACCTATAAAAATCAATACCATTAAAAGACTTAATAAGTCTAAAAAATGGAAATATGGTTACAATAAAGAAAATGATGTTGTAGTCATAAGTAAAACTGGTGAGATAGGTGACATATATGAAATACAAAATCTAAAAATAGCATTACCTAAAACACCAAAAAATCCACACAAATTTGCTGAAGATAAATGGCAAGTAACTCCACAACCTAAACAATTACAAAGACTTAAAACTATATTTGATTGGAAAGAATATCCGTCTGATTTTAAAGAAAAACATATAGATTATATAGAATCAGAGTTTGAAAAACGTGAAAATGGTTTTTGGTTTTATAACAAAGGTGTACCAACTTATATAACAGGTACACATTATATGTACTTACAATGGAGTAAGATAGACGTAGGTCAACCTGATTTTAGAGAGGCTAATAGATTGTTTTATATATTTTGGGAAGCTTGTAAAGCAGATCAAAGGTGTTATGGAATGTGTTACTTGAAAAATAGACGATCTGGTTTTTCGTTTATGGCATCAGGTGAGTTAGTTAACATGGCAACAATATCTAGTGATGCTAGATTTGGTATATTATCTAAAACAGGTCCTGATGCAAAGAAAATGTTTACTGACAAGGTTGTTCCTATATCAGTTAACTACCCTTTCTTTTTTAAACCGATTCAAGACGGTATGGATCGACCTAAAACAGAATTAGCATATAGAGTGCCAGCTAGTAAATTAACTAGAAGAAAGATAGAGCTTGGTAGTGAGGATAATGATTTACAAGGATTAGATACAACTATTGACTGGAAAAATACAGGTGATAATAGTTATGATGGTGAAAAACTTAAAATACTAGCACACGACGAAAGTGGTAAATGGGAAAGACCAAACAATATATTAAATAACTGGCGTGTAACAAAAACATGTCTTAGACTTGGTGGTAGAATTATAGGTAAGTGTATGATGGGATCAACATCAAATGCTTTAGATAAAGGTGGTGATAATTTTAAGAAAATATATAATGGGTCAGACGTTACAAAAAGAAACCGCAATGGACAGACTAGCTCGGGATTATATAGTTTGTTCATACCTATGGAATGGAATTACGAGGGATTCATTGATTCTTATGGACACCCTGTATTCGATACGCCAGAAGAGGAAGTCGAAGGACCGTATGGCGATACAATAGATATAGGTATAATAGATCATTGGCAAAATGAAGCTGATGGTTTAAAAAACGACGGAGATGCTTTAAATGAATTTTATAGACAATTTCCAAGAACTGAAGAACATGCTTTCAGAGACGAAACACAAAATAGTATATTTAATTTAGCTAAAATATACGAGCAAGTTGATTATAACGAGGAGCTAAACGTTCCTATAACTCAAGGTAATTTTCAATGGGTTAATGGTGTTAAAGATGGTAAAGTTATATTTTACCCAGACGCTAAAGGAAGATTTAAAGTTAGTTGGACTCCTAAATTTGAACAACAAAATAAATTTGTTATTAAAAATGGTAGCAAATACCCAGCGAATGAACACATGGGTGCTTTTGGTTGTGATAGTTATGACATATCAGGAACAGTTGACGGTAAAGGATCTAAAGGTGCTTTACACGGCTTAACAAAGTTTAGTATGGAAGATTGTCCGCCAAATCATTTTTTCTTAGAATACATAGCTAGGCCTCAGACTGCCGAGATGTTCTTTGAAGATGTTCTAATGGCTTTATTTTTTTATGGGATGCCATTACTCGCTGAGAACAATAAACCTCGTCTATTGTATTATTTAAGAAGGCGTGGTTATAGAGGTTATTCAATGAATAGACCTGATAGAGTATGGAATAAACTATCAACAGCTGAAAAAGAAGTTGGTGGTATACCAAATTCAAGTGAAGACATAAAGCAGGCTCACGCAGCTGCAATTGAAATGTATATACAAGATCATGTTGGAATGAAGCAAGATGGAACACATGGTGATATATATTTTAACAACACGTTAAATGATTGGGCTAAGTTTGATATAAACAATAGAACAAAGTTTGATGCAGCTATAAGCTCAGGTCTAGCAATTATGGCTTGTAACAGGCATTTATATAGACCTAATGCAGAAGTAAAAAGAGAAAAACTAAATATAAGTATAGCTAAGTATAAAAATAAAGGTATGCGATCAAAATTAATAGAATAAAAATGGCAGAATCAGTAACAAAAGGTTATTTTCCAAGTCAGGTTGTTAGCGATCAAGAGAAAGCTAGTCTTGAATATGGTTTGAAAGTTGGTAGAGCCATAGAATCAGAGTGGTTTAAACGTGATTCTGGTACTAACAGGTTTTACAATAATCAAAACGAATTTCATAAATTAAGATTATATGCTCGTGGAGAACAGAGTATACAAAAATACAAAGATGAATTATCTATTAATGGTGATTTATCATACCTTAATTTAGACTGGAAACCTGTGCCTATTATACCAAAGTTTGTTGACATTGTTGTTAACGGTATGGCTGAAAGAACGTATGACATAAAAGCATATTCACAAGATCCATACGGTATGAGCAAAAGAACTGCTTATATGGAATCTGTATTAAGAGATATAGAAACAAAAGAGATTATTGACTTTGCTCAAGATGCTTTAGGTATATCATTAAGAGAAAACGCTCCAGAGCAATTACCTGATAGTGAAGAAGAATTAAATCTTCACATGCAACTTAATTATAAGCAAGAGGTTGAAATAGCCGAAGAACAAGCTATAACAACTATATTAAACGGAAACAAGTTTGAAGAAACTAGAAAAAGATTATATTATGATTTAACTACATTAGGTATAGCTTGTGTTAAAGATAAGTTTACAACATCTGAAGGTATAAAAGTTGAGTATGTTGATCCAGCTAATATAGTTTATTCATATACTGAATCACCTTATTTTGAAGATTTATATTATGTAGGTGAAGTTAGAACAGTTCCTATAAACGAACTTAAAAAAGAATTTCCTGGTTTAGATGAAGATGAATTACTTAGAATAGTAAAACAACCAAACCAAAAATCAAACTTACATTATAGAACAGCTGCTCAAAATGACAATGAAGATAAAAACACTATAGAAATATTATACTTTAATTATAAAACCTATATGAATGAGGTTTATAAAGTAAAAGATACTATTACTGGTGCTACAAAAGTTATAATGCGTGATGATACTTTTGATCCACCTATTGAAGCTTACGAAGCTCAGTTTGGTAAAATGAAAAGATCTTTAGAAGTATTATATGAAGGTGTTTTAGTTTTAGGTACCGATAAGCTATTGAAATGGGAAATGGCTAAAAATATGATGAGACCTAAAAGTGATTACACTAAGGTTAAAATGAATTATAATATTGTAGCTCCAAGATTATACAAAGGTAAAATAGAATCATTAGTTGGTAGAATAACTGGTTTTGCAGATATGATACAGTTAACGCATTTAAAGCTACAACAAGTAATGGCTAGAATGGTTCCTGATGGTGTTTATTTAGATGCTGATGGTTTAGCTGAAATAGATTTAGGTAATGGTACAAATTACAACCCACAGGAAGCATTAAACATGTTCTTCCAAACTGGTAGTGTTATAGGTAGATCGTTTACGTCTGAAGGTGATATGAACCCAGGTAAAATACCTATTCAAGAAATAACAAGTGGTAATGGTGGTAATAAAATACAAAGTTTAATAGCTAACTATAATTATTACTTACAGATGATAAGAGATGTAACCGGTTTAAATGAAGCAAGAGATGGTAGTAAACCCGATACAAAAGCTTTAGTTGGTGTACAGAAATTAGCTGCTGCAAATAGTAACACAGCTACAAGACACATACTAAACTCTGGTTTATACTTAACAGCTGAAGTTGCTGAATCTATATCATTAAGAATATCTGATGTATTAGAGTATTCACCTACAAGAGATGCTTTTATACAGAAAATTGGTGGACATAATGTTGGTACACTACAAGATGTAGCTGATTTATATCTATATGACTTTGCAATATTCTTAGATGTATCTCCTGATGAAGAGGAAAAACAAATGCTAGAAAACAACATACAAATGGCTTTAGCTCAGCAAATGATAGAACTAGATGATGCTATTGATTTAAGAACTATAAAAAATGTTAAACTAGCTAATCAATTGTTAAAAGTTAGAAGAAAAAAGAAACAAGAGAGAGATCAATTGTTACAAGAAAAAAATATACAAACTCAAGCTCAGGCTAATGCAGAGGCTCAAAAAGTTGCAGCTGAAGCTGAGGTACAAAAAAGTCAAGCTTTAGTTCAAACTCAAATGCAGTTAGAACAAGGTAAAGCTCAATTAGAGAATCAAAAGTTAATACAAGAAGCTGCTATTAAAAAAGAACTTATGAATCATGAGTTTATGATTAACATGAGACTTAAAAACATGGAGCTTAATCTTGCTAATAGTAAAGAAAAAGAAAAAGAAGATCGTAAAGATGAAAGAACTAGAATACAAGCTAGTCAACAATCTGAGTTAATAGATCAAAGAAATAACAATAAACCACCTAAAAAGTTTGAATCTATGGGTAATGATAGTTTAGGTGACCTAAGTAATTTAGGTATGTTTGACCCTAGATAATTTGTTTAATTTTATAATATTAAATCATGGCAGAAAATAAAGAGAACCAAGAGGTTGTTGAAGAAATACAACCTGTTGAAGAGCAAGCTGCAATAAAAGACAGTGAAACTGTAGCAGATGCTAAAATCGAAACTCCAGAAAAAGAGGGTGGAGATATGAAAATGAAAGAAAAACCTAAAAGACCAAAACAACTAGTTAGCAACGAAGAAGATGAGGTTATAAAGGTTGACTTAACAAAAAAAGAAGAAGAGGTAGAAGAACCTGTAAAAGAAGAAGCTACTGAAGAACCTGTTGAAGAAGTTGAAGAAAAAACTGAAGAAGCTGTTGTTGAAGAAATAACAGAAGAAGAAGTTGAAGAAAAAACTGAAGAACTACAAGAGCAGGTTGAAGAAGCTGTACAACAATCACAAGATACAGCAGAACCTTTACCGGAAAATATTCAAAAAGTTGTAGACTTTATGAATGAAACTGGTGGTAGTTTAGAAGATTATGTTAGATTGAATCAAGATTATAGCAATCATGATGACATATCTTTATTAAGAGAATACTACAAACAAACTAAACCACATCTAAATGATGATGAGATTAGTTTCATGATGGACGATCAGTTTTCAATTGATGAAGAAGTTGATGAAGATCGAGACATTAAAAGAAAGAAATTAGCGTTAAAGGAGCAAGTTGCAAACGCTAAAGGCCACTTAGACAGCTTAAAGTCTAAATATTACGAAGAAATCAAAGCTGGTTCAAGGTTAAACCCTGAACAACAGAAGGCTGTAGATTTTTTCAATCGTTACAACGATGAGTTGGAAACAACGCAAAAAGTAGCAGAGGAACAACAAACTGCTTTTCTAAATAAAACCAATCAGGTTTTTAACGACAAGTTCAAAGGTTTTGAATATAATGTTGGAGAGAAAAAGTTTAGGTTTAATGTGAAGAATAGCGATAAAGTTAAAGAAACTCAGAGTGACATAAATAATTTTGTTAAGAAGTTCCTTAACAAGGATAATATTATGGATGACGCTCAAGGTTATCATAAATCTTTATTTACCGCTATGAACCCTGATGCTGTTGCCAAACACTTTTATGAACAAGGTAAAGCAGATGCTATTAAAGAAAGCATGGCTAAATCTAAAAACATCAATATGGATGCTAGGAAAGTAAATGACAATGTCATACCTACACCAGGTTGGTCTGTAAAAGCTGTTCCAGGTGACTCAGTTTCTGATTTCAAAGTTAAAATTAGAAAATAAATTTAAAACTTAAAATTAATAATTATGGGAGCATTTGCTGGAACTGGTGCGGAACTATCGCACTTAACTCCGAGACCGAATAAAACTTTATTTGGTTCAAATTACTTAAGCATCTCAGGCAACGACTTTAATTTCACAAAGCAGTTCTTACCAGAAGTGTACGAAAAAGAAGTTGAAAGATACGGGAATAGAACTATTTCTGGATTTTTAGCTATGGTGGGTGCTGAAATGCCTATGGCTTCTGACGAAGTCGTATGGTCAGAACAAGGTAGAATTCACGTTGCTTACGATGATGTCGTAGGTACTGACGTTTCTGCTAACTTGTTAACTTTTTCTGCTGCGCATTTAATTAACGTTGGTGATACTATCATCGTTAGTAAAGGTGGTGCAACTTTAAAATGTTATGTATCTGCTGTGCCTAGTGCAACTACTGTAACAGCTCAACCTTATACTGCTGCTGATCTTTCAGGGATTGGTTCTGACGGTGTAACTGCTGTAAAAGTATTTGTATTTGGTTCAGAATACGCAAAAGGATCAAGCAACGCTGGTAACAAAAAAGACGCTACGTTTACTTCTTTCTCTAATAAGCCAATTATCTTGAGAGACAAGTATAGCGTAAACGGATCTGACACTGCTCAGATTGGTTGGGTTGAAGTTGCTACTGAAGCTGGTACTTCTGGGTATCTATGGTACTTAAAATCTGAGCATGAAGCAAGAATTAGATTTGAAGATCAATTAGAAATGGCTATGATTGAAGCTGAGAAAAAAGCAGGTTCATCTGCAATCTCTGCTGCTGGTATTTCTGGATCTGAAGGTTTATTTGCTGCTATCACGTCTAGAGGTTTAGTATATAACAACGCTGACTTTGATGATCCAGTATCTTCTGGTGTTCACGAAGGTTTAGCTGAGTTTGATGCTATTTTACAAGAACTTGATAAGCAAGGTTCTATCGAAGAAAACATGATGTTCTTAGACAGAGCAACAGCTCTTTCTATTGACAACATGCTTGCTGCTCAAAATTCTTACGGTACAGGTGGTACTTCATATGGTGTGTTTAATAACTCTGAGGAAATGGCGTTAAATTTAGGTTTCTCTGGATTCAGAAGAGGTTCTTACGACTTCTACAAAACTGACTGGAAATACTTAAATGACTCTACTACTAGAGGACTTGTAGCTGACATCGAAGGTGTTATCGTTCCTGCTGGAACTTCAACAGTTTACGATCAGATTATGGGTAAAAACATCCAAAGACCATTCTTACACGTTAGATATAGAGCATCTGAAGCTGACGATAGAAGAATGAAATCTTGGATCACTGGATCTGTAGGTGGTAACTTTACAAGCGACGAAGACGCTATGAACGTTCATTTCTTATCTGAGAGATGTCTATGTGTTCAAGCTGCTAACAACTTTGTATTGTTAAAGTCTACTGACGGTGTACAAGGTGACTAATCACAGTAATTTATAAAGGAACGGGTGCTTCGGCACCCTAACCTTTATTTTAAACTTTTTAATTATATTATATCATGAAAGAACAAACAATAGGTGTACCTAAAGGTACGCATTGGGAAGTAAAAGATAGAGTTTACTATCTCACAACAAATGAAACGCCTTTGGTATTCTCTTTACCAGGCAAACATACTAGAAGAAAACCTTTATTATGGTTTGATCCTGAACAAGGGTTTCAAAGAGAGCTAAGATACGCAACTAATCAACCGTCTCCTTTAGCAGATGAGCAAAAAGGAACGTCTACATTAGGTAGAATTATCTTTAGAAATGGTGCTTTAGCAGTACCTGCAAGGATGCAATCATTGCAAAAAATGTTATCAATTTATCATCCGCTTAAAAATGTTATATATCAAGAGCATGATCAAGTAGAAGAAGCTGGTAACGATTTAGATTACATTGAGTTAGAAATAGAAGCTTTAAATATAGCTAAAGATTTAGATATAGAATTGGCAGAAGGAATATTAAGAGTTGAAATGGGTAGCCAAGTTTCTAAAATGACTTCAAAAGAAATAAAAAGGGATTTATTATTATTTGCAAAAAGAAATCCTTCTTTATTTATAAGTTTAGCACAAGACGAAAATGTTCAGTTAAGAAACTTTGGTATTAAGTGTTCTGAAGCAGGTTTAATTAAACTTTCTCCTGATAATAGAACCTTTACTTGGGCTAGCAACGGTAGAAAATTAATGAACGTTCCTTTTGACGAACATCCATATTCAGCATTAGCTGCTTGGTTTCAAACAGATGAAGGTTTAGAAGTTTTCAACAACTTAGAAAAAAGATTAAAATAATTAATCACTTATAGAGGTAACCATCTCTATGAGGTGGTTACTTACTATAAATAAAAACATTATGGCAGTAAATATAGATACAGTATATCAAAGAGTATTAGCAATAGCAAACAAAGAACAAAGAGGGTATATAACTCCTCAAGAATTTAATTTATTTGCTAACCAAGCACAAATGGATATATTCGAACAATACTTTTATGATCAAGATCAATTTATGAAAATGCCTGGTAATGATTCTACACATGCTGACATGGTAGACATTATCAAAGAAAAAATAGATATATTTGAAAGATACTCACAACCAGTGGCTATGAGCTCTAATGGTGTAGGCACTTTACCTATTCATTATCGTATGGGTGAATTATACACGAACAAATGTGGGTCATACGTAGAAATAGAAAAAATTAATCAAAACGAAATATATCATATATTAAACTCACCTTTAACTAATCCAACTATAAACAGACCTGTATATGTTAGAAATCAAACAACAGGTAATGGTGAAAGATCTATACAAATATACCCAACAACAATAGATAACAATGACACGGTTGTATGTAACTATATAGCTAGGCCACAACCAGTAAACTGGTCTTCTACAACTGTATTAGGTGAAGAACTATACAATGCTACTAATTCTGATAACTTTGAATTACACGATTCAGAAGAGTCTGAATTAGTTATAAAAATATTAGAGCTAGCTGGTATAACAATAAAAGATCCTCAGTTATATCCAATAGCTGCTCAAGAGGAAGCACAGAACGTACAACAAGAAAAATAATAAAATATGTCATTATTTACAGGAAACCAAAGACAGTATTACGACAATAGTCAAGAAATAGTAGCTTCAGCTGGCCAAACGGCTTTTACATTTAATTTTAGCCCCGCACCTGCAACAGCTTCTGATTTTGATATATTTGTAAATGGTAGTGAAGTTTCTGCATCCACATATAGTTATAATAATAATGTTGTAACATTTTCATCTGGTAGAACTGCTGGTGATGTAGTTTTATTAAAACAAAAAACTTTTAGTGAAGAACTAGGTAATTATCAATACATAAATATAAACGACATTGTAAATAACTTTATAATAAATTATGTAGGTGAAGATAAATTAATACCTAAAGTAAAAAGAACTGATATAGTTTTTCATGTTCAAAGAGGTATGCAAGAGTTTAGCTACGATACTTTAAAGTCAGAAAAATCTCAAGAAATAGAAATACCTCCATCATTAAAAATGAAACTTCCACATGATTATGTTAACTACGTCAAACTAACATGGAAAGATACGTCTGGTATTGAAAGAGTCATATATCCTGCTATTAAAACAAGTAATCCAAAAGCTTTATTACAAGACGGTAATTATAACTACTTATTTAATAGCGATGATACTTTACTTGAAGCATCTGAATCTGACACTTGGTCGACATATAAAGCACAAGGAGACGGTAACGAAACAGAGGCTGATACAAATCAAAATGCTGTTGATCAGGTTTTAGCTGAAGGTAGAAGATATGGTTTAGAACCTTCATTTAGTCAAGGTAACGGAGTTTTTTATATAGATAATACTAGAGGTTTTATACACTTTAGTTCAGATTTAAATACAAAAACAATAACTTTAAAATACATAAGTGATGGTGTTGCTACTGAGGCTGAAAAAATAATACATAAATTTGCTGAAGACGCTATATATAAATATGTAGCACATGCTATTTTATCAGCTAGATCATTAGTACCAGAATACTTAGTAGCAAGATTTAAAAAAGAAAAATTTGCTGCCATAAGAAAAGCTAAACTTAGATTAAGTAATTTAAAAGCTGAAGAACTTAGTCAAGTTTTAAGAAATAAATCTAAAGTAATTAAACATTAAGATATGCCAGAGTTGAAGCATCACTTTCGTGCAGGTAAAATGAATAAAGATCTGGATGAGAGGTTAGTACCTAATGGAGAGTATAGAGACGCACAGAATATAGAAATATCTACTTCTGAAGGTGATGATGTAGGTACTATACAAAATGTAAGAGGTACTACTAGAATAAAAGGTAAGGTATATAACTCAAATACAAAGGCAATAACTTCTAATTGGGACACATTAAGTTTTGGTTTAACAAATGCTATTTGTGTTGGTTCTAAATTAAATAATGAAAACGATAGAATATATTGGTTTATAAAAGCTGACGAAGCTGATTGTATTGCTGAGTATGATGATATAAAAGGTATTATATCACCTGTATTAGTGGATACGAATAATATATTAAAGTTTAAAACCACAACATATATAACAGGTGTAAATGTAGTAGATGGCATGTTGTTATGGACGGATAACGAAACTGAGCCTAAAAAAATAGATATAAATGTATTTAAATCTGGATGTGCTTCTAACTTTACAACTCATACAACTTTTCATGGATCTGCTTTTGTAGAATCTGATATAACTGTAGCTAAAAAAGCTCCTTTATCAGCACCTACTTTAACAATGTCTACATCTACAAGAGGTGGTAACGGTACTGGTACATCACCAGTTATAGTAAACAATTCAACAGCTGGTTTATTCGCTGACGCTGAAGGTAACGGTAAAGCATCTGGAACAGCGGTTACATTAACATTTTCACCAGCGCCTAACTTTCAAGTAGGTGATATAATAACACTAACAACAACATACGAAGAAGCATCATCTACAGAAAATTACGAAATAAAAGTAAGGATAACAAGTTTGTCAAATGGTACACAAACAGCTGCTTGTGTTATACAAAGTATACCAGTAGAAGTTCCATATGTAGCTTTAGTGTGGGAAGCTTTACTAAGTGAAGAGGGAGTATTGTTTGAAAAGAAAATGGTTAGGTTTGGTTATAGATGGAAATATAATAGTGGTGAATATTCTGTATTTTCACCTTTTAGTGAGTTAGCTTTTAAACCAACTACGTTCGAGTATTTATCTTCTGACGGACACAACGTTGGTATGATTAATAACTTAAGACAGTTAACTATAAATATAACAGATCCAAGACCTGCTGATGTTGACGAAATAGATGTACTGTATAAAGAGTCGAACAACAACTTAGTATATGTTGTAGATACTTTAAAAGAAAACACAGATGGTACTTTTCCTACATCTTATAATTTAGAATCAGAAATAATAGGTAAAGTTGTAGAGGCGAATCAAATGCTTAGACCATGGGATAATGTTCCTAGAAAAGCTAAAGCTCAAGAGGTTACTGCTAATAGATTAATATTTGCTAATTATTTAGAAAATTATAATATACCTAATTTTAATTTACCCGATATAAGTATGGCTATAACTCAGTCACCTATATCTACATTAAAAGAACCTGAGCTTTCTGTAAAATCATTAAGAACATATCAAGCTGGTGTTGTTTACGTTGATGCTTATAATAGGCAAACTCCTGTTTTTACTAGCAACGGAGCTTCTAAACAAACAAGTAAAACATATGCTGAAACAGTAAACAGCATACAATTAACACTTAATAATACTCCACCAAGTTGGGCTACACATTTTAAATACTATATAAAAGAAACATCTAACGAGTATTATAATTTATCTATGGATAGATATTATTTAGCTGAAGATGGTAATGTGTGGTTGAGTTTTCCTTCATCTGAAAGAAATAAAATACAAGAAGATAGCTATTTAATATTAAAGAAACAGCATGATTCAGACACTTTTGTTGGAACTAAAGCTAGATATAAAGTTTTAGATATATCAAATGATGC
>Ga0160423_10001553_pt1 | contig 19266 bp, 17 predicted proteins | sample CRUFie14St8metaG_FD_108191 | JGI IMG/M metagenome (GOLD analysis project Ga0160423, IMG submission 108191) | Marine microbial communities from the Costa Rica Dome - CRUD Field 142mm St8 metaG | ecosystem: Environmental > Aquatic > Marine > Oceanic > Photic zone | place: Costa Rica: the Eastern... | reverse complement strand
CAGAAATGGATGGTTTTGAGACATTAAGAAACATACGAGCAATTAATGACATTTCAAATACACCATTTGTATTTCTAACTGCAAAAACAGAAACCCGTGACTTTAGAGAAGGAATGAATTCAGGTGCTGACGACTTTTTAAACAAACCATTCAATACACAAGAGTTATTAGAAGTTATACAACTTCGCATTACAAAATCAAATCAAGCGAAAGAACTTTTCATTCAAGAGATAAATAGCTTGAAAGAAGAGGTTGAAAATCTGCAAAACTCAATCAACAAACTATCTTTTAATAATTCTCATGTTTTAAGAGCTCCCCTTTTAAAAATACTTGGTTTGATCAATTACATCATTGAAGATTCTGAAGAAAAATCTCAGATGGATTTAAATGCACTTGCGATGCTTAAAGAATCATGCTTAGAGCTTAGCGAAGCTACAGAAGAAGTGGAAAAATTATTAAACACCATATAACATGAATAAATCTATTCTTGTCGTAGACGATGATAAAATATGTAATTTCCTTACGGTTAATGCGCTAAAAAAAGCAGGTGTAAAAGGAAATATTGATGTTGTAATGAATGGTCTTGAAGCAATTAATAAATTAAAAGAAAGCTCTACTTTTCCCGATCTAATTCTATTAGACATAAATATGCCCATAATGGACGGAATGGATTTTCTGAAAAATTACACATCCGAAGGTTTTGAGGGAAGAACTAAAATAGCTATGTATACGAGTTCTATTCGAGAGGCCGACAAAAATCATGCCCTTCAATACAGCGATGTTTTTGAATTTATCAACAAACCAATATCACAGCAAAAACTAGTTAACATAGTTAATGAAATTTAATTCTTAACTGCTTTTTTACTCCCAGAATACATCTCATATTTCTGAAACTTACAATCTAAGGCCCCATTTTTTAGGGGAATTTTTTTTGATGGTTTAAGTCCAATGAACTTTAAAGCTTTAAAATTGCTACTAATTATCCAAGCGTTAAAACCAGGGTATTCTCTTTTAAAAGTATTACCGATGTCTTTATAAAAGTTCACAATATCTTCTTCTTTTAATCGCTCACCATAAGGGGGATTACTTACTATAAAACCTTCATTAAGGGAATTTTTTCTCGTGAAAAAATCCGCTTGCTCAACAGATATTATATCATCAACAGCAGCGGACTTAGCGGAAAATTTAGCCATTTGAACAAATCTAGAGGATATATCGCTACCATATATTCGAGTTGATGTTGGTTCAATTTGATGCTTCAAAGCTTTTTTAACACTTTTCCAAAGCATTGCATCAAAGTTTTCCCATTTTTCAATGGCAAATTTTTTAGTTGAAAACAATCTTGGAGCAATATTTTGAGTCATCATAGCCGCCTCCACGAGAATTGTCCCTGAGCCACACATAGGATCGTATAAATCTGTTTTTCGATCCCAATCCGAAAGCATTAAAAGCCCTGCTGCTAACGCTTCATTTAAAGGAGCGATATGTTCTTTTGTACGATAGCCTCTTTGGTGTAAAGAAAATCCACTTACGTCCAGTAAAATAGTAACGTCTAAGTTGTTTACATGAACATTAATTGGAACGTCAGGATTTTTCACATTTACATCAGGCCTCTTGTCATCATAGTTGGCCCTATATCGATCGCAAATTGCATCTTTAACCCTTAATGCAACAAATTTACTGTGACTAAATACTTTTGAATTGGCAACACAATCAATAGCAAATGTTTGATTCAAGTCCAAGAAGTCCTCCCACGATAATTTTTTAACCTTATAGTATAAATCTTTTTCGGTATGAGCTTTAAACCTAAAAATAGGAACAAGCAATCTTAAAACAGTTCTCAATGATAAAATGCATCTATACAAAACCTCTTCATCTCCCTCAAACTTAACTCCTCGTTTAATAGAACGAATATCTTTTCCACCCGCATCCTTTATTTCCTGAGCCAATAAATCTTCTAATCCTGAGAATGTTTTTGCAATAATTTCCATTTACACCAAATACTATCTTGTCTATCTAATTAACAAAAAACCCCGCAATGCGGGGTTTTTACTTAAGCTTCTGCTTTAGGTCCTCCGAAGTTAATCGGAAATCCCTGAGTATTGGGACTGCTATCCATTTTAACAGGACCATGTATTTGCTCGAATTTCCTAATGTTTTCATTCAAAGCATGAATCAGCCTTTTTGTATTTTGAGGAGTCATTACAACTCTACTTTTCACTTTAGCCTTTGGAACACCTGGCATAATGTTTACGAAGTCCATGATAAACTCCGAATTTGAGTGTGATATGATAGCCAAATTAGTATAAACTCCTTCAGCTACTTCTTCATTCAACTCAATACTCAGTTGATTTTCAGGATGCTCCTTTTCTTTGAAATCCGTCATTATACCTCTTCACTAATTTTTCGAGTTTCCAAAACAGCTTCATATTCTTCTTTAGAACCTACAACAATATCTTTGTAATGCTTAAGACCTGTACCTGCAGGAATCTTATGCCCAACAATTACATTTTCTTTAAGTCCCTCTAAATAATCCACTTTACCATTTACAGCGGCCTCATTCAGCACCTTTGTTGTTTCTTGGAAAGAGGCAGCAGAGATGAATGAATTCGTTTGAAGTGAAGCTCTAGTAATACCCTGAAGAATTGCAGTAGATGTTGCAGGAATTGCTTCTCTTGCTTCAACCAATGCTTTATCCTCTCTCTTCAAGTATGAATTCTCTTCTCTTAATCTTCTAGCTGTAATGATTTGACCCGCTTTCAATTCCGCAGAATCTCCAACTTCAACAACCACCATTTTACCAAAGATATTATCATTCTCTTTATTGAAATCACTCTTATTTGCGATTTCCTTTTCCAAGAATTTAGTATCTCCAGCATCATCAATAACAACCTTCCGCATCATCTGACGAACAATAACCTCAAAATGCTTATCATTTATTCCTACACCTTGTAGACGATATACATCTTGAATTTCATTTACTAAATACTCTTGTACTTTAGTTGGCCCCATTATTCTCAAGATATCACTTGGAGTAATAGCACCTTCAGATAATGGCATACCTGCTTTAATAAAGTCATTTTCTTGAACTAAAATATGCTTAGACAAAGGAACTAAATACTTCTTAATTTGTCCTGTTTTAGCTTCAACAATGATTTCACGGTTACCTCGTTTGATTTTTCCATAACTTACAATACCATCAACTTCAGCAACAACAGCTGGATTGGATGGATTACGAGCTTCAAACAACTCAGTTACTCTAGGAAGACCTCCTGTAATATCTCCTCCTTTTGCAGCAGATCTAGGAATCTTAGCTAAAGTTTGTCCAGGTTTAATTGTTTCACCATTTTCAACATTGATGTGCGCCCCAACAGGCAAGGAGTAAGAACGTAAAACAGTTTTTCCCTTAACCACTTTAATGGTTGGGTTTTTCTTCTTATCTCTATTTTCAACAATTACTTTTTCCTCAAAACCAGTTTGTTCATCGGATTCAATTCTATAAGTAACACCTTCATCAATATTCTCAAATTCAATTTTTCCAGCCTCTTCTGAAATAATTGATGCATTGTATGGATCCCATTCACATACCACATCGCCTTTTTTAACCTTTTTTCCAGGCTTAATAAATAACGTAGCTCCGTAAGGAATTAGGTTGGAAGTTAACTGAACTTTAGTTTTTGGATCAACTACTCTCATTTCAGCAGAACGACCAATTACCATCTCAACCTTTTCTCCCAATTCATTTTCACCCTGAACAGTTTTCAATTCATCAATTTCAAGAATACCGTCATACTTAACAATATTTTTGTTATCAGCTGATGAAGTAGAAGCTGTACCTCCAACGTGGAATGTCCTAAGCGTTAACTGCGTACCCGGCTCACCAATTGACTGTGCAGCAATAACTCCAACAGCTTCACCTGGTTTAACCAATCTACCTGTAGCTAAATTTCTACCATAACATTTTGCACAAATACCTCTTTCAGCTTCACAAGTAAGAGCCGATCTAATTTCAACAGTATCAATAGGGGAATCATTAATTTCTTTGGCAATAACCGCTGTAATTTCTTCAGCAGCTCCAACCATCAATTCTCCTGTTTGAGGATGAAAAACATCATGAACAGAAGTTCTACCTTCAATTCTAGCACCTAAAGATTCGATTTCTTCATCTTCTTTTAATAAAGCACTTGTTTCCAGGCCTCTCAAAGTTCCACAATCCAATTCGGTAACTACAACATCTTGAGCAACATCTACCAATCTTCTTGTTAAATAACCTGCATCTGCAGTTTTAAGTGCAGTATCTGCAAGACCCTTACGAGCACCATGAGTAGAGATGAAATACTCAAGAATTGATAATCCCTCTTTAAAGTTCGAAATAATTGGATTTTCAATTACTGCCTGGGTTGTAGCACCTGATTTTTGTGGCTTTGCCATCAAACCTCTCATACCTGATAACTGACGAATTTGTTCCTTCGAACCACGAGCTCCAGAATGGTACATCATATAAACAGAGTTAAATCCTTGACGATCTGTCTCTAACTGATTCATTAACACTTCTGTTAACTCAACATTCGTTCTACCCCAGACATCAATAACCTGATTATAACGCTCATTGTTTGTGATGAATCCCATATTATAGTTGCTCTTAATCTCGTCAACTTTTTCCTCAGCTTCCTTAATTAATTTAACTTTTTCATCTGGAATTAATACATCATTTAAAGAAAAGGACAATCCACCTTTAAATGCATTGATGAACCCTCTTTCCTTAATCTTATCTAGGAAGTTTGCCGCTTCAGCCATTCCTGTAATTCTAATTACTTCAGAAATAACAGTTTTTAACTCCTTTTTAGTAAGTAGTTTGTTAATGAAACCAACTGCCTTAGGAGTATCTTGATTAAACAATACTCTACCAGCCGTAGTTTCAATTATTTTTTCAACCAACTCTTCATTTTCTCTAACCGTAGTTTTTACCTTAACAACAGCATGCAGTTCAATAGCTCTCTCATTAAGGGCAATAATTACCTCTTCTGGAGAATAAAAAGTCATCCCTTCTCCTTTTACTGGATTTTTCTTAGTGCCTTTTTTCTCCTTAGTGATATAATATAACCCCAATACCATATCCTGTGATGGAACAGCGATTGGCTGACCATTTGCAGGATTAAGAATATTGTGAGAAGCCAACATCAACATTTGAGCTTCAAGAATAGCAGCATTTCCTAATGGTAAATGCACAGCCATCTGGTCACCATCAAAATCCGCATTAAATGCAGAACAAGCTAAAGGATGCAATTGTATAGCCTTTCCTTCGATAAGTTTTGGCTGGAAAGCTTGGATACCTAAACGGTGTAATGTAGGGGCTCTGTTTAGTAATACAGGGTGACCTTTCAATACATTTTCTAAAATATCCCAAACCACTGGATCTTTCTTGTCTACCATTTTCTTAGCAGACTTTACTGTTTTTACAATACCTCTTTCAATCATCTTTCTAATGATAAAAGGTTTGTAAAGCTCAGCCGCCATATTTTTGGGCAAACCACACTCATGCAATTTCAACGTTGGACCAACAATGATTACCGAACGTGCAGAGTAATCAACTCTTTTCCCTAATAAGTTTTGACGAAAACGTCCAGATTTACCCTTTAAAGAGTCAGACAACGATTTTAACGCTCTGTTTGCATCTGTTTTAACTGCATTGGCTTTTCTAGAATTATCAAAAAGAGAATCAACAGCTTCTTGCAACATACGTTTTTCATTACGTAAGATTACTTCAGGCGCTTTGATTTCAATTAATCGCTTTAAACGATTGTTTCTAATAATTACTCTTCTGTATAAATCATTCAAATCAGATGTTGCGAAACGACCACCATCTAATGGAACTAAAGGACGCAATTCAGGTGGAATTACAGGAACCACCTTAATAATCATCCACTCCGGACGGTTTTCAATGTGTTTGTTTGCAGATCTAAAAGCTTCAACTACCTGAAGTCTCTTGAGAGCCTCAGCTTTTCTTTGCTGTGAAGTTTCTGTATTCGCCTTATGTCTCAGTTCATATGACAATGCATCAAGATCCAATCTGTTTAATAACATTTCAAGCGCTTCTGCACCCATTGCTGCTATAAACTTATTCGGATCATCGTTGTCAAGGTACTGATTTTCTGAAGGCAACTCATCACAAATATCCAAGTACTCTTCTTCTGTTAGGAAGTCTAAGTAAGCCAAAGGCTCTCCATCTTTATTTTTAGCAACACCAGGATTAACTACTACATATCTTTCGTAATAGATAATCATATCTAACTTTTTCGTAGGCAATCCTAACAGATATCCCATTTTGTTTGGCAACGAACGAAAGTACCAAATGTGCGCAACAGGAACAACCAATTGGATATGCCCCATTCTTTCACGACGTACTTTCTTTTCAGTCACCTCTACTCCACATCGGTCACAAACGATACCTTTGTAACGGATTCTTTTATACTTTCCACAGTGACACTCCCAGTCTTTTACAGGACCGAAAATTCGCTCACAAAACAAACCATCTCTCTCAGGTTTATATGTTCTGTAGTTAATTGTCTCTGGTTTGATAACTTCACCACTTGAACGATCTAAAATCAATTCTGGCGATGATAAGCTAATAGTTATCTTATCAAATTTTGGTGGAGTTTTTACATTTTTTCTATATGCCATCGTAATACGATAATAAGTTTAACAAAAAATCAGTTCACTTGATTAGCCTAACGAAATGTTAAGACCTAATCCTTGTAGCTCGTGTAACAATACATTAAACGATTCTGGAATACCCGGTTCTGGCATTGGCTCACCTTTAACAATTGCTTCGTAAGCTTTAGCTCTACCGTATACATCATCAGACTTAACAGTTAAAATCTCACGAAGAATGTTGGCCGCACCAAATGCCTCAAGAGCCCAAACCTCCATTTCTCCAAAACGCTGACCTCCAAACTGAGCCTTACCTCCAAGTGGCTGTTGCGTTATTAATGAATATGGACCAATGGAACGAGCGTGCATTTTATCATCAACCAAGTGACCAAGCTTAAGCATGTATATGATACCAACTGTTGCAGGTTGATCGAAGCGCTCTCCTGTTCCTCCATCATGAAGGAAAGTTTGACCGTTTTCAGCTATTCCAGCCTTATCTGTATATTCTTTAATTTGAGCCAGTGAAGCACCATCGAATATTGGTGTGGCAAACTTCATTCCTAACTTCTCACCTGCCCAAGCCAAAACAGTTTCATAAATCTGCCCTAGGTTCATTCGAGAAGGCACCCCTAATGGGTTAAGAACGATGTCTACAGGTGTTCCATCTTCTAAGAAAGGCATATCTTCTTCACGAACGATTCTAGCAACAATACCTTTGTTACCGTGACGTCCTGCCATCTTATCACCAACCTTCAACTTTCGCTTTTTCGCTAAATATACTTTCGCCAATTTAACAATACCCTGTGGCAACTCATCACCAACAGTAATGGCAAATTTCTTACGTTTATGAGCACCTAAGATATCAGAAGCTTTAATGTTAAAGTTATGAATCAATCGTTTAATCATGTCATTAACCGCTTCATCTTTAGACCAGTTCATCGGATTTACATTATCATAATCGATATCCGCTAAAGACTTCTTGGTAAACTTAGAGCCTTTTCCAATCAATTCTTCTTTATACAAGTTAAATACACCAGCAGAAGATTTCCCTTCAACTATCTTCCAAAGCTTGTCCAATAAAATCCCTTTTACTTCTCCAAGATTTTTCTTGTATTCCTCTTCCAACTTAGCAACCATATTTTTCTCTTCAGCTCTTGACTTTCTGTCTTTAATCGCTCTTGAGAATAATAATTTATCGATAACAACACCTTGAACTGAAGGAGATACTTTTAACGAAGCATCCTTTACATCACCAGCCTTATCACCGAATATTGCTCTTAGTAGTTTTTCTTCTGGAGTTGGGTCAGTTTCACCCTTTGGAGTAATCTTTCCGATAAGAATATCGCCTTCTTTTACTTCAGCTCCAACTCGAATCATACCATTTTCATCCAAATCTTTTGTAGCTTCTTCAGAAACGTTAGGAATGTCAGCAGTTAGTTCTTCAAGACCACGTTTCGTGTCTCTCACCTGCATAATAAATTCCTCAATATGAACAGAGGTATAAATATCTTCTTTAACAACTTTCTCCGAAATTACAATAGCATCTTCAAAGTTGTAACCCTTCCAAGGCATAAAAGCAACTTTCAAGTTACGTCCAATTGCTAACTCTCCTTTTTCAGTTGCATATCCTTCACAAAGAACTTGTCCTTCCGATACTTTTTCACCTTTCTCTACAATAGGCTTTAAGTTGATACAAGTACCCTGGTTAGTCTTCTTGAATTTAACCAACTGATACACCTTTAAATCCTCTTCAAAAGAAACTAATTTTTGAGCATCGGTTCTATTGTATCGAATATGAATCTCGTTAGCATCAACATATTCAACTACACCTTCTCCCTCCGCATTAATTAGCACCCTTGAATCTCTTGCAACTTGCTTTTCCAACCCAGTACCAACAATTGGTGCTTGAGGCCTTAATAACGGAACTGCCTGACGCATCATGTTAGACCCCATCAAGGCACGGTTTGCATCATCGTGCTCAAGGAATGGAATTAAAGAAGCCGCAATTGAAGCAATTTGATTCGGAGCAACATCCATCATTGAGATATCTGTTGGCTCCACAATCGGATAATCAGCTTCTAATCTCGCTTTAACTGAGTTATTTTCGAAAGTACCGTCATCATTTAATGAGGCATTTGCTTGAGCAATTAATTTACCTTCTTCTTCCTCAGCTGAATAATAAGCAAATTCTTTTAAATTAACCTTTCCATTTTCTACTTTTCGGTAAGGAGTTTCAATAAATCCTAAGCGGTTAATTTTGGCATACACACAAAGAGAAGATATCAAACCAATATTCGGTCCTTCAGGAGTTTCAATGGTACAAAGTCTTCCGTAGTGAGTATAATGAACATCACGAACCTCAAAACCAGCTCTCTCTCGAGACAAACCACCAGGTCCTAACGCAGAAAGACGTCTCTTGTTGGTGATTTCAGCTAATGGATTTGTTTGATCCATAAATTGAGACAACTGATTCGTTCCAAAGAATGAGTTTATTACTGAAGACAATGTTTTGGCATTGATCAAATCAGTAGCTGTAAATACCTCATTATCTCGAACATTCATTCGTTCACGAATTGTTCTAGCCATTCTCGCTAAACCAACCCCAAACTGAGAATATAGTTGCTCTCCAACAGTTCTAACTCGTCTGTTCGATAAGTGGTCAATATCATCAATTTCCGCTTTCGCATTAATTAACTCAATTAAATACTTTATAATTTGGATAATATCCTCTCTGGTAAGAACTCTTGATTCTTCCGTTAAGTCATTCCCTAATTTTTTATTAATTCTATATCTTCCAACCTCTCCAAGATCATATCTTGAATCAGAAAAGAATAATTTATCAATTACACCTCTTGCCGTTTCCATATCTGGCGGTTCTGCATTACGCAAAACACGATAAATATGCTCAACAGCTTCCTTCTCCGAATTCGAAGTATCTTTTTGAAGCGTATTGTATATAATTGCGAAATCTGCTGTTGAAGTATCTTCTTTGTGCAAAAGAATCGTTTTAGCACCTGAATCTTCAATTAGCTCAAGATGACTTTCTTCTATCACAGTTTCTCTATCAATAATAATTTCATTTCTTTCAATAGAAACAACCTCACCCGTATCTTCATCAACAAAATCCTCAACCCAAGATCTTAAAATTCTGGCAGCTAATTTTCTGCCTATAGAAGACTTGAGATTCTTTTTATTGATTTTAACTTCGTCAGCAAGATTAAAAATCTCTAACAAATCTTTATCAGATTCATAACCAATCGCTCTTAAAAGAGTAGTAACTGGTAATTTTTTCTTTCGGTCTATATATGCATACATAACACTGTTAATGTCTGTTGCAAATTCAATCCATGAACCTTTGAAAGGAATAATTCTTGCAGAATATAATTTCGTGCCGTTTGCATGCCTTGACTGACCAAAGAAAACACCTGGAGATCTATGCAATTGAGATACAATTACTCTTTCTGCACCATTGATGACAAAAGTTCCTTTTGGAGTCATATATGGAATTGTACCTAGATAAACATCTTGAACAATAGTTTCAAAATCTTCATGTTCTTCATCAGTACAATACAATTTCAATTTTGCTTTAAGAGGAACGCTATAGGTTAATCCTCTCTGAATACACTCTTCGATTGAATATCGAGGAGGGTCAACAAAATAATCTAAAAATTCCAATACAAATTGATTTCTTGCATCGGTTATTGGGAAGTTCTCTGAAAAAACCTTAAATAATCCTTCCGACTCTCTGTTCTCTGGAGTAGTTTCAAACTGGAAGAAATCTTTAAAGGACTTTAATTGAACTTCTAAAAAATCAGGATATTCTGGACGCGCTTTAGCATCAGCAAAATTAATCCTTTGTGGAAATTTAGTCAATTCAGACATAAAAATGAGTTTGTTTTAAAACAATAGTGTTAAATCACAAAATGGGCTAGACCAATTTCCTTAGGAATTGGTTCTAACCCTTTAGATTTTGAATGTTGAATTACTTCAACTCAACCTCAGCACCAGCTTCTTCAAGCTTAGCTTTGATTTCTTCAGCTTCATCTTTGGAAACTCCTTCCTTAACAGGAGATGGAGCACCGTCAACTACACCTTTAGCTTCTTTCAAGCCAAGACCAGTGATCTCTTTAACCAATTTAACTACACCTAATTTTGCACCACCTGGAGCTTTTAAGATTACGTCAAATTCAGTTTGTTCAGCAGCAGCTGAATCACCTTCAGCACCACCACCAGCAGCAACAGCTACAGCAGCTGCAGCAGGCTCGATACCGTACTCATCTTTTAAAATATCAGCTAGTTCGTTTACTTCTTTAACTGTTAAGTTTACTAACTGTTCTGCAAATTCTTTTAAATCAGCCATTTTTTTAAGCGTTTAAAAATTAAAAATTCTAATAATTAAGTTTAATTTGCCTTCTCAGACAACGTTTTAAGGATTCCTGAAAGTTTTGATCCACTTCCCTTAAGGCCACTGATAACGTTTTTAGTAGGCGATTGTAACAATGCAATGATGTCTCCGATAAGCTCATCCTTGCTCTTGATAGAGCTGAGAACCTTAATTTGATCATCACCAATGTATACGCACTCTTCAACGAAAGCACCCTTTAGGATCGGTTTTTCACTACTTTTTCTGAACTTTTCTATCACCTTTGCAGGAACATTTCCCACTTCAGTAAACATAATTGATGTTGCTCCTTTTAACACATCATAAAAAGGAGAATAATCTGCTTCAGCAGATTCCATAGCCTTTTTTAGTAGAGTGTTTTTTACAACTTCAATTCTGATTCCTTGTTCATGAAAAGCACCTCTCAGTTTATTAGAATCCTCAACAGTCATCTCAGAAATATCTGTCAAGTAAAAATGAGGATTCTCCTCAAGTTTTCCTTTAAGATCTGCAATCACTTGATTTTTGTCTTCTCTGTTCATGTTTTTAATCTAATAAATTAGAGAAATTATTTATTTGGAAGCGTGTAACAGCATTTTTAGTTGAATGACTTAGTATCAACCTTAACACCTGGACTTTGAGTACTTGAAACTGTTAAACTTTTAACATAAGTACCTTTCGCAGCCGAGGGCTTGAGTTTGTTGATTACACTCATCAATTCATTTACGTTATCTACCAGCTTGTCTTCATCAAAAGAGATTTTACCAGCGGAGGCATGAATGATACCATACTTATCCACTTTAAAATCAATTTTACCGGATTTAACCTCAGTTACTGCTTTAGCAACATCCATAGTAACTGTTCCAGCTTTTGGGTTTGGCATTAAACCTCTAGGTCCTAAAACTCTACCTAAAGCACCAACTTTGCCCATACATGCAGGCATTGTGATAATAACATCAATATCGGTCCATCCACCTTTAATCTTTTCTACATACTCGTCAAGTCCAGCGAAATCTGCACCAGCATCTAACGCACTTTGAACTTTATCTGGAGTACATAAAACAAGAACTTTCACCTCTTTCCCGGTTCCGTGAGGTAAAGTAGCTATTCCTCTAACCATTTGGTTAGCTTTTCTAGGATCAACACCTAAGCGCACATCAACATCGAACGATGCATCAAACTTAGTTGTAGTAATATCCTTTACAATCGCAGCAGCTTTATCTAGAGTATACAACTGATCTGCGTCATACTTTTCTAGAGCTGCCTTCCGGTTTTTACTAAGTTTAGCCATAATTATGATTAATTTTTCTTTTAATAAGGGAAATCTCCCGCTACTGTAACTCCCATGCTTCTAGCAGTTCCTGCAACCATTTTCATAGCTGATGGAACAGTAAATGCATTTAAGTCACTCATCTTACCTTTTGCAATTTCCTCAACTTGATCCCAAGTTAATTTTCCTACTTTAGCTCTGTTTGGTTCCGAAGAACCCTTCTTTAATTTAAGTGCTTCTTTAATTTGCACTGCTACAGGGGGTTCTTTTAGAATAAAATCAAAAGATCTATCCGAATAAACAGTAATAATCGTAGGAATTACTTTCCCAGCTTTATCCTGAGTTCTAGCGTTGAACGCTTTACAAAACTCCATGATGTTAACACCATTAGCACCTAGTGCTGGACCAACTGGAGGTGACGGATTCGCCGCTCCACCTCTAATCTGTAATTTAATAATACCTGTTACTTCCTTAGCCATTTCTAAGTAAATTAATTAAACAACAATTACTCCTTTTCAACCTGCATAAAATTCAGCTCAAGAGGAGTTTTTCTACCAAAAATCTTTACCATCACCTTCAATTTCTTTTTAACCTCATCGATATCTTCGATAATTCCAGAAAATGAATTAAATGGTCCATCTATAACTTTAACTGTTTCACCAACTACATAAGGTATATTCATTTCCTCTTCGCTTTCGGCTAACTCGTCAACTTTACCTAATATTCTATTTACTTCAGATGGTCTTAAAGGAACAGGATTGTTTTGTTTATCTCCTAAAAATCCAATCACCCCAGTAACATTTTTTATTACATGAGGAACTTCACCAACTAAAGCGGCTTCAATCAATATATATCCTGGAAAAAAACTTCTTTCTTTCGATATTTTTTTTCCATTTCTTATTTGATAAACCTTTTCCGTAGGAATTAAAATTTGCTTAACATAATCTTCAAGACCAACAGCCTTAATCTCATGCTCAATATAATCCCTTACTTTTTTCTCTTTTCCACTAATAGCACGTACAACGTACCATTTTAGAGTAATCTCATTTTTTTTTGCCTCCGCCATAAAATTAAGATTAATATATAAAGTCCATGATATTCATGAACGCCATATCCATTACTTTAATAATTAAAGCGAAAGCAATCGAAGCTCCTAAAACGATTAGAGAATCTTTTTGCAATTGCTTAAATGTTGGCCAAGTTGTCTTTTCTTTCAACTCACCATATACATCACGCAAATAAACTTTTAATTTTTCCACTTTATATATTTTTTTACTAGCACGGGAGGAGAGGCTCGAACTCCCGACCGCTGGTTTTGGAGACCAGTGCTCTACCAACTGAGCTACTCCCGTAGATATCAAAAATCTTATTTGTAAATAAAGGTGCCCAGCAATCTAGGCACCTTTATAATAAGGTTTTTGAATCTAATCTTTACTCAACGATCTCAGTAACTTGACCAGCACCAACTGTTCTACCTCCTTCTCTGATTGCAAAACGCAAACCTTTGTTTACAGCAACTGGCACAATTAAATGTACGTCGATAGTAACGTTATCACCAGGCATTACCATTTCAGTACCTTCAGGTAAGAAGATTTCTCCAGTAACATCTGTAGTTCTTAAATAGAACTGTGGACGGTACTTGTTTTGGAATGGAGTGTGACGTCCACCTTCTTCTTTCTTAAGTACATATACCTCTGCCTTAAACTTTTTATGAGGTTTGATTGAACCTGGTTTACAGATTACCATACCTCTTTTGATAGCTTCTTTTTCTACACCTCTAAGTAAGATACCAACGTTATCTCCTGCTTCACCTCTGTCTAGTAATTTTCTAAACATCTCAACCCCAGTACAAGTAGAAGTCATTTTTTCTTCTTGCATACCTACGATTTCAACTTCTTCACCAACAGTGATAACACCAGTTTCAATAGATCCTGTAGCAACAGTTCCTCTACCAGTAATTGAGAAAACATCCTCGACTGGCATCAAGAAAGGCTTTTCATTATCTCTTTCCGGCTGTGGAATCTTCTCATCAACAGCAGCCATTAATTCTTTGATTGTATCCACCCACTTAGCATCTCCATTTAATCCTCCTAATGCAGAACCTTGGATAACTGCTGCTTCATCACCATCATAGTCATAGAAAGAAAGTAGTTCTCTTACCTCCATCTCAACTAGTTCAAGCAATTCTTCATCGTCAACCATATCAACCTTGTTCAAGAAAACAACTATTTCAGGAATACCAACCTGGCGTCCTAATAAGATGTGCTCTCTTGTCTGAGGCATTGGTCCATCAGTTGCTGCAACAACCAAGATTGCACCATCCATCTGAGCTGCACCAGTTACCATGTTCTTTACGTAATCGGCGTGACCTGGACAGTCAACGTGAGCGTAATGTCTTGTTTCTGTTTCATACTCAACGTGCGAAGTATTAATAGTAATACCTCTCTCCTTTTCTTCAGGAGCGTTATCGATTGTATCGAAATCTCTTACTTCTGCTCCAGTTACTTCAGATAATACCTTAGTAATTGCAGCTGTTAAAGTTGTTTTACCATGATCGACATGACCTATAGTACCAACATTTAAATGCGGCTTTGACCTTTCAAAACTTTCCTTAGCCATTTTTTAGTTTAGTTTAAAAATTATTAATAATAACACAATTTATACGAGCCAATGACGGGATTTGAACCCGTGACCTCTTCCTTACCAAGGAAACACTCTACCCCTGAGCTACATCGGCAAAAACCGACATGATAAAGAAAAAAAGAGCGGGAAATGGGACTCGAACCCACGACCCTCAGCTTGGAAGGCTGACGCTCTAGCCAACTGAGCTACTCCCGCCTAAATTCTTTAACTCAAGTGCAAAGCACTTGATACCGGTTAAGGTTTGTGGGGAGAGCAGGATTCGAACCTACGAAGGCGTAGCCAGCAGATTTACAGTCTGCCCTCGTTGACCGCTTGAGTATCTCCCCGTACCGATAAATTATATCAGTTTTTTTAAAGAACTTGAGCCGATGGAGGGACTCGAACCCACGACCTGCTGATTACAAATCAGCTGCTCTAGCCAGCTGAGCTACATCGGCTTCTACTTACCTTAAATGTAGGGTCAAAAAAAGACCCTCTTTTAAGGGTCTGCAAATTTATGAATAAAATTCTTACGAAGAGTAGTTTTTTATCATTTTTTTTATTTTACGCTGAAACCAATTTTTCCTTGTGTTTCTGAAGCTGTCTTCTTAGTGCTTCAACTGCTTCATCAACTGATTTTTCAAACGACTCGCTCTGTTTTTTAGCGAACAATTCTTTACCAGGAATATTTAATTTTATTTCGGCTAACTTATTCTCTCTATCCTCAGCATTATCAACTCTAAAAGTAATGTTCCCGTCAATGATTTTATCATAAAATTTTTGAAGCTTATTAACCTTTTCATTAGCAAAATTAATTAATTTCTGATCTGCGTTGAAATGCAGTGAGCTTACTTTTACTTTCATAACTTTTAGTTTTACGCTCTTGGATGAGCTTGTTTATAAATTGATTTAATTTTTTCCATGGAATTGTGGGTATAAACTTGAGTTGCGGAGAGGCTTATATGCCCTAACAATTCTTTTATGGAATTTAATTCCGCGCCATTGTTCAACATGTGCGTTGCAAAACTATGACGCAATACATGCGGACTACGCTGTGATAAAGTAGTAACTTTTGATAGATATTTATTAACGATATTATACACTAACTTTGGGTAGAGCTTTTTCCCGCCTGAGGTCAATAATAAGTTTGCAACAGATTGGGCTTTTCTATACGAAACGTACACACTAATTGTTTCAAGCAAATTAGGAGAAACTGGTATTATTCTTTCTTTACTGCGCTTTCCTAAAACTTTTATTTGTTGTTGTGTAAAATCAACATCATTAAGTGCTAATCCAATCAATTCAGATTGACGCATACCAGTTTGATAAAATAAATCCAAAATTAATTTATCGCGTTTCCCTTCAAAACTATCCGGAAATTCCAATTCATTCAGCAAAACATCTAAAGACTTTTCCTCCACAAATTTCGGGAGTTTTTTGTCCATTTTTGGAAGAGGAACTAAATCCATGGGGCTTTTTTCCAATAAGCCTCTAACCATTAAAAATTTATAGAATGATTTTAACGATGATGATTTCCTATGTATTGTTCTTGGTTTGAATCCATCATCAATCATTTGAGCAAACCAAGAACGAACAACTCTGTGAGTTGCGCACTCAATTGACGTTTCGAAATATTTATGAATGTAATCTGAAAATTCAATCAAATCAGTTTTGTACCCTTTGATTGTGTGTTGGGAATATCTTTTTTCTTTCGCTATGTAGTTTAAGAAATCATCAACATGCATATAGCTAAAAATAGAAAGAAACCATCAAATTTAAAAGTGATGGTTTCTTTCTATTAATAAATATCGTTTGAGTTCGCTAAGGCTATTCCCCTATAGCTTGTCTTTTCAATGCCTCAACATATATGGCTTTTTTACGAGCCTCTCTGTCAGCGACACATGGTTTTGTATATGTCTTACGAGCTCTTAACTCACGTAAAGTCTTTGTTCTTTCAAACTTACGTTTGTACTTTTTTAGAGCTCTTTCTATATTATCACCTTCTTTAACTTGGATAACTAACATTGTATAATTTTTAAAAACGGAGGACAAAGATACTACAAGATTTACTCTCTAGCAATATTTATTTCAATAATTCTCTGGAAATTACCAATTTTTGAATTTCAGAGGTTCCTTCTCCTATTGTACATAACTTTGCATCTCTGAAAAACTTTTCAGCAGGAAAATCTTTAATGTAGCCATATCCACCAAAAATTTGTACTGCTTCATTGCTTGCTCTCACCGCTACCTCAGAAGCATACAATTTAGCCATTGCGCTTTCTTTGGATAACTTCAAACCATTCGACTTCCTAAAAACAGCATTCATCGTTAACAGTTCCGCTGCCTCTATTTCAGTGGCCATATCGGCTAGCTTAAATGCAACCCCTTGGAAAGAAGATATAGGCTTGCCGAATTGCTCTCGTTCCTTTGAATATTTTAAAGCGGCCTCAAAAGCACCTTTTGCAATACCAATCGATAATGCTGCAATTGATATTCTACCACCATCTAAAATAGATAAAGCTTGTTTAAACCCATCGCCTACTTCTCCCAACCTCTGAGAATCTGGTATGCGACAATCTTGAAAAACAAGTTCAGCAGTTTCGGAGGCTCTCATTCCGAGTTTGTCTTCTTTCTTTCCACCAGAAAATCCAGGAGTCCCTTTTTCAATAATGAAAGCTGTTGAATTATTTTTTGTTCTTGGATCACCTGTTCTTGTCATAACCACTACAACTTGACCTGAGATACCATGGGTTATAAAATTTTTACTCCCATTTAAAACCCAATGATCTCCGTCTTTAACAGCGGTAGTTTGCATGTTTCCTGCGTCACTACCTGTATTTGGCTCAGTTAATCCCCAGGCCCCTATATGCACCCCCGATGCTAATTTTGGTAAATACTTTTCTTTTTGTTCATCGGTTCCAAACATCAGGATGTGATTTGTACACAAACTATTGTGAGCCGCCACAGATAATCCAATTGAACCGCAAATTTTTGAAATCTCAACAATTGTGGTCACATACTCCCTGTAACCAAAACCTGCGCCCCCATATTTCTCAGGAACTAAAACTCCCATACAACCCAGCTCACCAAGCTGCTTGAATAGTTCTACTGGGAATGTTTGCTTCTCATCCCAATCCATAAAATGAGGACGAATGTGTTTTTCACCAAAAGATCGCAGCATTTCTGCAATCATCTGTTGGTTTTCTGTTGTTCCGAATCTCATAAAAGAAATATATATACCTAAATTTTTAATACGTAGTAATGAAAAATAGGTTCTGTGATTTTTTCCTCAGCTTTCCAGCTCCTTCTAAAAAGGATAAATGAACAACAAATGAAAAACCAACCACAACCCCTCCAAGCCTTTCAACCAAATTTGATGCGGCTAATGCTGTACCACCAGTAGCTAAAAGATCGTCGTGAATCAAAACTTTTTCGCCTTTTTTAATAGCGTCCTTGTGTATTTCAAGCACCGCTTCTCCATATTCCAATGAATATACTTCTTCCAATGTAAAATGAGGTAATTTTCCTTTTTTGCGAACTGGAGCGAAAGGTATTTTTAAATTGCAGGCTATAGAATTACCATATAAAAATCCTCTACTATCGATTCCTATTATGACTTCTGCTTTTAATTTTCTGGCATTTAATTCAAAAGCATTCAACACTTTTGAATTCAAAACAGGATTTGACAACAAAGTGGTGATGTCTTTAAAGTTTATGCCCTCCTTTGGGAAGTTCTCCACCTCTCTTATTATCGATTTCACCTCTTGATCTAATTCTCCCATTTCAAATAATGTTTTAGTTCACTCCACTCATTTAAAGTGAAGATATCTTTCAAGGCAAGAGAATCAATTTCACCATACACAGACCTTATTTTTATTATCTCCTCACCCTGCTGCAGATTTATAAAAGGGTGTTCTACTAGTTTTTTTAATCCTAAAACATTTACATTCATTTTATTCTGGAGCGTATTTACATTAAAAATGTCATAATTCTTTGCGATAACATTAGAATCAATACCATAGACTTTTTTCAACTGTTGAATACTGTAAAAGCCACCTAAACTATTTCTGAATTTTATTATGCGATGTGCTATTTTTTCTCCAATACCTTGAATTGCTTCAAAAGATTCTGCACTTGCTGTATTGATATCGATATACAGTTTCTCCAGTACGATTGAGTCTTTAATCAACTCAAGCCATTCTTTTTTCATTCCGTAAACTTTTGTAAGATCTCCTATCTCTTTTATGCCCGTTCCAAACTGTATATACTTTTGCAATCGAATGGCAAGTTTATTTTCAAAACCTATCTTTTTCCAATATTCCGCATCAACGCGATTTGGATT
>Ga0160423_10001552_pt1 | contig 19271 bp, 19 predicted proteins | sample CRUFie14St8metaG_FD_108191 | JGI IMG/M metagenome (GOLD analysis project Ga0160423, IMG submission 108191) | Marine microbial communities from the Costa Rica Dome - CRUD Field 142mm St8 metaG | ecosystem: Environmental > Aquatic > Marine > Oceanic > Photic zone | place: Costa Rica: the Eastern... | reverse complement strand
TTCGCCGACGCGAAGTTAAGCATCAGCCGAGTTCCAGCGGGCACGTCAACATCGCCGAGTGTGGTGTCTTGGGTAGTGACGCGTCGCCATGAAATCTGGCTCGACTCATAGCGAAGCGTTTCTTCAACTGCGTTCGAAACAAGCGATGGGTCATCGACAAGTGCTTGCCACTGATCACGACGCGGCAGCAAACACAGCAACGTGTTGCACATCAGGGCAGTCACCGGGTCGTGGCCGGCGAAACTGATGCCATAGACCACCGACTCGACTTCGCTGTATGAAATGCCGGTGGTGGCATCGGGATCACGGTCGGGGCCCGAATCAGCCTCCCAGGCGTTGAGAAGTTCTGAGGTGAAATCGTCCTCACGTTTTTCGCGACGAGAGGCAACGAACTCCCGGCAGTAGCGCCAGTAGTCGAGCATGCCTTCTGCGATTGCAACCTGCTCGGTGTCGGTTGGGTGACCCCACGAGAACGCTTTCCGGTTAACGCACCATGACTTAATCATGCGGTCATCTTCAGGTGGGAAGCCAATGAGCCTGAACACGATCTCAGCGGGAAGAGGAAATGCAAACTGCTGCACGAATTCAGCCGGCGACCCATTTGCGATCATTTCATCGAGCAGCTTGGTTGCCCGGCTCCGCATGTAGTCCTCGAGGGCTTTTAATCGCCTATTGCTAAACCCTTGACGAGTGAGGACTCTGATTCGAGCGTGGTCGGGTTCTTGACGGTTCGACATCACCGCAACTGGGTTGAAGTCGGGGGCACCGAGCACATTCTGCGCGGCCGGGCATAGTGGTGCAATAGGATCTTGCACATTACTCGATGCATATACAGCGGGGGTCATAAAGACTTCCTCGATGAGATCCATGTCGGTGATAACAAGGTGACCGAGTTGTTCCGACCAGAACACCGAGTGCTCATCTCTCAGTTCGTTAGCGATCGGATACGGGTCGGTCAGGTATTCGGTTGACAATGGCGACCATGTCGAATGCGCCGGGCATCCGGGCGGCGCCGAGCCAAGTGATTCTGGTGCTTCGTGATAACTCCCGGCCATGTAGGTCACCCCCAGAAGGCAACGTAGTCAGCGAATCATGTTTAGACAAGAGTCGAACGCACAGACCTCTCACCTGCCGGTGCTCTCTCGGTCGCTGGGCCCTTGCCCGATCGTCAATAATTGGGGCGATGCCGCATATCACGATCGAGTTTTCTGCGAACACCTGCTCAACCATGGGCGGACCCACCGACATTGACGGATTGGTCGATGCAGTTCATGATGCTGCGATCGGTTCTGGTCTCGCCTCGGTCGACGCGCTTCGTACAAGAGCGGTTGGCAGAAACCATGTTGCGATCGCTGATCGCCACGCTGACAACCGCTTCATCGCCGTCATTGCACGAATTGGATCCGGTCGAAGCACCGAACAAAGGAAGCAACTCGCCGATGTGCTCATCGACGCAGTCGAGGACTTCATAGGAGTCGAGGTCGCGAGCACCACGATGTTGAGCTCAGAGGTCCAAGAGATCGATTCCGAGTTCCGAGTAAATCGAAACGGTGTCCGAGACCGCATGATCGAACGAAACGGGGGCTGACGATGGCCGCAGACAAAACCTTCCAGGCGTACGAATCAATTGCGGAAGAATCAATTGCTCGGGTCATCACGCAGCCGGTTCGACATCTCATCGGTGGTGAGCGTCGCTCAAGCCTCGACGGGTCAACTTTTGAGAACACGTCTCCGGTCGATTACCGACCATTGGGAACGATTGCATCTGCATCGCCGGTAGACATCGATTCTGCAGCCCAAGCAGCGGCTGACGCCTTCGAAGAGTGGTCGCGCACCCCCGGTAAAGAGCGCAAACGCATCTTGCATCGTGTCGCAGATCTCATCGTTGAGAATCGTGACGAGATCGCAACCGTGGAGTGCATCGACACCGGCCAAGCCATCAGATTCATGTCTGAGGCAGCGCTGCGAGGCGCCGAGAACTTCCGGTTTTTTGCTGACCACGCACCTTCAGCATCAGATGGTCGTTCGATGCCCGATCAACACCATATGAACTATTCGATGCGGCAGCCAATCGGACCAGTCGGTGTTATCACCCCATGGAACACACCGTTCATGTTGTCGACGTGGAAGATCGCCCCCGCACTGGCAGCTGGCTGTACGGTCGTGCACAAGCCGGCGGAGTGGAGCCCTCTCACTGCTTCACTGCTAAGCGAACTTGCACTCGACGCCGGTCTACCCGCAGGTGTTCTTAACACGGTCCACGGTTTTGGTGAATCTGCTGGCAAGGCGCTGACCGAGCATCCGCTCATTAGTGCGATCGCATTCGTTGGCGAGTCTGCAACTGGCTCACTCATCCAGGCACAGGGAGCACCAACTCTGAAACGGGTGCATTTTGAACTCGGTGGTAAGAATCCGGTGATCGTGTTTGATGATGCCGATCTCGAGCGTGCGCTCGACGCAGTTGTCTTCATGATCTGGTCGCTCAACGGGGAACGTTGCACGTCATCAAGCCGTGTGCTTATTCAGTCATCGATCCACGACGAGTTCGTGGCGAAGCTGAAAGAGCGTGTCGCCACTCTTCCGGTCGGTCACCCGCTCGATCCGACAACGGTGATCGGGCCGTTGATTCACCCGGTGCATTGCGAGAAGGTCCGCGCTTACGAAGCAATCGCTCGTGCGGAGGGTGCAGACGTGACCGTCGGAGGTCTTCTGTCTGATCGCATCACGCTCGACGACGAGTCGTGTTTTGTGAGACCGATGTTGTTCAGCGGTGCCAAGAACGACATGACGATCTCGCAAGAAGAGATCTTTGGGCCGGTGCTAACCGCAATTCTGTTCGAAGACGAAGCCGACGCCATTCGTATTGCGAACGATGTCGACTACGGCCTCGCCGGTTATCTCTGGACGGGTGACACCGGTCGAGCTCATCGCGTTGCCCGAGACCTCAATGCAGGAATGATCTGGGTGAACAGTCAGAACGTTCGCCATCTACCAACTCCTTTCGGGGGAGTGAAGGCGAGCGGAATCGGTCGAGACGGTGGCCCCGAATTTTCATTCGATTTCTATATGGAAACGAAGAACGTTGGGATCGCATATAACACGCATTCAGTGCCGCGACTCGGAGGGTAATGATGGGTCGCACGCTGAGCAATGAACAGATTGCCAAACTTGCCGCCGAGCATGAAGCGGCTAGACAGTTGGCATCTTCGATCGACCCGGTTTCACGGCGCTACCCCGATTTCACCTTGGAGGACGCCTATGCCATCCAGGCGGCTTGGGTAGCGATGCAGGTTGCTAGTGGCTCGTTTGTCCGCGGCAAGAAGATTGGCCTCACTAGCCGAGCGATGCAGCAGACGATGAAGATCGACGAGCCTGATTACGGCATCTTGTTTGACTACATGTTCCTTGCGAACGGTGGGTCGCTCGTGCGGGCCGATCACATCGACCCGAAGATCGAAGTTGAATTGGCGTTTGTGCTGAGCGACGACCTCAATGGGGCTGATGTCTCTGCCCAAGATGTGTACGACGTGACCGACCACGTCGTTGCGGCTCTCGAACTCATCGACGCTCGTTCCTATCGGGTGCATCCTGAGGACGGTGTGAGCAGAACAGTTCGTGACACCATCGCTGACAATGCGGCCAACGCCGGCATTGTCGTTGGAGATGTGAAGATGCCGGTCGATGAAGTTCGAAATGGCGAGCTGCGATGGGCTGGATCAATCTGTTCGCGAAATGGCATCGTCGAAGAAACCGGTGTGGCTGCCGGTGTGCTGGGAGACCCGGTGGAAGGCATCGTGTGGCTCGCTCGACGACTGCACGGTCTCGGAATTCCGCTGCAAGCAGGTGAGACCGTGTTGGCGGGTTCATTTACTCGGCCGCTCGATTGTCGGGTTGGTGATGAGTTTCATGTCGATTTTGCGTCCCCCGCTCTCGACCTCGGTGTGATCACGCTCTCAGTTGAGTGAGGTTGCGGTGCCGGCGAGTGTGGTGGCGCACCCTAAGGTCATGTCATGAAGTTTCATGATCCACGAGGTGAACGCTCTGGGCCAACTGTTCCGTATGAATTATCGGCTCACCTTGCACCGGGCCAGCAAATCGGGCTGTTTGCCAACGGCTTCCCAGGGTCGGTTGAGTTTCTTCAACTCATCGGCGAAGCGGTTGAGCGGGTCATTCCCGGCATTACCGTGAAGTTGTGGAACAAGGGAAATGCAAGCGCCCTCGCCTCCGCTGAGGATCTCGCAGAAATTTCTGATACGTGCTCCGCAGTTATTGCGGCGTACGGCCATTGAGGCAGTTGCACTTCCGGCACCGTGCGTGACGGCATTCAACTAGCCCTTCGAGACATTCCAACCGTTGCTCTCGTAACCGAACCGTTCTGGCAGCAAGGTGATCTCATTGCGCTGTCAAGTGGAATGCCTGACCTTCCGCGAGTTTGCCTGCCGCATCCGATCGCAGGTTCGATTGCCAGTGAGATGGCGGCACTTGCGGATGAGATCGCACCGCGCCTTGTCGCAGTGTTGAACGGTCACGAGTCGGGCGACAACGAGCCTGTCGCCGCAGCGAGCGGGTCGTAATGGAGTTCCTTGAAGCGATCGACCAGGCCGCAGCGCTCGAAATGCTGCACGAGATGGGTTGCACCGACGGACTGCCGGTGATCATCCCGACTACAGAACTTGTTGATCGAATGGTGCTCGCTTCGGGTCTTGACGGCGATGTGGTGCTCGGCGAGGTCGGCCCGCTTGGAGGATCTGCAACCGTCGAGAAACTCGCAACGAATGCGGTGATGGCAGGTTGCTTGGCCGACTACATGCCGTTCGTACTTGCTGCGATGCAAGCGGTACTGCAACCTGAGTTTGATCTCAGCGAGGTGCAGTCGACCACTCATTCGATTGCCCCTTTACTTGTCGTGAACGGCCCTCTTGGTGCGATCACAGGTATTGCGTCGGGGTTTGGTGCGTTGGGGCCCGGGCATCGGGCAAACGCGTGCATCGGACGCGCGTTGCGTCTCGCAATGATGAACATCGGCGGAGCACAGCCCGGTGTGTCAGATATGGCATTGCTTGGTCACCCAGGGAAGTTTTCGATGTGTCTCGCTGAAGCAGAATATGCATCTCCTTTCCCGCCGATGTCGGAAATGTGGGGCTATCCAACAGGCAGCGACGTTGTCACAGCGCTCGGCACAGAAGCTCCGCACTCGGTGATGTTTGTAAACGACGCAGAAGACCCCGATTCACCCGATCGACTTCTGCGAATTCTCGCTGAAGTCTCTACAAATGCGGGATCAAACAACTTGTACCTTCGCACGGGTTCGGTAGCGATCGCACTAAACCCAGAACATGCGAATGTGCTCGCAACGGCCGGTTGGACTCGCTCGTCAATTCAAGATCGCTTGTTCGAGTTGTGTCACGTGCGGCTGTCACGAATTCGCTCGTTGAACGCTGCGTTGACACCGAAAGGGCCAGACGACGACCTCGTTCCCGTGTTTGAGTCTCCTGATCGTTTCCTTGTGTTCGTCGCCGGCGCTGACGGTTTGTATTCGGTGGTGTTCCCGTCGTGGTCAGCAGGTGCGCACGGCAACAACCCTGTGCACATGGCAGTGGTAAGTGATCAGGCGTGCGAGGTTCCGTTTTCAACGAGTTAAAGCGAAATCGCAGCGTGCGATCGGCTGGTTAGAACGGCTCGAGTTCTTCACCGAGCACGAAGCGACCAATCTGATGATGTGCCCGATCTCGGTGTGCATTGATGTGAAGTGGCATCGCCTGGAAGTCGCGCCATCGTCGCTCGAAGTGTCCGCTCTCACGCAGCCCGTTACCGCCTTGGGTTGACAGCAGTTCTGTCATTGCGTCGCGAAGTTGATCAAGCGCTGATGTTGCCAGCCCAACCTGTCGCAAATAGTCGGCATCAGTTGGAACAATTTCAGCTGCGATTCGCTCATCGATCTCCCGACATGCAGTTTCCATTGTTGCGGCAGCGGCTGCGACGAGTGATGACGCCCGACCGAGGTTCACCTGCACGGTGGGTCGAGACACCATCGCCTTCCCGAGAATCGATTTTCGACTGGTGATCTCTTCAGCAGCATCGGTAAGTGCAGAGCGGACGAGCCCTACACCCATCCACCCCAGCCATACGTCTGACAGCCCAACCCAATCTTCTCGATAGCGATGGTCAACCACAGGCACAGTTCGCAGCGTTTCCGCACGATTCGCACCGAACCAATCGGCGCAACGATCGAGCGGCACCCGAACATGTTCGTAATGAATGTCATCGGTGGCTGATGCCCGGACTGAACTTCCATCCCATGTCGGATCAATTCGAACGTTGGGGTCATTAAGAGGAAGGATCGTGAAGCGGATGTCGAGCGGCTCGACCCGGTTGCCGTCGGCGTCGCAGACCGCAAACACAACCCCTGCCCAGTCTGCATATCGTCCGCCTGAACTAAACGAGCCGCGTCCATTGAGAACGACGCTGTCGCCATCGATGACCCCGGTGACGCCTGAGCCTGCTCCAGCGGGGAAACACACCCATTCGTTGTTCGAAACGATTGCTTTCAGCAGAGGAGCATGGGGTGGGCCGAGCGTTCCAACGAAAAGATGAAAGACCGCAAGGTGGTTCCACAACACCCAGGCAGTACTGGTACAGCGTGCGGCGACTGCTTCAAGTTCTCGACCAACTTGCAGCACAGACGCCTGCTCGCCACCAATTGATGTGCTTGCAGAGAGCCGCATGATTGGTGATGCTTTGATGTCGTCAATGACATCTGGCGAAACGGTTCTTGTCTGGTCGGCGGTCAATGCCTGGTTGGCGATGGCCGCGAGTAATGGATCGACGGTGAGTGGTGGACCGTCAGGCAAGAACTCGGTTACGGGAGGCGCGCCCATCTCTTTCACCCTAAGGCGGGGCGGGTGTTGTCATCGGGTCGAAGATCTTGCAGGATCCGAGAGAACCTCTGTTGACTGGCGGGTTTCATCAGCGGAGGCTCTAACCTTGCGGGTAAGCGTGCTGGTTTTCTTGTGCGCCTCGCGCCTCTAGCTCAATGGCAGAGCAGCGGGCTTTTAACCCGTTGGTTCAGGGTTCGACCCCCTGGGGGCGCACTCCGTGTGTCGGTTTACCCGAAAAACGTGGCAGTCTGTAGCCATGACTACTTCAACTGCCAACCTTCTTGTTTCTCGTGAAGGTGATGTCGTCACCATCACGCTGAATCGTCCGGAGACTCGTAACTCGTTGTCTCGTGAACTCATGCTCGAGATGCAGGCCGCTCTTGACGAGATCGGTTCCTCGGACGCCCTTGGAGTGATCCTTGAAGCAAATGGCCCTGTGTTTTCAGCCGGCCACAACTTTGGCGACATGGTCGATATTGAACTTCCTGAGGCTCGTTCTTTGCTTGAGGTGTGCACCCGGATGATGAATACGATTCAGGAGATCCCACAGGTCGTCATTGCAAAGGTCCATGCGCTTGCTACTGCCGCAGGGTGTCAATTGGTGTCGACATGTGACATGGCGGTTGCTGCAGAGTCGGCGGGGTTTGCTCTTCCGGGAGGAAAGGGTGGCTTGTTCTGCAATACGCCACTCGTCGCCGTCGCCCGTCAAATCAATCGTAAGCATGCGATGGAACTTGCTATCACTGGTGATGCAGTTGATGCCTACACGGCGGCTTCGTGGGGTCTAATCAATCGTGTCGTCGCCGATGACCAACTTAATGATGCAGTACGTGATTTGATGGCCCGCTCTATTCGTGGTTCAGCAATGGCGAAAGGCATTGGTAAGCGGGCCTACTACGCCCAAGTTGATATGGAGCAGCCGAAGGCATACGCCTACGCGATGGAAGTGATGGCAGCCGGAATTGTGACACCTGATTCGCAGGAAGGAATCAGTGCATTTTTTGAGAAGCGTCGGCCTGAATTTAAGCAATCGGCGCGGTAGCAGCCAGCTTTTTGACCAACCGTAAATCCTCGTCGGAAGCGAGCTTTCCCGCAGCGCCACCACACTGGTGCAGATCGCTGCAATGCTGTGGGAATGCCTACAACCACAAATCCTCTCGATCTCTTCCGACTTGACGACACCGTTGCTGTCGTCACTGGAGCATCAGCTGGCCTAGGGGAACGCATGGCTCGAGTCATGCACGCAGTGGGTGCGAACGTTGTCATTTCAGCTCGTCGCCAAGAGCGCCTCGAAGCGCTTGCCGACGAACTTGGCAGAGACAGAGTGACCCCAATCGTGGCCGATATGGCGAATGAGGACGATCGCGAACGACTCATCGCTGAAACGATTGAAGCTCACGGGCGTGTCGACGTGCTTGTGAACAACGCAGGCATTACCGAAGTCATTGGCATTGAAGAAGAATCCCTCGAGCTCTTTCGGCGAGTCCTCGAAATCAACACCACTGCGGTATGGCACCTCTCGAAACTCAGCGCACCATCAATGATTGAAAGTGGGGGTGGCTCGATTATCAACGTTGCGTCAATGCTCGGCCATGTCGGTGCGACCCCCGTCAAGCAAGCTAATTACTGCGCTTCAAAAGGGGCGGTAGTCAACATGACCCGAGAACTTGCCTTGCAGTGGGCTCGGAGAGGTATCCGAGTCAACGCCTTGTGCCCAGGCTGGTTCCCCTCGGAGATGACCGAACCAATGCAAGAGGAACGAAGCCAAGATTTCGTTCGACGAAACACCCCGATTCCTCGGATGGGCGAACCACACGAACTTGACGGCGCACTATTGCTGCTCGCATCGCCGGCCGGAACGTTCATGACTGGTCAGTCAGTCATCGTTGACGGGGGTTGGACTGCGAAGTGAGAGGACTGCTCTCATTCCGATTCGTTGCTGCTGCGGCCGGCATCTTGGCGTTGTTGCTCATTGTGCGATCGGTGACGGCAGGTGACGAAGTTGAACAAGTCACAGCTGGCACCTCAACCAGACCCGTGTCTCGTGTGATTAACTTGGCTGAGCGACTCGATCGGTCGACCGAGCGATTCGCCGTCAACCCGGAGGGACTCGCAGCATTAACTGTGACGTTTACCATCGAAGAGCAGCGTCAAGTGACCATTGTCGAAGGCACCGCGGGGGTCAACGACTGCACGATTCCAGATCTTGCACGAGGTAATTGCGCAATCTTCGCTGACCTGCTCGGAGAGGCTGTGATTTGGTTTTCGCTGCAGCCAGTCGTCGATAACGACCACGTGGTGTTGCCACCTGTCATCGGTTTCGAACGTGGCCGGGCCATTCTTGAAAACGGTATGCGTCTTGCACACGCCCCCGCGTTTATTCGGCGATGTCCCACGGAGTACGCGTCGTTCACTGAGATGAGAACCGACGTCGGTACGGGATTCGTGAGTTGGTGGTCATTCGATGAAGGTGAACTCACTGACGTCGTGTGCACCACTCAGTAATTGTTTCTGAAGCAGCAACTCCGGAAAGGAATGCCCCCTCGACCCGTGGACCGCCGAATGCGTCCCCTGCGACGACGATTTGGAAGTCGCTATCTGACCAACACGGCCTTGACCAGGTTGCCCGAGGAGTCGCAAACCGCCATTTTTTTACCTGCCGTTCGACAATTTGAGCAGAGCCGAGAAATGGTGCGATTAGTTCACTAAGCGCAACCTCGGCCTCATCGGCTGGGGCATCCCAAAAACGCTCGCTCCACTGCGGAGACGTGTTCATAGTCATCGCAGGAATCGGCGAAATACCCTTCACCGCGTGATCGACAACGAATGCGATGTCGTCTGACGGCTCATGGCGAGCGCCCGCTCCAGTGAGTGCCGAGGGGCCATCTAGGGTTGCCAGCAGTGCGATGGTGCGATCGTGGTCGGCCGTCCACAGTTCACGCGGCAATGTCTCAACCATCTCAAACACAAATGAAAACGACTGCGGGACCGGAGCGGTGAGGATAAGCGTTGACGCTGTTACCGAACGCGCATCATCGCAGGTCACGAGCCACTCACTCCCTTCCCACGTTGTTGAGAACACTCGGTGGTCGACTCTGACATCGAGACCTTCGGCAAGATCTTTTGCCAACGAATTCATTCCGTTGACACCAATCCAACGCGGGTGGCCGTCATCGCTCTCAAACCCGTGACACCAAATGGTGGCGAGACCTCGCTGTCGCCAATCGGCTAGCTGCGCAGAAAACACCTCTGACCGAGCTGTAATGAACTGGGCACCATGGTCAAGCCGGGCCTTGCCGATACGACGAGTTGCGAGACGCCCGCCAACGGAACGACCCTTGTCGAAGACAATGGTTGATAAGCCTGTATCGGCGAGCCGTCTGGCGGCGATAAGGCCAGAGATACCTGCGCCAACGATAACGCAGTCGACGTCGGTCATATCAGCGAAGTTCGTGAGCACGAAGAATGAGTTCTCGTGCAAATGGGTCAAGTTTGCGACCCGTCAACTGCTCAGTGACAGTGATCGCCTCTGTGGCGTCTTCAATAAGGCCAGCCCAACGGATGTAGCCACCCATGACGCCGACAACACGATCACCGAGCTCTTCACCATGAACAAGCAGACGTTGACCAGCGCGGATAAGGTCATCGAGCTCGCGATACAGAGCGGTTAACCAGACATCAATATTGTCGGTGCGCATTGGTCGGTGTCGATACGGCTGACCGAGTTCTTCGTAGTTGTGAAGATTATGAGGCGCTTGAATTAACGAAACGACGTAATTGAAGCCGTTTTCTCGGATCCAGATAATTTCCTCTTGACGGCGAACACGTCGATGGCTCGAGCCAAACCCACCCGGACGCTCAGATATCGCCAATTTGTCCTTCAGAATCCATGTGAAATTACGCGGTTGAATCCCTAAAGCCCACTTGCCGCGCAACTTTGGCGGCATCATGAGGAAAATCCAAAGACGTACATAACTTAAGACATCTTACTCGTCGAAGGTATCCGGTGTGATAATCCGCAAACGGCGATTTTTTCTTGCGATTCGGATACCTCCGTCGATTTCGCAGGCAACTGCTTCCCCACGGGCCACTCCAAGCACCCGTTGAATCGCAGCAGCATTTGGAGGATAACCGTCCCGGGTCAACCACTGTCGAAGAGCCCTCGTCGCAAGCACAGCGTCTGCTTCACTCACCGCATTTGCGTCCGTTGGATCAATCCCGGTGGCGAGGTCATTCAAGAAATCTGTGTCCTGGCGCAGGACATCAGCGGTGCGAGACAAAATTGGCACAAGATCGCGCTCAGCAATGTCGTTTAGCAATGGGAGCACCTCGTGCCGAATACGGTTCCTCCACATTGAGGGATCGTCATTTGTAGGGTCGATCACAGGCGCAATACCTGCGTTATTACAGAGGGCGACGGTGTCTCGCCGACGGAGGCCGAGAATCGGGTGTTGAGGCCCAGGAGAAATCGCCGATAAGCCGTCAGATCCGGCGCCTCGAAGGAGACGAATGAGCAATGTCTCGGCTTGGTCCTCAAGGGTATGACCGGTCAGCGCACCTGGAGGGAGCACTGACTTTCGAGCAGCACGAGCGTTTGCTTCAAGATTGTGTGAGGCCTCCACTCTCACACGATGCACGACGCAGTGAACATCGAGTGAGTGAGCAATGTCGACCGCAACGGCGGCCTCATTTGGCGATGACGGTCGCAACCCGTGATCAACATGGTGAGCGGTCACTGAGAGCCCAGCTGCTCGAGCCAAAATCAACAGGGCCAAAGAGTCAGGCCCCCCCGAAAACGCGCAATCAACGGCGGTACCCGACGGCGGGAACGTGCAACGTGCAAGGAGGTCAGAGACGAGAGTCAGAGTTCAGAATCGCCTTGGCGACGTCCAAGAGGATGCTTGAGCGCAGTTACCGACTTAAGGTATCCAGCAACGAGACCAACCGCAGTGAGGACTCCCACTCCCGTGAGAACGACCCCGATCCACCAGTGCCAAATGTTCGCTGCAATCATGACCACATTCTAGCGATCAGAAGGGACGCCAACATTGCCGTCACCATCAAAGTCCTCCTTCAAGCACGATTCGAGGCGCATAAGAAGACCATTAGGCAACTCGTCGTTGTTGACCTTGCGACGGATTGCTGCCTTGAGTTCAAGATGGAATTCGAAGGCTTGCTGACAATCAACGCATCCGTCGAGATGGCCATGAATATGTGCCTTGGCGTCATCAGACAACTCGCCGTCGATGTACGGCTCAAGTTCGTTCAACGTCTCTTTGCAGTTAGCCATTAGTCGGAATTTCCAGGGGTATCTACAAGCCCGCGAGCTTTCGCATACTCATATAACTCCTTTTGCATCGCTTTTCTTCCCCGATGCAGCCGCGACATCACCGTTCCAACCGGAATATCTAGCATTTCTGCTATTTCTCTGTAAGCGAATCCCTCAACATCGGCGAGAATCACAGGCAATTTGAAGGTATCGGGGAGGCCTTCAACCGCACTTTTCACCTCTTCATCCGTGAAGAGGTCGAGAAATTGATCTTCCGCTGAAAGCGAACCGGCAGCGTTCCCCATGGACGAAACACGTTTGTAGAGGTACAGATCTTCGACGTCAGCAAGATCTGTTTCCGTTGGCCGCCGCTGTTTCGCGCGGTAGCGATTGATAAACGCATTCGTAAGGATGCGATACAGCCAAGCCCTGAGATTGGTGCCCTCCGCAAACGTGTCGAAACTGCGGTAACCCCGCATTATCGTTTCTTGCACGAGATCTTCCGCATCGGCAGCATTTCGCGTCATTCGAAGCGCAGTCGAATACAACTGGGGTGCGTATTCCATTGCCCGCTCGGCGAACGTCGAACGATCTGCCACGAGTAGAAATGTAGTTAGACCGAGTCGATGCCGCGCAATCCTTCGCCAGTGGACTCCGACGAGAGGAACCACTCATAGGTGCTCGACAATCCCTCAGATAACGAGACCGATGACTCCCAGCCAAGCGCTCGAAGACGAGAGATGTCGAGCAGTTTGCGGGGAGTGCCGTCGGGTTTTGAGGTATCCCAATTGATTACGGCATCGGGGTGAACGATCGACTGAATCGTCTTTGCCAGCTCTTCGATCGAGAGATCAAATCCGGTGCCCACATTGATATGCGAATCACCGTTGTAGTTTTCTAACAAGAACAGGCATGCACTCGCGAGATCATCGACGTGTAAGAACTCGCGCATCGCAGAACCAGTGCCCCACACCTCAACACTCCGGTCAGCGGAGTTCCGGGAATCATGAAATTTCCTCATCAATGCTGGAATGACGTGGCTTGACGTGAGGTCGAAATTGTCGCCAGGACCATAGAGATTGGTTGGCATCGCAGAGATGAAATTGCATCCGTATTGGCGGCGATACGCCTGACACAACTTGATGCCAGCGATCTTTGCAATCCCATACCACTCGTTTGTTTCCTCGAGTGGCCCGGTGAGCAACTCTTCTTCGGTAATCGGCTGCGTGGCATCTCGCGGGTAAATACACGATGAGCCGAGGTAGAGAAGTTTTTCGACTCCGGTCTCGTAGGCAGAATGCACGACGGTGCCGTGAATCATCATGTTGTCGTAAATGAATTCAGCGGGCCGAGTGCTGTTCGCAAGAATTCCGCCGACGGTGCCGGCGACCAACATGACATAACGCGGTCGATTGACGTTGAACCACTCGCTGACATCACTCTGATCTCGCAGGTCGAGTTCATCGCGGGTTGCGGTCAGGATGTTCGTAAAACCCTCCCGCTCAAGATTTCGAACGACCGCAGCACCGACGAGGCCTCGATGGCCAGCAACATAGATCGGACTATTCCGATCAATTGACTCGTGGGGCTCAGTACCTGATGAGATCTGCATAGGGATTGTGAGAAGGATAGGAGCAAAGAGCCCATTGCTTCGCTCGCCGAGAGCCTGGGATGAGAATCGAACTCACGACCTACGCATTACGAGTGCGTTGCTCTACCGACTGAGCTACCCAGGCAACGGGCCGGAGCCTAGCGAGCCGTGAGGGTATCAACCACGGCTCCCTGACCGAACGTCAATAATTCGTCGCGCCACATTGTTTAGCAGGGCAACGGAAGCGACCACATGAGTCGCTCAAGAGCGAGCGACGAATTTGCGTTTCGACCGAGCGCCGACGCCGTCTCGTTGATGGAATTGACTGCTTGGGCAGCATCATCGGCACTCAGGCGACCAGCCACCATTGCATCTCGGTAACTTGCGCTCAGTACGGCAAGACCGGCCAGCAACTCATCGGTGACGAATCGCCGGTGTTCGCGCTTGTGACGATCTTCAAGCTGCTTCTTTCCGCTGCCGCGACTGCCGTAGGCCTCGATGCGTTCTTTAAGGGCGTCCGCCTCTTCGAGATGTCGAGCGTTAAGAGGTTCGGCGGCTTCGTCGATGAGCCTCTCAATGCGTTTCACCAGGTGTAGTGCCGCGAACCCCGAGCCATCAAGAAGGTCGATGGCTTGAGCAAAGGTGTGTCGACGCTCAGCAAGGGCTGGGTCGGTTGCGACCAGTCGTGCACGATCGAGGTCACCAAAGGCACCGGTGGAGGCAAGTTGAGCGGCTTCTGGGGCGATGCCCTCGGCAATGAGTCGTTCGGCGATGACCTCGTCGGCAATTGCGTGAAAATCGAGACGAACACAGCGAGAGGCAATGGTGACGAGATTGTTCGGCAAACTTTCGGCGACAATGACAAAACGCGTGCTCGCCGGCGGTTCCTCGATTGTCTTCAACAATTTTGCTGCGGCCGCATCGGCAACGAGATGGAAGTCATGCAAGATGAGCACGGTCAGGTCACCTTCAGTGGGGCTGAGCCATGACTGTTCGACAATCCACTGCGCTTGGTCGACGCTGATGCCGGCGCCTTCGCGTTCTACCTCTCGGCAGTCGGGGTGCTCGCCGGCCATGACGAGACGTGCGTGTCGGTCATCGGGGTCATCGCCGCCGGAGATCATCACCGCAGCAGCAGCCCGAGCCGCTTGCTCTTTCGTGGAGCCGTGAGGCCCAACGAAGAGATAGGCGTGAACTGGGTCTCTTAAGGAGGTGCGCAGAAGCGAAATCGTGGAATCCTGCCCGATAACTGCGTCCCACACAGATGCCATCAGATGCCCAGACGCTCGCTCACAACCTCGCGAATCGTGGCTGCTGTCTCATCGGCAGGGGTTGACGCATCGACGACGTACCAACGGTTGGGGTCAGCAGACGCCATGTCGGCAAAACCTTCACGAACACGTTGGTGGAAGTCTGAACCGGCTTGTTCAATGCGATCGAGGTCGCGCTCATTCATGCGTCGTTCAAGCGTTGAGTCATCGGTCACGAGCAAAATGACGAGGTCTGGCCATGTCGGACCAATCGCCCACTCGTTGATACGGCGCACGTCGTCAACGAGGAGGCCCCGTCCGTAGCCCTGATAGGCCAGACTCGAGTACACCGACCGGTCACTCACCACATGCTTGCCGCGTTCGAGCGCTGGTCGAACGACTTCAGCGAGATGTTGGGCTCGATCAGCGGCAACAATGAGAGTTTCCGCATGGTCATCAAGGCCAACGGTGTCGACATTGTGAAGAATTGATCGCAGTTGTGCACCAATATCAGTGCCACCGGTCTCGCGCGTGAGGACCGCTCCAATCGATTCGGCGAGACGTTGCGCTTGCGTGCTTTTCCCGCAGGCTTCCGGCCCTTCGAATGCGATGTACACCGGCTGGGTCATTTGGCTTTTGGTGCGGCTTTCTTCGCAGTTGATTTCTTCGCAGTTGATTTCTTCGCAGGGCGTTTCTTGGACGGCCCTTGCTCTCGGCGGATCGCAAGCAACTCGAACGCCCGCTCTGGGCTAACCTCTTCTATGCGGTCGCCCTTGCCAATCGACGCATTTGTTTCACCGTCGGTCACGTAGACACCAAAGCGACCATCTTTAGCGACTACTTTGCGACCTGACGTCGGATCCTCACCGAACTCGCGCAGCGGACCTGCGGCTGCCATGTTGCGTGCGCCACCTCGACGGAACACTTTTGGAAGTTCGTAGATCTTGACCGCCTCGTCGAGTGTGATCGTCAATAACTGTTCTTCAGAGTCGATTGACCGGAAGTCTTTACCTTTGACGACATAAGGCCCATATCGTCCGTTTGCTGCGGAGATGATTTCGCCGTCAGCAGGGTCTACGCCAAGTTCGCGCGGCAACTGCAGCAACTGTTTTGCGTCCTCCAGTGTGATGCGTTCAAGACTCATCGTCGAGAACAGGCTTGACATTTTGGGCTTGGCAAGACCCGGAGGCAGGTTGTCAGGGTCACCCCACTGCACGTAGGGGCCGTAACGTCCATTTTTCGCGTAGACCGGCAGGTCGTCAAGCGTGCCAATCGGGTCGTCACTCTTTGGAAGGGAGAGCAGTCGTAGGGCTTCGTCCAGAGTGAGTTCGTCTGGTGCGAGATCGTCAGGGATGCTGGCCGTATCGTCGCCACGCTTGATGTATGGGCCGTACTTACCCGGCTTCGCAATGATTTCGTTTCCGTCAGGATCATTCCCGATGGGGAACGAGTTGATACTCGCGGCGTCGATTTGGTCAAGGTTTTCTTCGACGAGATGTTTCAAACCAGGCAACGTGTCACCACCGAAGTAAAAGCGTGTTAGCCAGTCTGATTTCTCGCGTCGTCCCCCTGCGATGTCGTCGAGGTCTTCTTCAATTTTCGCGGTGAGTTCGTAATCGACAAGGTCATCAAAGTGATCTTCAAGAAGACCGACAACAGCGAATGCTGTCCATGTGGGGACGAGTGCTTGACCCTTCTTCCACACGTATCCGCGATCTTGAATCGTCTGGATAATTGAGGCCCACGTCGACGGCCGACCTATGCCGAGTTCTTCAAGCCGTTTGACGAGGCTGGCTTCAGTGAAACGGGCAGGAGGTGTGGTGTTGTGGCCTTCCGGGTTGCAGGCCTGCACCGGAACAACATCACCGACTGCGAGAGCTGGCAACAGCTCTTCTTTCTCGGTTTCGTTTTCCGAATCGACGTCGCTGAGCACTGCTCGGTGACCTTCAAACTCGATCGTCGTGCCACTTGCCGTGAACTCACAATCGGTGTTCTCGTGTGAGGAAATGGCGCCGAGGCGAAGACTGAGCGTTGTTCCACGTGCATCTGCCATTTGCGAGGCCAATGTGCGTTGCCAGATCAGGGTGTAGAGCGCAAGCTCCTGGCGATCAAGTTCGTTCGCAATCTCTCGGGGGCTCCGCATGGGAGTGGTTGGTCTAATCGCCTCATGAGCCTCTTGAGCGTTCTTCGACTTCGACGTATGTCGACGTGGTTGCTCAGACAAGAAGGAATCGCCGTAAGTGGCTCCGATGATGCTACGAGTCTCTGAAAGAGCGTCATCAGAGAGAATGACGTTGTCGGTACGCATGTAGGTGATGAAGCCTCGCTCATACAACCCCTGGGCGATGCGCATCACCTGCGACGACGACAAACGAAGACGACGACCGCCCTCCTGTTGAAGGGTTGACGTCATAAATGGTGCCTTCGGAGACGACCGATACGGCTTGGTGTCGACACTGCGCACCGACACGGCTGCGTTTCGGAGGCCTTCGGCCAATGAGAGGGCAAGATCCTCATCGATGGCAACGACTTTGTCGCTCGGTTTGCCGTCAGCGTCGAAATCTTTGCCAGTGGCAACTTTCGTCCCATCGACAACAACTAGACGAGCAGTGAACGCAGGAGTGGTTGCGGCGTCGAGATCGATCGACCAGTAGCCGGCGGAGGTAAATGCGATGCGTTCACGCTCGCGTTCGACAATGAGCCGGATTGAAGGGCTTTGCACACGACCTGCTGAAAGCCCTCTGTTGACTTTTCGCCAGAGGATGGGGGAAACCTCATAGCCATAGAGCCGATCGAGAATGCGGCGAGTTTCGGCGGCATCGACTAGACCATCATCGATCTCGCGAGGGTTTTCAACTGCGTGATCGATCGCGCCTCGGGTGATCTCGTGGAACACCATTCGTTTCACGGGCACCTTCGGCTTTAGGTGCTGAAGAAGGTGCCATGAGATGGCTTCGCCTTCGCGGTCTTCGTCGGTTGCGAGATAGAGCTCTGACGCCTCTTTAAGGGCGGCTCGTAACTCTTTGACGACCTGTCGGCCGCGGTCGGTGAGCTCGTAGGTCGGCTTGAAACCGTTGTCGACATCAACTGCGAGACCTTTCGAGGGAAGGTCGGCAACATGGCCGACTGAGGCGCGGACATCGAACTCGGAGCCCAGAAATTTCGAGATCGTCTTCGCCTTTGCAGGCGACTCGACGATGACGAGTGGGCGACCGTTTTCGGCGCTGGAGGATGTTTGTTTCGTAGCCATTTGTTCGGTGAGTGTGCCTCAACACAGCGATGCAGGCAACCGGAACGGTACCTAGTGTGGAGCCATGTCGTCTCGTATAGCGCGGACTGTCTGGGTTCTTGGAGACCAATTGAACCGGAATTTTGCACATCTTCGCACTGCGCGTCCATCTGAAACTCGGGTGCTCTTTGTTATTTCGCTCGACAAATTACGCAGTGCCCCATGGCATCAACAGCGCCTGCATTTCATCTTGACGGCGATGCGCCGACTCGCGAATGAACTCACAGATGAGGGGTTTTTGGTCGACTGGAGAGTCGCAGAAACAATGCGACAAGGTGTGAGCGCCCACCTCGAAGAATTTTCACCCGAGGACATTTCTGTCATGCAACCGATGAATCGCGCGGGTCAGCGGCTTATCGATTCGCTGTCAGCAACTATGCCGATCACGGTCACGCCCTCGGATCAGTTTTTGTGCTCGAGAGAAGAATTTGCTGAATGGGCGAGCGCAAACACCCGCAAAGACGGGTCTCTCCTGATGGAGGACTTTTACCGGTGGCAGCGCCGCCGTCTCGACATTCTCATCGACAGCGATGGTGAGCCCGTGGGTGGGCGATGGAACTACGACGATGAAAATCGGCTTTCGCCCCCAAAGGGTGAACACCAGTGGCCGGCGGTGATTCGGCGAGAACTCGATGACGTCGACGCGTGGGTGACCGACTTTTTGGCTTCCATTGATGGGTTGGTAATGAAAGGTGAACCTCCAACTGGGCTGTGGGCGACAGATCGCGAAGGAGCAATGCGACAGTTGCAACACTTTTTGCGTCACGCGATTGACGAGTTTGGGCCCTATGAAGATGCGATCGTGGGTGCTGAGCCATACCTCAACCACTCATTGCTGAGTCCGTATCTCAACATTGGGCTGCTGCATCCCGCAGAAGTCATTGCAGCGGTGAAAGAACTTGGTGACGACATCGCACTGAATTCAATTGAGGGATTCATTCGACAGATCATCGGCTGGCGCGAATATGTCCACGGCCTCTACTGGTGGTTTGGG
>Ga0160423_10001551_pt1 | contig 19272 bp, 26 predicted proteins | sample CRUFie14St8metaG_FD_108191 | JGI IMG/M metagenome (GOLD analysis project Ga0160423, IMG submission 108191) | Marine microbial communities from the Costa Rica Dome - CRUD Field 142mm St8 metaG | ecosystem: Environmental > Aquatic > Marine > Oceanic > Photic zone | place: Costa Rica: the Eastern... | reverse complement strand
ATATTTTGCGTGTGGTATTGGATCTGCTCTTGCTGGGAGGGGCGCTGATCTTCTGCTTGTTGATGATCCTCACTCTGAGCAGGATGTTATTAACGGAAACTTCTCAGTGTTTGATAAAGCCTATGAGTGGTTCACATTTGGAGCGCGTACTCGACTAATGCCGGGAGGCAGAGTGGCGATTGTACAGACACGTTGGCACATGGATGACCTTACGGGGCGTGTAACCAACGATATGGTGAAGAATGAGCTGTCTGATCAGTACGAAATTGTGGAATTTCCCGCACTTTTGGAGTCTGACGATGGGAAAATGAAGCCTTTATGGCCTGAGTTCTTCGATTTACCTGCTTTGGAGCGTACAAAGGCGTCAATGCCTACGTTTCAGTGGAACGCGCAGTACCAACAGCAGCCTACAGCTGAAGAAGCGTCCATAATTAAGCGAGAATGGTGGGGAATTTGGCCTCATGACGATCCACCACCCGTAGAATACGTAATTATGTCGTTAGATGCCGCCGCAGAGAAGCATAATCGCGCCGATTACACCGCTTTGACCACTTGGGGTGTGTTTTTGAACGAAGAAGAGGGCGCACACCACCTAATTTTGCTCGATTCTATCAAAGAACGGTTAGAATTTCCTGAATTAAAGAAATTATCGATGGATGAGTACCATAAATGGGAGCCAGACGCGTTTATCGTTGAGAAAAAGTCCTCTGGGGTAGCAATTTATCAAGAAATGAGGCGTATGGGCATACCTGTACAGGAATATACCCCCCACAGGGGTACTGGAGATAAGATGGCACGGCTTAATTCTGTGGCTGATATCATCGCATCGGGCATGGCATGGGTTCCATCCACCCGTTGGGCGGAAGAATTAGTGGAAGAAATCGCAGGATTTCCGTTTATGTCTAATGATGACCTTGTGGACAGCACCGTTATGGCCTTATTACGCTTCCGTCAGGGCGGTTTTATACGATTACCTACAGATGAATGGGATGATGAACCACAATATCATTATAGACGTGAGTATTATTGACGCTATACTACGCGCAGGGGAACTTTCCCGCCCCTATCGTGGGCGCTGTTTATCCCACCCGTTAGATGGCGTCCACACTTTACTGGACGAGTAGTGGTATGATCTGCTATAGTCGCAATAACTTTATATCGTGAGGGCATAATATGGCAGTCGAGAAACAGATGACTCCCTTTGACATCGAGGGACAGGAAGATCAGGCAGAACTGCAAGTAGAGGTTATCAACCCTGAAGCCGTCTCTGTAGAAACAGAGGATGGTGGGATCATCATCGACTTTGAAGGAGAGATGACTAACGAGATTATGGGCGGCGGTCATGATGAGAATATAGCAGAATCTCTAGAAGACGATGAGTTAGCATCTATGGCCTCTGAACTTATAGCAGATTTTCAGGCAGATCGTGAGTCTCGCTCCGACTGGGCTAGGGCATATGTCAAAGGACTAGACCTCCTAGGTATGAAAGTAGAGGACAGGCAGCAACCGTGGGCAGGAGCCTCTGGGGTGTTCCACCCGTTACTTACAGAGGCTGTGGTAAGGTTTCAGGCACAGGCTATGGGTGAGATATTCCCCGCTTCTGGCCCCGTACGTACCAAGATAGTGGGTAAACAGACCCCACAGAAGACAGATCAGGCAAATCGCGTTCAGAACGAAATGAACTATCTCTTAACTGAAGAGATGTCTGAGTACAGGGATGAAATGGAGCAGATGCTCTTCAAGCTTCCAATCGCGGGTTCTGCGTTTAAGAAGGTATACTACGACCCACTCATGGAGCGTCCTTGCGCTATGTTTGTACCCTCTGAGGACTTCGTAGCGTCTTATGGAGCGTCTGACCTACAGACATGCCCTAGGTACACTCACGTCATGAAGAAGACAACTAACGAGATCCTACAGCTTCAGGTAAACGGGTTCTACCGTGATGTAGACTTACCTGAACCTACCCCCGACTACTCAGACATACAGGAGAAGTATGACGAGTTGGATGGCGAAGAAGCGATCATTGAAGATGATGATCGACACACAATACTAGAGATGCATGTTGACATGAACATGCCAGATGCGTTTGAAGACCCAGACGGTATTGCGAGACCTTACGTGATAACCCTAGACAAGTCTTCATCTACAATATTAGCGATTAGGAGGAATTGGTACGAGAATGACGAAAAGAAAAAGAAACGTATGCATTTCGTACATTACAGATACTTACCGGGCTTGGGATTCTATGGCACAGGACTCATTCACCTCATGGGAGGCTTGGCTAAATCAGCCACCTCAATACTTCGCCAACTTATTGACGCGGGTACGCTATCTAATCTACCTGCGGGTCTTAAAGCTCGCGGCTTGCGTATTAAGGGTGATGATTCACCGCTTATGCCGGGCGAATTTAGGGATGTGGACGTACCGGGTGGCGCTATACGCGATTCAATTACGTTTATCCCTTATAAAGAGCCATCGAGCGTACTCTACTCGTTACTCGGAAATATTGTAGACGAAGGTAGACGGATAGGTTCAGTAGCCGACATGCAGGTCGGAGACATGAACCCTAACGCCCCTGTAGGCACAACGTTGGCTTTGATGGAAAGATCCATGAAAGTTCTTTCTGGTGTACAGGCGAGGCTCCACGCGTCTCTGAAGAACGAATTACGGATACTGGCAAAGATCATCCATGACTATATGCCGTCCGAGTATGCTTATGAGATGGATGGTGATTTTGATCGTAAGAGTGATTTCGACAAGCGGGTAGATGTTATACCTGTGAGCGACCCCAATGCTGCAACCATGTCCCAGCGTGTGATGCAGTACCAAGCGGCAGTGCAACTTGCCCAACAAACCCCCCAAATATACGACATGGGCAGGCTGCACCGCCAAATGCTAGAAGTTCTTGGTGTTCAGAACGCAGATGAGATTGTCAAACTACCAGATGATATGAAACCCGCAGATCCGGTTACAGAGAACATGATGATTATGAAACAAGAGCCTATCAAGGCGTTCAAGTATCAGGATCACGAAGCGCACATAGCGGTTCATATGGCTGCTATGCAAGATCCAAAGCTTATGCAGATCATAGGACAATCACCGTTTGCTTCAGCAATACAGCAGTCGATGTCTGCACACATAACAGAACATGTAGCGTTCCAGTATCGCCGTGAGATAGAGAAACAACTGGGTGTAGAGATGCCAAACGAGGAGCAGCCGCTACCAGAAGACGTAGAAGTAGAGCTATCCAGATTAGCTAAAGAAGCTGCAGAGAAGGTTCTGGGTAAGAACCAAGCAGAGGCAGCACAGCAAGAAGCGCAGAAGCAACAGCAAGACCCGCTTACGCAGATACAGCAGCGAGAGTTGACAATAAAAGAACAAGAGCTGCAGCATAAAATGAAGATAGATACAGCCAAACTAGAACTCGACGCTGCTAAGTTGGAAAGCACGAAGAAGATAGAAGGCGCTAAGATTGGAACTAAACTAGCTACAGAGCTAGATAGGGAACAGCGCAAAGACAAACGTGAAGGTACTAAAATCGGGATAGATATAGCAAGGGAGCTTGATAAGGGTGGAGATTAATTTATTTGACGCTTTAGAGAGGCGTCTAGACGAGTATAAGATTGAAATATCAGACTACTTGTCCGGTGGTGGTGTCAAGAACATGGAAGAGTATCACAGGCTAGTCGGGAAAAGTGAAGGTATAGATATTGTACTAAATAATTTAAAAGAGCTTGAGAAAAGATTTAGAGAAGCATAAGGTGCTTCTAGTTATTCGCGGATAGGCCGCGCAGGGCAACGGTGAGCCTTTAAATCGCTGCAAATGGGTGTAAGATGGTTGCGACAGTAAAAGTCGATAACACGAAGGTAACAGATGACCTTCAAGCAAAACTACCAGAACCTACGGGATACAGGCTTCTGATAGCACTTCCAGAGATCGATGAGAAGACAGAAGGCGGAGTAATCATGCCTGATGGCCTTCGAAAAGATGAGTCTACGGCATCAATTATTGGTTTTGTTATAAAAGCAGGACCGGATGCTTATTCAGACACAGAGCGCTTTCCTAATGGTGCTTGGTGTAAAGAAGGGGATTTTGTTATTTTCAGATCCTATTCTGGCACTAGGTTTAAGGTTCATGGTAAAGAGTTTCGTTTGATAAATGATGACACTGTAGAAGGTGTTGTTGACGATCCAAGGGGGTATACAAGAGCATGAATACGAATACCGCAGAAAACCTAGAGGACAAAGTAGAGGACGTACAGGAAGAATCTACTGAAATCGAGGTTGAGATTGAAGAGGTTTCTGAAGAGCCTAAGAAAGAAGACAAGGCCGAGGTAAAGGCAGAAGAGCCTGAACCAAAACCTGAAGCGGAAACGCCAGACGCTGAGATTGATAAATACAGCGCAGGGGTGCAGAAACGTATCGATCAGCTAACAAAGCAGTATCGTGACGAAGAACGCGCCAGACAAGAGGCGCAGGGGCTTCAAGAAGAAGCTGTAAAGTATGCAGAGAAGGTCAAAGAGGAGAACGAAAAACTTCGTAAGTCTTTGGAAGACAATGAATCTGTATTACTTGATCAGGCCAAGAGTAGGGTAGAAGCACAACTTGCACAGGCTAATGCTAGCTATAAAGCAGCGTACGAAGCAGGTGATCCTGACAAACTGTTGGAAGCGCAAGCAGAACTCACTAGGTTGCAGAACGAACAGTACCGTGTGACTAACTATAGAGCGCCAAAACGAGAAGAGCCTGTAGAGGTGCCAAAGACCGCACCACAACAGGAGGCTCCTAAAGCAAAAGAGCCTTCTCAGCTAGGTAAAGACTGGCTGAATAAGAACACATGGTTTCACGGTAAGGAAGAAGGCGATCTTCGTATGACGGGGTTTGCTTACGGGGTGCATGAAGAACTCATCACAAAAGGAGTTGCGCCAGATACCGAAGAATACTATAATGGAATTGATAGCGCGATGAAAAACGCGTTTCCAGACAAGTTTGGGGTTGTTGCAGAGGAGCCTGCAGAACCACAACCTCAAGCGGGCAACGTGGTAGCCCCGCCGTCTCGTACGTCAAAAAAGCCACGCAAGGTTAAATTAACTCCAACCGCAGCCGCACTCGCCAAACGGCTCGGTCTTACTCCAGAACAGTATGCGGCGCAATTAATGAAGGAAAGCTGATATGGCTGAAAGAACTCCACGCACTACAGAAACTAGAGAGAAAACAGAACGTAAAAAAGGGTGGTCTCGACCACAAGCACTACCTACGCCCGAACCTCGTGACGGTCTCCATTTTAGATGGATTCGTACAGCGACTATGGGCAACAGTGATAATACGAATGTATCTTCCCGTTTTCGTGAAGGCTATACGCCAGTAAAAGCAGAAGAATTTCCTGATTTAAACGTTGTGTCTGATATCGATTCCCGATTTAAAGACAACATTGAGGTAGGTGGTCTATTATTATGTAGTATACCTGCTGAAATCGCTGAAGAACGTCGCCAGTATCAATTAGAGCAGGCGCAACATGCACAAGATGCGGTAGATCGTAATTTCATGAGAGAGAACGATCCTCGTATGCCTGTGTTAAACCCAGAGCGTTCAACGCGAACTTCATTTGGGAAGTAACCTTTTTAGGGAGCTTCCTTGGTATAAACTTGGTTAGGAGATTGAGCAATGGCTACTACAGCAGCTCCCTATGGCCTGAAGCCCGTAAAACGTGCGGATGGTCAGCCCTATGCAGGGGCAACTTCTGAGTACCTAATCGATCCCGCTGGCGAGGCGACTAATATATTTTTTGGTCAAGTTGTTCATCTGGGAACCGATGGGTACATCGCTCTAAGCACCGCAACTGGTGCGGATGGCACTACAAACGCTCTACCAACAGGTACAACCCTGAAGGGTTCATTAGGCGTTTTCGTAGGCTGTGAATATAAAAATGCGGAAGGTCAACAAATCTTTAGTCAATACTATCCATCTGGCACAGCCAATGGTGGTGCGATTAAGGCTCTAATTGTTGACGATCCAAATGTTCTCTTTCAAGCACAGCTTGATGGAGCAGCAGCACAAGCAGATGTGGGTCAAAACACATTCTTTGCTGCGGCACAGTCAACTTCAACAGGCAGCACATCAACTGGTAACTCTACTTCAGCACTAGAAGCAGACTCAGTGGCTACAACTGCAGCTTTTCGTATTGTGAGCTTTGTCTCACCTGCGACTGATGCGTATCCAGATGTGTTGGTTAAATTTAACCCCGGCTATCACAGCATGACTAGTGCTGTAGCAGTTGCGTAAGGAGACTGAATAATGGCTATGTCACGCGCCCAGCTCCTTAAAGAGCTACTTCCCGGTTTAAACGCATTGTTTGGATTGGAATATGATCAGTATGAAGGCGAACATGCCGAGATATATGAGACTGAAAACTCAGAGCGTTCATTTGAGGAAGAAGTCAAATTATCCGGTTTTGGAGCAGCTCCTGTGAAAGCAGAAGGTGCATCAATTTCGTACGATAACGCACAAGAGCATTATACTGCTCGATACAACCACGAGACCGTTGCAATGGGTTTCTCTATCACTGAAGAAGCGATGGAAGACAACTTGTACGACTCACTGTCTGCTCGTTATACAAAAGCACTAGCTCGCGCTATGGCTTATACCAAGCAGACTAAGGCTGCATCACTATTGAATACAGGTTTCTCAACCTTTCAATCAGGTGATGGCGTTTCATTGTTTGCTACTAACCACCCAACTGTTGGTGGCGGTACAAACTCTAACAAGCCAGCGGTTAACGCAGACTTGAACGAAACTTCACTAGAGCAAGCAGTTATTGATATTGCAGCGTACACAGACGAACGCGGCCTATTGATCGCAGCTCGCCCTCGTAAGTTAATCGTTCCACCAGCATTGATGTTTGTTGCAACAAGACTGCTTCAAACTGAACTACGTGTTGGTACAGCGGATAACGACATGAACGCAATACGTTCAAACGGTTCTATCCCTGAAGGGTATCGCGTAAACCATTATCTAACAGATACAGACGCGTTCTTTATCACCACAGATATTCCAAACGGTATGAAGCACTTTGTTCGTACTGGTATGGCAACATCTATGGATGGTGATTTCGATACAGGTAATGTTCGCTACAAAGCTCGTGAGCGTTACTCATTCGGCGTTTCTGATCCGTTGGGAATTTACGGTTCACCCGGAGCATAAATTATGTTATAGTGGGGGTACTTCTTTTCATAGAAGTCCTCCCTGTAACTGGGGCAGCGTAAGTTGCCCCTTTCTTTTTTAAAAAACTATGTTATGCTGTTTGTAGGGGCAACATTAGCCTTGCAGACAGGACACTCCCCTACCTGACGTTGCACAGACTGCTAGGCGAAACCTTGTGCAAAGGGTATTTATTATGGCATCAACAACATTCTCAGGCCCAGTGACATCTTCTGATGGTTTTATTGGGGCAATCACATTAACAACTTATACTGTTGCAACTCTACCTGCTGCAGCTTCTTCAACAGGAACTATGGCTTATGTATCAGACGCGCTTAAAGCTTCTGAAACAACAGGTAATGGAACAGGAAACGTAGCTTTCTCTGATGGATCAAATTGGATTCGTGTAGATACTGGCGCTGCTGTCGGCGCGTAGGGGGTGAATCATGAGTAGATTTCAACCACCTAGTGTTGAAGAACTAGCGGCTCGTGGGTTGGGACCAGACGGTAAACCGTTAAAAATCCAGAAAACACGAGCTAGAAACGATGACGGTACGCTAAAAGCAGATGATCCTTCTACGCCTGATGTAAATGAGGCATGGGAAGAAAAGTCTGCAAAAAAGCGTGGTCGCCCTAAGAAAAAGGGGTAATTTATGTCAAGTGATGTAAAATCTAAGCGTATAACAGCAACAGGTTCTCTTTCAGTTGGGCCAGCCAGAATACGACAAATTCACATACTCACTTCTTCTAGCGCAGGAAGGCTTACCATTACTGACGGAAGTGGTGGCGAGACCGTTTTAGATATTGATACTCAGCAATCTACATCAGGATCTATAAATGTTCCTAGTGATGGGATTAAAGTAGGTGATATTCACGTTTCTGCAGCAACTAATATAACAGCAGCAACTATATTCTATAATTAGTGCTATGGCTGCTAGAAGTAAGGGTACAATGAAAGGTCATACCATCAGTGGAGGACATAAGCGTCCTACCAAAAAAGGTGCTGGTATGACCAAAAAAGGTGTAGCTAAGTACCGAAGGGATAATCCCGGTTCTAAGCTAAAAACCGCTGTTACAGGTAAAGTAAAGAAGGGCAGTAAGGCTGCTAAGAGAAGAAAGTCTTATTGCGCTAGGTCTGCAGGTCAGATGAAAAAGTTTCCTAAAGCAGCAAAAGATCCAAACAGCCGTCTAAGACAGGCCAGAAAAAGGTGGAAGTGCTAATGGCAAAAGCAACCCCAACTAATTCTGCTCTATGGTCTAGAGCAAAAGCAGCAGCTAGAAAAAAATTTAAAGTATACCCTTCAGCGTATGCAAACGCTTGGGCTTCTAAATGGTACAAGTCTAAGGGTGGAGGCTGGAAGGGTGGCAACAACAAGGTAGCTAAACGTGGCAAGAGCAAAAAAGCCTAGCAAAAAAGGTGGTCTAGGCAAATGGTTTGCTGAAGACTGGAGAGACGTAAAGACCGGAAAGAAATGTGGTCGAAGCGGTAAGAAAGATAAGAGAAGATCTTACCCTGCGTGTCGCCCTAAAGCTGTTGCTTCTAGGATAACAAAATCAGAGGCCAGAAAGAAGACTGGTCCTAAAAGAGTTAAGTGGTCAACCACTGCAAGTGGCAGGAAAAGGAAAAAGTAAATGGCAGTAGTAACTCCCGACTTACCTGACATATTTGAAGAAGCCTACGAACGTGCAGGGATAGAGCTAAACACAGGGTATGACCTAAGAACGGCTAGAAGAAGCTTAAACTTAATGCTTCTTGAGTGGCAAAACAGGGGTTTAAACCTTTTTACTGTTGATCAAGGGACTCTGTCACTAACAGAAGGTACGGCATCATATGACATGCCAGCTGATACTATAGATCTTATAGAACAACATATAAGAACAGGCAGTGGAACTAATCAGATAGATACTAATGTTGAAAGAATATCAGTATCGACATATGCTAACCAAGCCAACAAAAACACACAGGGTAAGCCGACTCAGGCTTTTGTGCAAAGATTGGCTTCCTCAACAAAGATTACGCTTTGGCCTGTCCCAGATCAGGATTACACCCTCTCCTATTTTAGGTTGCGCGGTATAGACGGCCTTTCTTCTGGATTAGGTACAACAGCAGCAGTCCCTCCGAGGTTTGTACCGTGTATGGTTGCAGGGTTAGCTTATTATGTAGCAATGAAGAAACCAGAAGCCGCAGCTAGAGTGGCACCATTAAAACAAGAGTATGAGTTTCAATTTGAACTTGCAGCAGGGGAAGATTCGGAATCGTCTTCTATCAAGTTTGTACCGTATGATACATTTATAGTGGGTAATTAATGAGTACAGCAAAAAGTACATATGCGTTTGGTTTTTGTGACAGGACTGGGTTTAGGTATCCCCTAAGAGATCTAGTAGATGAGTACAGGAACGGAACGAAAACTGGTCTCAAAATAGGTAGAGACGTGGTTGATGATGATCACCCACAGAACTTTATAGGGAGACTACGTGTAAACGATGCACAATCATTACCGTTTTCCAGACCCGACACAGCATTAACTGCCAGTAGAGCGTTGTACGGTTTTGATCCTGTGTGGAACCCCGCCCAATACATAACTGCATCGGTGGGTAAAGTAACAGTGACAACTTCGTGAGTGTATGATATTATTATGTAAAGGAGATTAATATGCCCGGAAAAATGAAAAAACCCGTCCCACCAAGCGCAAAAGGTAGCCTAGGTAAATTGCCAGAAGCAGTTCGTAATCAAATGGGTTACATGGCCTATGGTGGTAAAGTTAAGAAGATGAGGAGTGGCGGTAAATGCCGTGGTATGGGCAAAGCCAGCCGTGGTGGTAATTATAGTAGAGGCTAACTATAATGGGTAAAATGAAAGAAAAAGACTCAGAACTCCAAGAGTTACGTGAAGAGTTTTTTGATGGCCCTATGTCAGATTCTATGAGCTTTAATCAGTTCTTATTAAGTAGGGGTAAGGGTGATCTACTTAGACTGTCGGGTAGCAAACCTAGCAAGATGAAGCGCGGCGGGACAGTATGTCGTGGCGTAGGTAAGGCTCGTGGTGGTAAGTATAGGATAAGGTAAAATTAGATGAACTATACAGAGTTAACACAGGCTATAACTGACTATACCGAGAACACTGAGACCTCGTTTGTAGGTAATATACCTACATTTATACGTCAGGCTGAAGAGAAGATACTTAGGCAGGTTCTTATACCAGAGCTTAGAAAAGCATCTACAGGTGCCACTGTGGCTAACTCTCAATATCTTGCTAGGCCATCTGATATGATTGCAGTGTATTCTATTGCTCTGCAGGATGGTGGTGGTAACTGGGAATATCTTCTTAATAAGAATGTTACGTTTATAAAAGAAGCATATCCTGCAGATCCAAAGTCTAAACCAAAGTATTACGCGCAGTTTGTAGGCGGAACAAGCACAACTCCGGGCTTCTTTATTTTAGGTCCAACCCCAGACGCTGTGTATAATGTGCAGATAAATTACTATTATGATCCGCCATCTATTGTTAATGCTGGCACAACTTGGTTAGGTGACAACGCAGAGACAGCACTGCTGTATGGATGCTTGTTAGAGGCGTATTCCTATATGAAAGGAGACGCAGATCTTATGGCTCAGTACAGAGAACAGCACAGTCTAGCAATGCAGGCTTTCCAAAAGGTTGGTGGTTTGTTACAGCAAGATGGATATAGAAACGGAGAGGAGGGCTACGGCCCTAATTAATGAATGTTTAAGTTTCAAGTAGACGTACCAAAAGATCCGATTGTTAGTATACAAACTACTGACAAAAGAGGTTTTACACCTGACGAAGTTGCGGAGAGGTGCGTTTCAAAACTTATAGACGTTTCTGACAGCGCTCACCCTGCGATAAAAGATCAGGCAAGGGCGTTCCAAAAGCACATGGAAAAGGTGGTTGCATTTTATATGCGCGAAGCTATTCGCAGTGACCGCACAACCGTGTATAATGCCCTTACCGATGCAGGGCATCCTAAACTTGCCGAGCTAATAAGGAGATTATGACATGGCGTTCACTGGCAATTATATGTGTACGTCCTTTAAGCAAGAACTGCTAACAGGGCAACACAACTTCACTGCTTCTACAGGGCATACATTTAAGCTAGCGATGTACACAAACAGTGCATCCTTCACTGCTGCAACAACAGCTTACACAACTTCAAACGAAGTAAGTGGTACAGGGTACTCAGCTGGCGGTGGAACACTGGTTAATGTTACACCTACAACTAGTGGCACTACAGCACTAACTGATTTTAACGACCTTACATTCTCTACAGCTACAGTTACAGCTAGAGGTGCTTTGATCTATAACACCACAACAAACGGTGGATCAAACACAACTGACACAGTAGTTGTTCTGGACTTCGGTTCCGACAAGACATCTACAGCAGGTGACTTTACAATTCAGTTTCCAACTGCAAGTGCTTCAGACGCGATCATCCGTATAGCGTAGTTTCGGGGGTGACACTGTGGTTACCTTCGCAGATAGAGTAAAAGTCAATACCACCACAACCGGGACTGGCGACATAACTTTGGGGCAGGCCGCTGTTGGTTACCAGACCTTCGCGGCTGCTGGAGTGTCTGACGGTGATGAAGTTAGGTATGTTATAGAGGATGGATACGACTGGGAAATAGGAGCAGGAACCTACAACTCAAGTGGCACCACGCTCACCAGAAGCCTAGCGTCAAGCTCCACAGGTTCTCTCCTTAATCTTACAGGAAATGCAGAGGTCTTTATTAGCCCCTCTGCTGCTGATCTTGTTCTATCTAGTAATGCTTACAATTCAACAAAATTTACTTCTACAGCAGGCCAAACAACTTATACTTTAAATTATGTTGTAGGTGCTGTTGATGTTTTCTTTAATGGAGCAAAATTAACTGGCACAGATTACACAGCTACCAATGGTACATCGATTGTGTTGTCAGATGCTGCAGCCTTAGATGACATAGTAGAGGTTGTAGAGTATGGTATATTCAATACTAACCTTTCTACTTTTGGTAATAATTTTACGTTACCATCTACAGATGGCACGAGCGGTCAAGTTCTTGGCACAAACGGTAGCGGAACATTAAGTTTTGTAGATGGTGGTGGAGGAAGTGCTAGTCTAGATGCAATAACAGTTATACCATCAAGAACAGTCACATCTAATATTACAGTTAGCTCAACACAAAGTGCTTTTTCTATTGGTCCTATAACTATACAAAGTGGTGTAACTGTTACCGTTCAAACTGGCGGTAGATATGTAATGATATGAGGTTATCATGGTTAAATCGAACAATAGAAAATTTGGAGATATAGGCGGCGCAGGAGAAAAAGACTTCGGCGCAAATCCACTTTTATTTGCAAATATGTACGCAACTGAAGCTGATTTGCCCTCTGCTACTACTTATCATGGTATGTTTGCTCATGTTCATGCAACAGGGAGAGCATATTACTCACATGCAGGTAATTGGATTAAGCTAGTCGAAGAAGACAGTTCTGGAAATATTGCAGTAACTGGAACAGTAGATGGAAGAGATCTTTCAACTGATGGAACCAAGCTAGACGGAATAGAGACAGGAGCTACAGCGGATCAAACCGCAGCTGAAATAAGAACTCTTGTTGAAAGTGCTACAGACAGTAACGTATTTACCGATGCAGATCATACAAAACTAAATGCGATTGAGGATAGCGCTACAGGAGATCAGACAGACGCAGAAATAAAAATAGCATACGAAAACAACTCAGATACAAATGCTTTTACTGATGCATTGCAGACCAAGTTAAATGGCATAGAGGCATCAGCCACTGCTGATCAAACAGATGCAGAGATTAGGGCAGCAGTAGAAGCAGCTACCGACAGTAATGTTTTCACTGATGCTGACCACACTAAGTTAAATGGAATTGAGGACAACGCTACAGCTGACCAGACCGCAGCAGAGATAAGAACTTTAGTTGATAGCGCCACAGACAGCAATGTTTTCACTGATGCGGATCATACTAAATTGAACGGTATCGAAGCTAGTGCAACCGCTGATCAGACTGCAGCAGAAATAGAGGCGATTGTTAGTCATGATAATCTATTAGATTTTGTAGCTAATGAACACATAGACTGGACAACCGATCAGGGTGCTACTGACATCCATATAAATAACATTCAGGCATCCACAACATCTGTAGCGGGTACGATGTCTTCTGCTGACAAGACTAAGCTGGATGGCATAGAAGCCGCAGCTACAGCCGATCAGACGGCAAGTGAGATACTTACAGCAATAAAAACTGTAGATGGAGCAAGTTCTGGTCTAGATGCTGATTTATTAGACGGCAATGAAGCGACACACTTTCTTAATACTTCTACTTCTTTTGGTGGTGATGTATCTGGTACTTACAACGCTATCGTAATAGCAGATGATAGCCACAACCACACTATAAGCAATGTGGATAATCTTCAAACAACACTTGATGCAAAGTTAGCTCTGGCTGGCGGTACGATGGCTGGAAGTCTTGTTCTACATGCAGACCCTACTGCATCTTTGCAGGCAGCTACAAAACAGTATGTAGACACTATTGCTTCTGCAGGTCTACATTATCATCAACCTGTTCGTGTTGAACATCCTAGCAATTTAAATGCTACATACAATAACGGATCTTCTGGTGTTGGAGCTACACTAACTAATGCTGGATCAAATGCAGCTATAGAATTAGATGGTGTTACTCTTTCTTTAAACGATAGAGTTCTTGTCGCCAATCAAACCAACCAAGCTCACAACGGTGTATATAAAGTAACTACTACAGGTGATGCCTCTACCGCATGGGTCTTAACAAGAACCACTGATACAGACAGCTATGCTCCCTCTGACCCTGATGCGTTCGGCAAAGGTGATGCATTTTTTATTAAAGAAGGTGACACAAACGCAGGTCATTTGGATGTTCTTAGCACATCAGGAGCTATCGTTTTTGGAACAACCAACATAATTTTTTCAGAAGTAGCTGAAACAACTGTGTATGCTGCAGGGACAGGATTAACTCTTACTGGCACTACCTTTTCTGCAGATCAAGCTATTGCTACTACAGCCACTCCTACTTTTGCAGGTCTTACTGTAAATGGAAATATAACTGTTACAGGAAACGTTGACGGCAGAGATGTGTTAGCAGACGGAACTAAGTTAGACGGGGTAGAAACAGGAGCGACTGCTGACCAGACAGATGCTGAGATAAAGACTGCTTATGAGAACAACAGCGATACTAACGCCTTTACAGATGCACTTTTAACTAAACTAAACGGCATAGAAGCAAGCGCCACAGGAGATCAGACAGCAGCCGATATAGAAGCAATTGTTAGTCACGATAATTTACAAGATTATGTAGCAAATGAGCATATTGATTGGACAACAGACCAAGGTGCTAGCAACATACATGTCAATAATGTGGTAGCAGCTAGCAACTCAACTAGTGGTCTTATGTCATCTTCAGATAAGGTCAAACTAGACGCTATAGAAAGTAATGCTACAGCTGATCAAACTGCTGCAGAGATAGAAGCTATAGTAAACCATGACAACTTGTTAGGCTTTGTTGCGAACGAGCATATTGATTGGACTGCTGATCAAGGTTCTACAAACATAGATATTAATAACATACAGGCTGCTACCACATCAGTAGCAGGGTCTATGTCCTCTACTGACAAAACAAAACTAGATGGTATAGAAAGTAATGCTACAGCAGATCAAAGTGACGCAGAAATAAAGACAGCGTATGAAAATAATAGTGATACCAATGCTTTCACAGATGCTTTGCAAACCAAACTTAATGGCATAGCTTCAAGTGCAAATAACTACTCCCACCCAAACCACTCAGGAGATGTTACATCAACAGGAGATGGCGCAACTACTATTGCCACTAGCGCTGTTACGTCTGCTAAAATTGCAAGTAATGCTGTTACGTCTGCTAAAATTGCAAATAATGCAGTCACTGCAGCCAAATTAGATCAAACATATTTAACTGCACACCCCAATATAAATGGTGCAAGTGATTCATTAAACAGTGGAACTACGTTTATTCAAGCTTTACAGTTTGATAGTAATGGTCATGTTACGAACGTAAACACAGGAACAGCACCTACGTTTTCAACAGGTAAAGCCATAGCAATGGCAATTGTATTCGGATAGGATTTAAATATGGCAGCACCAAATATAGTAAATGTATCAAGTATTTTTGGAAAAACCGTTAGCGCTCTTCTAACTACAACTACCTCTACTACTATTGTAAGTTGTCCTTCTAACAAGGTATTAAAAATAAACACAATCCTTGTATCAAATGTAGACGGGGCCAATGATGCTACAGTATCATGTTATTTTCGTGACAATAGCGCTTCAAGTGTTAGAAGTATAGCAACTACTATAAATGTACCTGCAGATAGTACATTGGTTTTACTAGATAAAAATACTTCAATATATTTGGAGGAATCGGATGAGATAAGAGCTGGAGCTAGTGCTAACAGTGATCTCAATATAATTATATCCTATGAAGAAATAGATGATGCATAGGTGATGCATGGCTTTCTACCGTCCTTTTGGAGGCATAATAGGCGCTGCTAAAGACAGCAAAGAGTATGGTGAATCTGGTGTAAAAGGTAACGGTGTATGGGATCTTACAGCCCCGTATTTAAATTTAAACAAACCAGCGGCTGGAGGAGTGCAATTTGCTGCCAAACCTAGTGTTTACACTTGGACTGTCCCTGCAGGTGTAACATCAGTTTGTATACTATGTGTTGGTGGAGGCGGGGGCGCTGCTGGAACTGGTAGTAACCGTGGCGGAGGCGGCGGTGGAGGCGGTGGTTTAAGTTACGCTAATAATGTTAGTGTAACTCCGGGTCAAAATTATACAGTTAGATCAGGGCCGGGAGGCTTAGGGGCTACTAGTATTAGCGCTACTGGTCAACCCGGTTCTGGTTCTTATTGGATAAACACTAGTACTTTATTAGGTGGAGGTGGTTCTGGCGGAAACCCAGCACCGTCATTTGGCACTGGTTCATCCTCTAGTGGAGGTTCAGGAAATAGTGGATCAATAGCAGACGGTGGAGGAAACGGAGGGTTTGGAGGAGAGCCTAGATACAACAACGCTGGCGGTGGCGGCGGCGGTGCTGGTGGTTATTCAGGACAGGGCGGTGGCGGTGCTTCAGGAAACTCTAACGTAGGAGGTTCTGGAGGCGGCGGAGGCGGCGGCGGTGGCGGAAATACTGCATTTAATTTCTGTCGTGGCGGTGGCGGAGTAGGAATATTTGGAGAAGGAGCAAGCGGAGCAGTAGGCGGAAATGGAGGATCTGGCGGAGGTGATGGTTTGTCAGGTACTTTCAATTCTGATGGTGGCGAATATGGAGGCGGTGGCGGAGCTGATGACGATGATGTATCAACAGGCGGTTCAAATCGTTCTGGTGATGGGGCAAATGGTAGAGTTCGTATAATTTGGGGGGCTGGAAGATCTTTTCCACAAAGTAATGTTGATATTGGCGCTTCAGGTGGTTCGGAGATTATATACACATCATGAGCAGGTGGAGAGGAAATGGCAGTATAATAGGTGGTTTAGATAAAAGAAATTATCAATCCTCTTCAAATAGCTCAGATGGTGTTTGGGGTTTAGAATCAAAATATAATTTAATGAACGCTGCAGCTACGGGGTCAGCTATATTTGAGACTGCAGGCGATACTACTTTTACTGTGCCAGCAGGAGTAACATCTATATCTATTGTAGTTGTAGGTGGTGGGGGCGGTGGAGCCGCTTCTACAACCGCTCCTAACGGCGTTGGTGGGGGCGGAGGCGGTGGTGGAGGTCTTGCCTACAAAAACAACATATCAGTCACTCCGGGCCAGTCTTTTTCTGTAAGAGTTGGGGCGGGTGGTAATGGAGGCAGCAGTGCTGGTAACAGCAATCACACAGCAGGTGGCTCAAGCTTTGTAAACGTTAGTGGGTCTGGTTCTCCTGATGTCTCTGCTAGCGGTGGAGGTGCTGGTGCATATAATCAAAATATACCAAGCCTGTCTGTTTCTGGAGGAGCTTGGATAATTGGAGATGGTGGAGGAACAGGGGGAGGTGGAAGATATGGGGCCAATGGTAACGCAGGCGGAGGTGGTGGCGGAGCCGCTGGCTATTCAGGTAACGGAGGGCGTGGTGGAAATCACACTGGAGGTCCATCAAGTGGATCTGGCGGAGGCGGCGGTGGAGGCGGTGGTTGTAACAGCTTTACTGGAACCGTAACCGCTGGAGGAGGTGGAGTAAAACTTTTTGGTGCTACAGGCTTTTCTGGAGCTGCTGCTTCTTTTAACAACCAAGGCAATCAAACCAACATTCATGGGTATGATGGCAGTCAAGCAACCGCTACCACATCAAGGACTGGTGCATATGGTGGTGGAGGAACAGGAGCGGAAGATGACTCTGGTGGCGCTGGAGGAGCTGGATCTACTGGTGGTGTAAGAATAGTTTGGGGGGAAGGAAGGGCTTTCCCGTCAACTAATGTTGATGAAGCAAGCGATTTAGGTAATACTACTATATATTAAAGTTCAATTGAACTTTTTGGAGGAACTAATGTCTACCTTAAAAGTAAATGAGATAACCAACGCAGCTGGAACAGGCGCTCCTAATTTTTCTGATGGGTTAAAATATAATGGAGCAGCCTTATCCACACTAAATACATATGAGTATACATCGTCTGCTACAGAACCAAGTAATCCTAGTAATGGTGCGTTGTGGTGGGATAGCGCAAATGCTCAAGCTAAAATATATGTTAATAATTCTTGGAAAACTGTTACTTTAGAGGGTGTTGATTCAACGCCAGCAGCTTTTATAGGAGACAGAGGAGTATTTATTAATGGTAGATATTTTGCCTCTTCAACTTATTATTCATTAAATATTATCGACTATATTGATATAACTACTACAGGTAATGCTACAGACTTTGGTGATACCTCTTATGGAGTTAGTTGGGAGTCTAGTGGTGGAGCATCTAATGGTACTAGAGGTGTTTTTACTGCTGGTAACATGCAGGCTCAAGCAAGTGTACAAACTCCTTATAGTAATGATATACACTATATAACCATATCTACTCCTAGTAACTCTGTAGATTTTGGAGATTTAACTGTAGCAAATTCAAATACAGCAGGAACTTCAAACGGAACTTATGGGTTGTTTTGGCAGGGTATTACTAACACTAGTGGTATAGATTATGTCACGATAGCTACCACAAGTAATGCTAGTGATTTTGGTGACTCTAATTACACTGAACAACGTGTTACAGGAGCAAGTGGGAAAACAAGAAATTTTGCTTATGGTGGTCCAGCATCAAGTCATGATGACGCTAACAATAATTATGGTCAAAATATACAGTATGTAACAGTTGCTACTCCTAGTAATGCTCTTGATTTTGGAGATCTTACAAGTGGTGCTGATAGAGGAGGAAGTGCTTCTGATAATACCAGATCAGTATTGGCTTTAGGTTTAGACAATATAACTGGCTCTACTGTCTATTCAAATGTTTTATGTTATATAACACAAGACACTACAGGCAATGCTACAGACTTTGGGGATTTAACTGTAGGAAGATGGGGTATAGCAGGATGCTCTAATGCAACAAGAGGTGTTTTTGCAGGAGGTAACTATGGCGCTACTTTCACAAATACAATAGATTATATTACAATACAAACAACAGGTAACGCTGCTGATTTTGGAGACATGACAAATGGTAGGTATGTTTTTAGTTCTTTAGCAGGAAACCCGTCATGAGTGATTTTGTCAAAGTAAAAAAGCTTACAAGCGCCACTGGAGGAACAGTAAACTTCCCTAATGGCATTAATATAGCAGGATCAGGCAGCGGTATTACAGGAACTACACATACTGTATCAACAACTGAACCTAGTACTCCATCGAATGGAGATACATGGTTTAACCCTAACGGTGATTATTATTATGTCCGTATGGATAATGATTGGAAGCCTTGGTTAGGAAGTCCACCTAGCGCTTTGTATTGGGCTGGAGATAGAGGTATATGTCCATCTGGTTATGACGGATCTGGAACTGCTCACACTGATTACCCT
>Ga0160423_10001550_pt1 | contig 19282 bp, 12 predicted proteins | sample CRUFie14St8metaG_FD_108191 | JGI IMG/M metagenome (GOLD analysis project Ga0160423, IMG submission 108191) | Marine microbial communities from the Costa Rica Dome - CRUD Field 142mm St8 metaG | ecosystem: Environmental > Aquatic > Marine > Oceanic > Photic zone | place: Costa Rica: the Eastern... | reverse complement strand
GTTGACTTTGGCTCCTGATGCTACTTTCCGATCTAATAATAGTTCGGTAACTTATGAGCCAACTTACTCTGTTGCTATTACGGCAGGTAACATTACAATCAGTAATAATATTACTTTCTTGACCCCAGAAGAGCTAGGAAGAGTAAACCAACCAATAGAGCACGTAACAGGTACTCGTACAGTAACAGGTAACTTTACTTGTTACTTGGGATCGTCTGATGCTGCTACGAATAAGAGTAAAAACTTGTTCGAAGATTTGGTACAAGACGTAACAACGGTTATCAATGAGTTTGAGCTTAAATTCGATGTAGGTGGTACTGCAAGTACTCCTCGTCTTGAGTTTTCAATTGATCGATGCCACTTAGAAATACCTTCACACTCTATTGATGATGTTATTTCCTTGGAAACCAATTTCCATGGATTAGGATCTAATATTGGTGAAGCTGATGAAATAACCTTAAAGTATGTCGGTAAGTCATAACCTCTGAAAAAATAATTCTTGACATTTTTCTTGGTTTCGACTATACTATAGGTTGAAAAAAGTGAGGGGTTCTTTTTGAGCCCCTCTTTTTATCTGGGATATTATGACAAGTTATAACTTTACAAAAGAAGTTGAAGTTCATGTGGTTTACAGTGGTAATAAACATAAACTCGATATAAGTAGTATTAGCTTTAGCCAAACTTTTGCTCAAGATAGCTACGAAGTTAAAACTTTGCATAACCAGAAAAATCTTTTTGCTGGAAGTATAATTAATAAAGCAAATCCTGCTAATTTTGAATTTACTTTTCCAGCACTCAAAGATAGTGATTTTACTACTATCTTTAATTTACTTGTAAATTATTCTGGATTTACAAATAAATTAGATACATTTGATTTATACATTTCAACACAACTCGATGTGTTCAAAGTAGAAACAGCAGTCATAACAAATGGAAGTTTCGTAATTGAGAAATCACGACCCCTGAGTTTGACGGTTTCTGGAGAAGCATCAAAGTTGTCCCACTTTGGAGCAGTTGGAAGTGTAACTATACCGGGTAGTCTTCAATCTCGTTCATCGTCATTGAGGTACATAATGAATCCCGCAGTATCAGTAACATTGAATTCCGAAGCTCTACCAAATGTGGTAAATGCTACGTTAGAGTTGCAAAACAATATTGAATGGAATCCGTATACTACTTTACACGGAGCCCTTACAGCTACTAACGCAGCTAACTCCATGTTTCCCACTGACTTCACTCTTCAAGACCGTGTTCTCGCAGGAACTATTGCTAAGTATGTTACTGAAACAAAAAGTTCCGGAAATCTAGCCCTACAAAACTGGGATACCAGTTCTCCTATTGTATTTACAGCAGGGGAAGGAAGCGGGTCTGCTTTCCGAGGATTTAAAGTAGATGGTAATTGTACTTATACAAATAGAGTGAGATCAGACGCTGTTTTTATTGAAAACTATGATTGGAGACTTATCGACAATCCTACTAATTTAAGCAGCATTTTAACTTATACAACCGGAGCGTAAACGCATGGAACTAAAAAAATTGATGGTTGATTCCAAGTCAACTTGGATCGACTTTCCTGGACTCGACGGATTTTCCGTCCAAGTAACAAACTTATCAAGAAAAGAACTTACAACACTACGAAAGAATTGTACTGTTCAAAAGTTTGATAGAAAGACAAGAGCAATTACTGAGACTCTTGATGAAGATAAGTTTGTAGAAGAATTTGCAAAATCAGTAGTAAAAGGATGGAAAGGACTAACTCTAGAACATCTTGAAACTTTAGTACTGATAGATATGGGTGATCAAGATCCAAATACAGAGGTAAACTACTCTGAAGATAATGCAGAACAACTTGTAAGTAATTCAACAGAATTTGATACGTGGCTCAACGAGGTAGTCTTTGATTTAGATAACTTTCGTGGAGGAACAGAAAGACGAGTGCCTAAAGCGACTCGAAAGGATGCTCAATAATACCGATACTGGAATGACGCGAGAGCGTTATCTGGAAATGTGTGAGCAGATGGGAAATGAACCTATAGAGGAAGAAATTCCTCCAGACATTGAAGATCTCCCATCAATTGTTAGCGAAGCAGTGAATACTTTCAACATGCTTGGCGACAGAATATATCCCGAAATAGGATATATGGGAAAGGATTATACAAATTTAAATCACTATATAGATTTATACGGCATTGAAGATAAAGAATATTTTTTACATCTTTTATCGTGGCTAGATGCAAGAGCTATCAAAAAATCCTCTGAAGAAATAAAGAGGCAGTATGATAAGATGAAGAGACAAAATAGTGGCAAACGAAGTCAAACTAACATTAAAGGTAGATGATAATGGCAGCTTAAATATCGTAACGAAAGAAGCGACAAAAGCTGCTGGTGCCACAGATAAACTAAATCAATCTCAAAAAAATCTAAATAAAACACGAAGTAATTACAATAAGCTTGAAAAAGGTGTTGGTCAAGCCGGTCTTTCTACTGCAAAAGGTTTTTCAAAACAAGCATCAACTATAAGTGGCGGTCTTGTACCTGCATATGCTGTTCTTGCTGCAAACGTTTTTGCTATAACAGCAGCATTTAATACTCTTTCTCGAGTAGCCTCCCTAGAAACTCTTCGACAAGGCTTGGTTGAAACAGGTCTTGCTGCGGGGCAGAACCTTCCTGCAGTAGCAAGAGGTCTTCAAGAAATAACAGATCTTGCACTATCCGCAGAAGACGCTATGAGATCTACTGCGCTGGCAGTTAGTGCTGGATTTTCTGTAGATCAATTAGAACAACTAACTGTAGTAGCACAAGGAGCCGCAAAAGCTCTTGGCAGAAACTTATCTGATGCACAAGATCGTTTAGTTAGAGGTACTGCAAAAGTAGAGCCAGAAATATTGGATGAACTTGGTATTATTGTACGACTGGATGAAGCTGTTCAAAATTATGCAATAGCAAATGGCAAAGCAGTAAGTAGTTTGACTCAATTTGATAGAAGTCAAGCATTTTTAAACGCAACAATTGAACAAGGAACCAAAAAGTTTGGTGATCTAAATAAAGCTGTAGAAGAAAATCAGTTTAATAAACTAGAGGCAGCTTTTAGAGATTTAAGTAAGTCATTCCTAGGAGTTATAGCAAATGTTTTAACACCTATAGTTGAGCTTTTGTCTTCCAGTCCTAGTGCATTATTTGGTGCTTTAGCAGCTTTTTCTTCAGGATTAATTAATTCTATTCTTCCTTCTTTAGCAACTGTTGCAGAAAGGCAGAGAGAAATTTCTGTGCGTGCTATTGCTGCCTCAAAGAAAGCTGGCACTGAAGTCTCAAAAGAGTATTTAACATTAAGTAGAAATATTAATAAGATGGAGTTTGCCCCTCCCTCTGTTCGAAAATTAGCACAACAATTTGAAAAAGGCAGTGTAGATGCTGCAAAACTAACTCGTGCCCTTGGAACTACAAAGGGTATGATTACGAAAAAAGAAAATGCAGTTAAAAAGTTAAAGCAAAAAACAGATGCAGCATCAAAAGCAAGAGTACAACAGTTAAAAGAAGAAATCCGTTTATTAAATGAAACAAAACGTGGTGTACAAGATTTAATAAATAAAGAAAAAGATAGAGAGGGTATTTCAAAGAAAGGAGCAAGATTAAGGACTGGGGGAAGAATGTCTAGAAGAGAATCAGCCTATCTTTCCTCTATTGATCAAGGAGGTCTTTTTGCAGGACTAGGCACAGCTTTTAAAGGCTCTAAAAATCAGTTCAAAGAAATAGGAAAAGCTTCAGGAGCTTTAGGAAAGCTTAGTGCAGCTTTTAATTTTGCATCTTCTAGTAGTAAATTTTTTGGTGCTGCTATTTTACGTTTCGTGCCTTTCATAGGTATAGCAATTACTGTATTAAGTGGATTAAAAGCAATTTTTGATAAGCTATTTCCAACATCGGCTCTTGAAAAAGCCACAAAAGCTTTCGCAGATAGTATGTCTCATGTAAATGATGTTGCTGCAAAGCTAAAACTGACTTTGCAAGAGACAGAAAATATTACTGATTCTTTTGCGGCAACAATGAAAGCACAAGCAGGTATTTTTGAAACGTTGGCTTCTTCCGGCGTAAAGATGCTTACAACTACAAGTGATGCAGTAAAAGAAGAGCAAGAAAAAATAGCGTTAAAAATTGTAGAATTAGAAAAAGATTTAATGGCTCTTCCAGAGGGTGTAGATGCTATACTTAGAACAGAAGTTGGTAGAGGTCTTCTTGGTTTTATAAATAGAGAAAGAACTCAAAAAGAGATAGAGCAACTACAACAAGAAATTCGTGATGCAGGCAAACTCGGAGACGAAGAATCGAGAAAAGCGCTTGCAAAATCTTATGAAACTCAGCTTGCAATAATGGGCGCAACAGGAGCTTTAGTTGAGGGATCAGCAGCAAAAGCTGGAATGGCTCAAATACGAACAGTAATCGAGATGTTAAATGATCCCGATGCAGAAAAGCCAGCAATTTTAGCTGCAATACGTGCTATACCGAAAGAAACCACCACTGCCGCACAGAATCTAAAGAATCTTCCAGATGCTTTAGCAGCTTTTAATAAAGAAGCACAAAAAATAAACGATAAAGCACTAACTCCAATGGACAGGCTTGGTGCAGCAGCAAAAGTAACGGCACAAACTTTAAGAGATGCTTCAAAAACTGCTCCAGATTTATTAGATGCAGCAGACTCAGAAACATTTGGACAGTCTATAAAAGATAGTGCGGGTGTTATGAATAGTCTTGCTTTAGCTGGTGTAGATTTAGGGAAAGTTTTAGAAGGGTATACAGATCCTGTTGATGCTGCTGCGAAAGCTTTTCAAGCCTTCGGAGACGAAGTAGAAAAAAGAAAAGAAGCGGCAGAGCAAGCAAAAGTAAGTTTAGAAAAACAAAAAGAAATTATAAAAGATTTAACTAAGTTTGGAAAAGATAACGCTACAATTCAAGCTGTAATACAGGATGCACGAGCACAAACACTAAAAGACGAAAAAACTATATTAAACAATAAACTATTAGAAGCATCAGCAATAAAAGATATAGAAGAACGAGCAAAACAAGTTTTAGTTGTAAATGCAGAAATAGCAGCAAAAGATTTAGAAATTAATAGACAGGCAAATGAAAGAGCAACTGTAATTCTTATTGCTGAACTGGAAGGAAGAAAGAAACTAAATCAAGCTACGGAAAAAGCACTAAAGCTTGAAGAAGACATTTTAAATGCAAGACTAAAGATTGAACAAGCACGAGCAAAAATGGCTGCTGCACAATCAAATGTAGGTGTTTCAGCTGCAGAAGAGCTAAGAATCTTTCAAAAAGAAAGTAGTGAAAGAAAAAAATCAGAAAAAGCAATCTTTTTACAAAGACTTCAAGGCATACAACTTGAGTTTGGTCTTTTAAGAGCTCGTTCAGATTTAGAACTTATAAAGCTACAAGGCCTTGCTGCAGAAGGAAAACTAACTGCCAAACAATTAAAAGATGCAGAAAAAATAAATACAGATATGAGCCAGATGCTCGATCGACAAGAGAGTGCAGCTTTAAGAGGCGCAGCCGCTGCTGTTGGAATAGAAATCACTCCACAAAGTCTTGCAGCTTTACCAAAAATAAAAGGAACTGATTTAGTTGACTTTGCTAATCTTGATCTTGATACATTCTTTTCACAAACTGATGCAACTGAAGCGGGGCTTCAACAAAAAGCAACAGAAGAGGGCCGGAAGAAAGTATTAGACCAGATAGAAAGAAAGATTGAAAGACAAACGGCTCTTGGAAATACAAGTTTAGCACTTGCAGCAAAACAAGCAAAAATAGATAAACAACGTGAAAACATAAATGCTGATATAGCTTCTATAAAAGAAAATAAAGAGATGTCGGCTAGTGAAAAAACTACTCAAATTGCTCTTCAAAATGCAAAACTAGATAAGTTAAGAACCGAAGAACTCGGTGTACAGAGCGAGTACATTGATCACATGGTTGGACGTCTTGAAAGCGTTGGTGGAGAAGGGGCTGGAGTGCTTGGAGCTTTTGTTGGCGAAGTGATGAAAATGAGCCAATCTGGAGGTCCTTTCAGCAAAGACTTTGAAGGAACTTTTTCAGAAAGAATAGGTAAAATGGCAGAAGCCTTTAATCCTCTTTTCGACCAGATGAAAAAACTGGGCCCAGATGGAGAAATAGTAGCAGCGATTGGACAAGGAGCACTTGCAATTACCGAAGCATTTACTTTTGCTTTTGAAACCTTTGGTGACACTCTAAAAACTGCAGGAGAAAGAATAGCGGCGGAGGGAGGAACATTTAATAATACTTTTGCAGAAATGAATACAAAAGAAAAGATGGGTACTCTTTCTGCAGGATTTGCTGCTGCCGGAGCAACTCTTGGTGCTGTGAATGAAATGCTAGGAGCTTCTTCTAGAAAAGCAATTGGAGCAATTGATGATCAAATTGCAAGGGAAAAAGAAAGAGATGGAAAATCAGCGTCAAGTCTAAAGAAAATAGAAGCTCTCGAAAAGAAGAAAGACGCACTAGGAAGAAAGAGATTCGAGCAAAATAAGAAAATGCAAATGGCTCAAGTAGTTATGAATACTGCTGCGGCCGTTACAGGTATTCTTGCTTCAGAATCTATACGAAGCGGATTTATTGGAGCAACAGGAATGGCAATGCTTGTAGCTGCAATGGGCGCAGCACAGCTTGCAATGATTGCATCTACTTCTTATCAGGGTGGAGGAAGTATCTCTAAGCCCTCTGGAGGAACTCCAAAATCAATCGAAATGGGCAAACGTAGTAATGTAGTAGATGTATCTCAGCGAGCTAGTGGAGGAGAACTTGCCTATCTAAGAGGACAAAGAGGCTCAGGAACAAATGCAAACAACTTTACTCCAGCCTTCTATGGCTCTAAGAAAATGAGAGCAGCCGGTGGAGCAGTTGCAGGCTATACAGTTGGAGAGCAAGGCCCAGAGCTGTTTGTTCCAAGTGTGCCTGGACAGATATTACCAAATGATGAAGCTACTCCAGCACAGCCCATAAATGTAAACTTTAATGTACAAGCAATTGATTCTTCAAGTTTCAATGATGCACTTACAGTGCAAAGAGGAAATATTATAAGTATTATTCGAGAAGCCGCAAATAGTTCAGGAGAAGGCTTTCTCGAAACAGTAGACGTAGAATCTCTGAAGATGGAGCGATAAATGGCAACTTTTACTTCTTTTCAAGACACACTTCCAGACCCGAATAACAGAATCTCTCGATCAGGAGGTTCTGTAAATCCGCTTGGAACTACTGCTATCAACTCAAGACTTGGGCCAGGATTTACAAGTGTAAAATTTAGTGCAAAGCAACCTGTTATGATGAATCGTACAAATAGTGGACGAGTAATTACTCGTACAATTGCAGCACATTCATGGGATATAGATATTACTTATAATAATTTAACAAGAGAAGAGTTTGAACCTGTGTTTGCTTTTTTGATGGCAAAAAATGGAAGATTAAATCCTTTTTTCATAAATCTTCCTCAATATTTAACAAGCCGAGACTCAGACTTTGCAGGTCAGGCTGCACTCGGAAATGACTTAGTAGTAAATGAATCTGGAGGAATACCTGCAGGTAGAACTTACATGAAAGCAAGAAAAGCAGTAGGAGCAGGAAGTTTTCCTGCAGTAGGAGATATGTTTACTATTACAGATGGAAGTAATTCAAATCATACAAAAGCTTATATGGTAACACGTTTAGAATCAACCTCTGATTTTAATACTAGTTTTGATTCAAGTACAAATCCTGGAGGTACTGGGCCTTTTGATGTGCGTCTTCATTTCAGTCCTCCCTTAGTTGCAGCAACAAGTACCTCCTCTGTATTAGATTTTACAGCGCCTAAAATTCGTGTCATTCAATCAAATGATGTTACAGAGTATTCTTTGGGAGTTAGTGGATTATATAAGTTTGGATTAAAAGTAGAGGAGGCCTTACCCTAATGGCAAGACTAGATGGAAATCCTACACTACTAAATGCACTAAATAATAATACACCTTTTATTTATGCACATTTAGTAAAATTTGAGCGCCCAAGTAAAAAACACTTACCTGCCTCTTCAAACTCATTTTCAAGAGAAGATGCAAAAGACTTCGCATATTTTTCAGATGCAGCTTTTGATGTAGTTTTTAACGACGGAAGTACAAATATTCTGGGAGTTGCAAATGGCTCTCAAACTTATATTGCAAATAAACTTATTTCTATTGGAAATATTTCGGACTCTACGGAAGTAAAAACAACTTCTACAAGTCTTGTACTAGATGCCACTCCTATAGATGCTTCCTTCACAGATACAATAGCTGTTGCTACTCATGCGGATGGATTTAGTATAACTGCAACTAATACAAATTTTTCAGATGAAGGATTTAGAGTAGGAGATACTCTTACTTTTTCTTCTGGACCTAACTCTGGTTCTGATTTTCAAATAAATCAAATTCAAAATAATACTGTAATTTGTACATTGGTAAGTAACATAGTTGCAAGTGTTCGAGCAAAGCGTGGAACTGCTTTAAATATGTTAACGCTAGACCAGGCTGTTGCACCTTATAATGTTCAAACAGGTGATTTAGTAATTGGCTCTGGAATTCCAAGTAATACAGTTATTTCTTCTACTTCTGGAACTAATTCTTTTATCCTTACTAATAATTTACCTGATTTATCTACAACAGCTTTTATAAATATTCAAATTGTTCGACAAGCATCTACTCACGGTGCTATAACTCTTACAACATCTTTAGCAACTCAAGAAATAACTGGATTATTACATTCCTCTACGTTTGATAAAGTAAATTTTGTAAATAGAAGAATAGTTATCTATAAAGCATTCTTTTATGCAGATAATCCTCATACCTTTATAGGCACTCCCTTAGAGATTTTTAGAGGAGTGATAACTAATGCTTCTTTCGAAGAGGATCCTATGAAAGGTGCCAGAATTACATGGAACGTTAGCAACTTTTTAGGAGATTTTAGAAGAGTAAGAGGTCGTACAACTTCTCACGAAGCACATCAAGGTATAACGGACGAAGGAGGAGTAAGTACAAAAAACGTTTTAAAACCTCAGTATGCTGACGATAGAGGTTTTGAACACTCAGAAACCTCTATAAACTTATTAGCAAAATATGGAGACTTTGAAAAAGAAGTAAAGTATAAGAAGAAAAAAATATTATTTGGGATATTAGGTTCATATAGAGAACCGAATGGATATAAGCTTATTCCTGTAACTCGTGAGATAGATTTACGATTTGATCTGGAAGCTAAATATTTGCCTGTTGTATACGGGGTTCAAAGGGTAAAAGGTATTCCAATCTTTGCAGATGTAGATAAAGATTTAACTACTGATAGACAGTCTTCAGTTTTTACAGCAAATGCTATATGTGAAGGCCCTATTCAGTCTGTTATGAATATTTATATTGATGACAAACCTTTATCATGTATGAATCTTGCAGATACAAGATCAAGAAATCCAGATGCAGCAGGAAGTAATCTGGCTCAAGTAGCTAATGCGAATAATGAGGATGTAAAGTGTGTTGGACAAGCCGATCAAGGATTAGTTTTGAAAGGAACTTTTCCAGCAACAGCTTTTTTAAGCTCTTCCGCCTCTGATTATAACGCTAGATCTCATATTGCATTTTCCGAAAATACACAAGGAGGATACCAAAATATCGGGTTCTCCGGAGCAGGTATTGGTACTATAAGAGGGTGGAATGCTGGAAACCTATCTTTTCAAGCAGGAGAAGAAGGTATAACTCATGAAAAAGCTATTGCTCCTCCTTTATCGCAAGATACTTATATAGAAGTTCATGCAGGATTAAGAGATCAAAAAACTTCAGCTCTCTTAGCCAATCAAGCTAGAGGCAACGGCTTTACTATACAAGAACATAAGGGTTTGACAGGCAAGCCAGAACAATACTGGGGCTCAAATCATAGAGTATTAGATACTGCTTACTCTGTAAATAATTTTGTTCTAGGAACAGAGGAAACCTCCATTCCTTCCATAGACTATGTAGTCAGCGGAAAAATGTTGGATTGTTTTAATTATGATGGTACTTATCTACATCCTGATTCAAACATTTATTCTTCTGAAAGTCATACAAATTTTAAGGCAGGAGACACAGTAGATATTCGTACTGTATATGCTTTTACGTCAACCAAAACTAAGTTAAATGGATCCGGAGAATTAGTTTTAATTGGAGATGGAGTAGGCTCAGGAGAGACAGCAGTAGCTTATGTAAGCGCCGCCGCTATGTTTTCCGCAAGAATTTTAGAGAAGTTTTACTATTACGACTTCAATGGTGTTAAAAATTATAGATTCAAGTTAGATACTACTAATGTTCAGAGAACTTTACTGAGCGAAGCAAGATATTTTTATATGCAAAGTGGATCTAATCAATGGCATATGCAAACCTATGATGCACCTATACTAGATACTTCTAATGTTGCTGCCAATTCTAGTACTCAAGTGGTTCCCGATCCTATCACTGTTGTTGAAGTATTTACAGCTGATATTACTCAAACTTCGAGTGGTAGCTCCGCTTTTGCTGGTACAACCAGTAATGAGACAGCAAATATAAATGATTATACAGATTCTAGTAATGCTGCAAGTGTAGTTATGATTGAGACAGTGCCAAAAGACGTTGCAATTGCTGTATTAGCAGAGGCAGGAGTTTATGATGTAAGAACAGACACACTCTTATCCGGAGGAGCTAAAGATTTATTCCCCGAAATAAGAACAGGTAATCTCGAAGCTCAAGTTAGTAATGTTACCGGAGGCAGTCAAGTCACAGTACCACACACAACAAGTGATACAGCAATAGCAGCCAATACAAAAGTAACTATAGTTAATAAAGTAAAACTAGGTGGAGGAGCTTCAACAGTAAATGATATTTATAATGATAGAAAAATAGTATTTACAAGAAATACACAAGATGCAGGACTATTAACAATAGAGAGAACCATTATAGACTATAACGGGTCTACAAAGATGGCTACTCTTGATGATGATATAACACAGGGACTAATTCAAGTAGGAGACACTGTAAATATTGCGGGAGAGTCTGCCGAAAGAATAGAAATAATTCCTGGAGGTACTTATAACGGTATCGGTGCAGGAGATTTACGCCCGTCTACAAACTTTGCTTTAATAACTTTAGATTATGTAAAAAGTGAAAGATATGGACTAAATATATCTTTAAATGAACTTAACTTAGATTCTTTTTTACTTGCGGCGGAAGAGTGTGATACTGGATCAGACGTTACTATTGCATTTAATCCTGTAGTATCATTAACTGCTGGCGACACTTATGAGTATATTGTAAATGGACACTTGAAGTGGAGAGGTACGGTAAAAGAGTCTGTAACAAATAAGGCTATAGCTGAATTTACAAATGTTATTGGAAAATTAACAAATAGATTTAATACCCATGCTTTACGAGAAGTAGGAGATTTAGTATATGATTCGGCTCTCTATAAGGTATCTACCGCAGGGGCTCAAGCGACTGTATCATCAAATGCGGCTCTAGCTTCAAACATTACTTTAACAAAAGTTGGTACTAGTTCTACTATTACAATAAATACTTCTCTATTTAATCCTGTTACTGAATACTCTTTTTATGATTCAGACGATCTTCCTTATTGGAAGTACTTAGGATGGCCAGAGCAAAGACAAAGATATGTTACTCGTCATCAAGGTAATTTAACTATAGATACTGCCGCTCCTGTATTGGATAATTTAAAAGGTATACTCCAGCACTTTAATGCAATGATGTATACTTCCGGTGGAAAAATTAATCTAAAAGTTAAAGCAGCAAGAAATCCTAATGGGCCTGAAAATGATTCAAATTTTAATGATTCAAATGCAGATGTTGATGTAAAGGTAAGATATATTACCGATGAGGATATTATAGGAAAAATATCTATTAAAGATGAAGGATTAAATAAGTCTCATAATACTATAAGTGCTTCAATTGCAGACCCTGCACTAGACTTTAATGATAGAAGTATTACCTTTTTAGACTCAGTAGCAAAACTTGAAGATAGAGGAGTTACTAAATCGGCAAACTTTGCATTACCGGGAGTTACTAACTACTATAATGCAAGAATGGCAGCTACTCAAGCACTAAGGACTTCAAGAGTTTCTAGAGTTATTTCTTTTATAATGCGTCCAGCAGGTATAGCTATTCTTCCAGGAGAGCTTATTCGTGTAAAATATCCTCGTTTTGGATGGGATGTTGGATCAGAAGTTTTATTTAGGGTATCATCAGTTTCTATTGCAAAAGATTGTTTAGTTTCAATAACCGCAGAAGAACATGATGATAGCTTATTTTTAATTTCTAAAAATATAAAAAGTCCTTTCTTTGTAGATGAAATAGTAACTCAAGAAGCTAGAACTCCTGGAATTCCCGGCAATGTTGATGTTGATACAATTTCTGATGCATCGCATAATAGAGTAACCTGGACTGCAGCCACTGGTATTTCAACAACTAGAGGTTATTATGAAATATGGAGAGCAGAAACTGCTTCTGGTAACGCAAATATTCCTGTAACGACTCATGCAACCTTTTTAGGTTTAGTACCCTCGGATCAATTATACTATCCAGATTATGATGCAAAAAGCTCTACTGCACAGAATTTTATTTATTGGATAAGAGCACTAAATCTTTCTAATCCTCAAACAAGCTCCGGAGTAAAGAGAGAGTCTAGAAGATATTATGGCTCTTTCAACACAGACTCTGATTTAGGAGGAGTGGGTGCTGCATATGCCGCACAAGCAAGGTTAAAAGCATTACAAGAATCTATTATAGTAGATTTGACAACGGAAAGTATAGCCCTTCCTGCTAACTCCTCTGGAGTTGTTTCTGATTTTAGTAATGGTAGTGGTACTATTTCTGTATTTATAGGCACTACAGCTCTTTCTCAAGGTACTTCATTTACAATTGGTACTCCTACAGTTTCTTCCGGAGCAGGCACAACAGTAACAGTAACAGGGGCAAACTACTCTTTAAGTGGTGCACTAAATACTGAATCGGCTACAGTAAGCTTTCCAATAACTATTTTAGCAAATGCAACAACAGGACTTTCGGCAGCAGTTAATAGAACTGCTGTAATGAATATAGCAAAAACGCGAGCAGGTGCAACAGGTGCAGCAGGAGCTTCTGGAAGAACTGTGGAATTAGATGCAAGCAGTAATGTTATCAGCTACAACACAGCAGGCGCAGAAACAGATAGTATCACATTCACAGCAACTGCTAGAAACTTTGCAGGAACGCCTTTTTATCAATTTTTTGTTGGGCCTGTTGGAGGAACTTTTTCTGTAAAACAAGCCTATTCCACTACTAATACATTTACTCTTGCAGATTCGGACGAACCTGCAGTAGGAGGAACGCCTGTAAAAGTTATTGTACAGACAAAAGACGGAGGATCAGGAGGAGCAGTCATTGCTCAGGATTCCGTAACAATTTTTCCAGTTCAAGATGGTGCAGACGCAGTTACAGGATTACTTACAAATGAGACTCATGCAGTAAATGCAAACTTTCTAGGTGCAGGAATTCCTAGCTTTGCAAATGCTGGAGGAACTTTCCGAGTTTTTGTAGGAGGACAAGATGTTACGTCGTCCTGTACTTTTAGTGTACATGGAACTCCCTCGGGTGTAAGTATTGCTATTTCAAATACCACAGGAAGCAAAGGTGTTTATACTGTAAGTGGCCTGACTCTTGATAATGGTATTGCCAGTCTAAAAGCAGTAGTACCTGCTGCAACAGCAGGCACGGCGGCTGATGTAGATATAATTAAGATATATACTATTTCTAAGTCAAAAAATGCTGCTCCAGAAGTAAAAGGAGAATTAACAACTCCTTCTGCAACCGTAGCAGCAAATAGTGCAGGAACAGTTACTACAGCTACTTTAAATACTGCTGGAGGAACTTTCAATGTAAGAAAAGACGGAGTAAATATAAACTCTTCGAGTGATGTTAGTTTTGCAATCCAAGGAAGTGTTACTCCATCTTCAGGATTTACTGTAGGTATTGACTCAAGTACGGGAGTCTATACAATAAGCAACTTCACAGTAGATCATGGACAAGTTACATTCAGAGCAACAGTAAATACTGGAGTATCTGGTTTAGCAAATACAACCACAATAGATAAAGTATATACCATAAGCAGAGCCAAAGAAGGCGTAGAAGCAATAACTATTGATGTATCAAATCCTGTTGTAAATGTTCCAACTACTAATGCAGGTGTAGCCACCCTTTCAAGCACGGGTACTGATATAAGTGTAAAAGAAGGAAGCACTATTTTAAACTACGGAACATCTGGAGTAGGGACTTTTAGTATAGCGGCTTCGGGCACAAACATAACTCCAGGAGCTGCAAGCACAGTAAGTTCAACAATAAGAAGATTTGCGGCTGCTAGTAATATAACTGCTGATGAATCTTTTATTACTTTTACAGTAACTATACGAAGAACAACAGGAGCAGCAGCCGAAACTCGAACCGTAATACAACGAATTGTAAAAGCAAAAGAAGGAGATAAAGGAGATCAAGGCGATCAAGGCGACTCAGTTGTAGAAGTTCAAACTTTCCGGAAGAACTCTACTTCGGGATTGTCTGGAGGAAGTTACGATTTTAGTAGTAGTACTCTTACTCCTCCTTCTGGTTGGTCAGTAAATCCTCCAAGCTTATCAGCCAATGGAGATACCGTTTATGTAGCAAAAGGAACATCAGTAGGAACAAGTACTACTACAAATGCTTCTATTTCTTGGGGTACCGCGGCAGTTTATGCACAAAGAACAGATGGAACAAACGGTAGTCCTGGTAGTCCTGGTGCAACAGGAGCACGAACTGCAAGTGCGGTACTCTATTATCAAAGTGCTTCTACTCAACCTCCAAGTGCTCCTACCGTTGCTAATTATAATTTTTCTACTGGCCTTTTTGGCAGCCATACTTCGGGCTGGGATGAGGATGCACCAGTTTTTGCGGCTGGTAATACAAATAAATACTGGTATGTAAGAATAACAGTTTCAGAAGCCTCTTTTGGAGGTCAGCAAGCTTTCCAGGGACTAAGCAATGTACGTCAAGGAATTGGTTTCACGGGATTAGTTACATTTACAAGTAATACTATAAGTGATGGTACAAATTCTATAAATACAAGTGGAAGCGGCACAACTACTACTATTGATGGTGGAAGTATAACAGCTAATTCCATTGAAGCATCTAGGCTTAAAATTAGTAGTAGTGCAGAAAAAACTACTATGCGAAATGAACTGGGCGCAGGCGAGCCGAATCAAGTTACAACTGCTTTTACATCAAGCACAACTATTTCAGGAGGAACAATAAAACTTTCTAGTTCTGGAACAACTCTCGGACAGAATCAAACGATTACTAGCACTAGTCAATCTATACTAATTGATGCTGCGAGTTCAAATGGGCCTCGAATACTGATTACGGATAACACATAATGGCAAATAGAATAGTGCTAGGCACCCAAACAGGCTATACAGTTGGAGGGCAGTTTGAACAAGGACTATTTATAAGTAGGCCTGGTCAAGATGTTACAGCAGCAGCAAATAGACAAAATCTACTTTTTAGTAGTATTACCTCTGCGTCAAGTGTAGTTGTAAATTCTGTCGAAGTGATAATACCTTCGGGGTCAAACTCTGTAAATGTAACTTGGACACAGAGACTTCCTTTTACTCCTTTTGTAGACTTTGCAGAAGCAACAGTAATACCTGGAAGTCTATCAAGTCTAAGACGAATTCAAGCAAAGAGCACTACTTTTGAACTCATTAATTATGTAGACTCAAATAATTATGAAATTATATCTGGACAAAATATTATTGTAGATTTTATTAGTGGAGCAGGCTGTCGAGTAAGATTATCAGGAGATAGAAATGCGACACAAGATGTTTATATACGACTTCTTTGTTATAACTTTCCCGTAGAATTTGTACGATCAGAGTATACTGGTACGACATATCAGCAAGGCCCAATTCATGGAAGCGCAGCTTTTATAGCAGATGCTACTCAGCGGGCTAGCTTTTTAACAACTCAATATGGAGCAATGTTGGATGATGGAACAAAGTCAGTTATGACAGGAGCAAGATGGTCTGGAAGCACTTATAGTCCAAGTGGGCCAATTAATACTATAAATTATAGTACTTTACATCTAAGAACCGATTTAAGTGCAAGAAGGCCCGTAGTTACTCTTTTTGATGTCGGAATTCAAGGATTTACTTATGCTGCAGGCTGGATGACTGGAACTAGACGTTTATACTTTTATCAGCAATCAGGAGAGCCTGCTGCTGGAAATGGTCTTCTTTTAAATGTACAAAATGTATACAACACTGCTATGTCTTCTCAGGCATGGGGAACAAGTTTAAGTTATTCAACTGTACCGCATAATTCTACTCAATCAATTTTAAGTAGAACAGCTGTTTATCTTACTACTCAAAGTAAAGCAAATCAGTGGCAACAAGTATCCTTAAGAATTTCAGATCCAACAGGTTCAAGAGGGCCACCAGATAGTTGGTACAACAAAAATTTTGTACTAGAAATGAGACAAACTTTTACAAGAAGAATTGGTTTTATATACTCAGTAAATTATAGAGCATACATAAATATTAGTTTTTCAAGAGAATAATTATGGCAAATCGAGTAATATTAGGAAAACATCCAAACTTAGGAGAAGGACTTTTTGTAAGTCGTGCCGGAGTAGATGTAACCGGAGTACAAAATGTAGAGGATCTCTTGTTTAGCAGTCAGGCAGCAGCAATGGGACAAGTTGTTTTAAGCAAAATATACGAGCAAGCAGGAAACTCAACCACTACTTATACCATAGATAATTTCGGAAAAACTTTATTTGCACTTACTTTTGAAGTTAAAACTAGCAAAGGAGCCTATGGCTCTTCAAATAATGCTGATGACAAGTTTATCGAGTATGAAATTGCAAGCAGTACAGCAAGTGGAAGTACTGGATCTGGTGCAAGTATAATTGCACGACTACGAAAAAGCACTGTTCCTCCTCATCATCAAAGTATTTTAAGTATACAGAATACTTCTTCTGCAACACAAATACTTGGTGTTATACTTATGAGAGAGGCACAATAATGGCAAATCGTATATTACTTGGAAAAGGCTCTGGAGCCTATAATGGAAACACTAAAAATACTCGTCAAAGTTCTTCTAACGGTCTTTGGATTTCAAAAGCCGGGGCAGATGTTTTAACTTGTACAGATGAAGATTTAATATTTGCTAGTGATGCGTCGGGCCCTGTAGGAGGAAATATAGATGGAGCTACTTTTAAGGTTCTGGCATTTGGAAGTCTTGGGCCTTATAGTAGTGCTAGTCTAGGGAATTATAAGATTACGTTTCCTGTTGTGTCTTCTTACGTAGGAACTTCAGCTGGTACAGCTACAGTAAATGGAAGAGCAAATATAAACTTACCTCCTCTTATTCTTTATAATTTTAAAGAAAGTGAATTTGAGCAATATTATTTAGGAAGTTTTGAACATTCTGAAAGAGTTAATGGTACTAAAAATGTTCTTGAAACCAAAGGTATGGGTCTATTAGCAAGTCCCACAGTGCTATCAGGAGGGTATAGTTCTACAGGTGCTGCATATACGGGAACCGGTCAAGAATATGGACTGATTGATTTTAGTAATATTTTGGTTTTTTCTTCACGATATAGCCATATAGCAAATTTTATAATGACAGATATAGTATTGAGGCCATAAAATGATAATAAATTATGATATAGAAACAGGAAAAATAGTAACTACCAGCTATGGTATGGATGGACCGTGGACAGATGAAGACACAGCAGCTTTTAATGCTGAAAATGAAGAAGCGGGAATAGCTGCAGCCAAACTAGATGATACAGATACAACTCGAGTCTATTATGATGCTTCTAGTTCGTCTCTGAAGCCCATTTCTGATTTTGAGAATCTTTCAATTTCTAAAGATGAGCTAATTTCAAATGGCAGCGATTACATTGAATTCACTGATATTCCAGAAGGAACAAAAATATATGTTGATCAGTCTTTAATAGGAGAAATGGATTCCTCTGGTATTTATAGATTTTCATGCTCTGATGCAGGATCATACGATATTTTGTTTAAGAAATTAGGATATAACTGGTTTTATATGGAGGTAGTAGCAAATGATAACTTCGAATAATTCAAAGCCCACAAAAACTTACTCTGAAAAAAGAGAAGGTTCCTATCCTACAGTGGGAGAACAATTAGATATGCTCTGGCATGCAATAGATACAGGTACTTTGGATAAAAATTCTACTTTTTACACAAGACTAAAAGCTGTAAAAGATAAGTATCCAAAGGGAGAAACTTAACCAAGAAAAAAATACTTCTTGACAGTTTATGTCCTTTGAAGTATAATTTACCACATGGAGAAATAAAATGGCAGCGCCAAAACACAACCTAACAATAGACCAGGGTTCCGATTTTGTCTTTGATTTAGTGGTGTCTGATAAAGGCGCGGTTAAAGATTTGACAGGCTATGGCGCCCGGTCACACATTCGATCAAAGAGAAGTTCCTCTACTCTCGCAGCTTCATTCACTTGCACAGTAGTTTCGCCTGCAACACAAGGCGTAGTAAAAATGCAATTAGCTAATGCTACAAGCTCTGCGATGACGCCTGGACTTTACTTTTATGATTTAGAAATCTTTACTGCGAACAATAATTTAGTAAAAAGAATTTTACAGGGAGAGATCATACTGACTCCAGAAGTAACGAGGTAACACATGGGAGATATATTAAATACTTTTAGATTTAACGCATCTCCTGGGCAGACTGTTTTTAACGGTAATGACGCTAATGGAGCATTACTTGTCTATATTGCCGATGCTGTTGAAGTTTACTTAAATGGTGTTATTCTTGTAGAAGGCAGCGATTACACTGTTGGAACTGATCTAAGAACAATTACCCTTACGGAGGGAGCTCTTACTGGTGATCAGCTTACTATTGTTGCATACGCAAGACAAACCGCAGGAGACTTTGGGGATACTGTAGCTCTTTCAATCTCTGAAGGAGATGACTTCACAATAGATATAAATAATTTTGCTGTTCCTACAGTTTCAAGTAGTTCAGGTGCAATAACAATTGAACCAACAGGCATAGTAACAGCAACAACTTTGCAGGGTGCAATCGAGCAACTTGCAGCAAATCAGTTTAAATCGAATTCACCACCTACTGTTGGTGTGGATGAAGGAGATACATGGTACGACCTAGATGACAATCAGATGAAAGTCTATCGTGAAACG
>Ga0160423_10001549_pt1 | contig 19284 bp, 24 predicted proteins | sample CRUFie14St8metaG_FD_108191 | JGI IMG/M metagenome (GOLD analysis project Ga0160423, IMG submission 108191) | Marine microbial communities from the Costa Rica Dome - CRUD Field 142mm St8 metaG | ecosystem: Environmental > Aquatic > Marine > Oceanic > Photic zone | place: Costa Rica: the Eastern... | reverse complement strand
GGAAAGTGTGGAACTTCGAAAAATAAGAAAAACCCAGATAGATGTTTACCAAAGTCTAAAGCACAGAGTATGTCTAAGGGTGAAAGAGCAGCAACTGCTAGAAAAAAGAAAAAAGCACAAAAATCTGGAAAAGATTCTGGAAAGACAAGTTATGTTTCAAACACGAAAAAAGGAAAAGTAACAAAAAAATATTCAGGTCAAAAAGCTTGAGGAAAAACAAATGAAAAAAATAAATATAAACATAGTAGAAGGTGCCTGTCCCGGCTGCGGGCAAATGCACGCCGAAACAGATTGTCCAAGTTCAATGCCAAACGCATATAACCAAGAAGAAGCTAGAATGCACAGAACAACACTCGCTCATCTTCTGGCTGACGTAAAAGTTCTATTAGATTTAATAGATGACGAAGATGATTTACCAGAATGGCTAGAAACAAAAATTACCAAGGCTGGAGATTATATGTCTTCCGCAGCGCGTTATATTGCAGGTAACGAAGCTAGAGACCACGGACAACTTGAAGAAAAGAAAAACTGTGGTTGCGGCCAAGACCCTTGTATAACTTATGGAAAACAACAAATAAGTGAAGAATTTTTAGAAAGAGATGTATGCAGCGTGAGTGACTACTATAACCTTTATGAAGCCTTACAAGATGCAATAGACGAAAATGGTAATACACCTTGCCCGCAGTGTCTTTATGAGACTTTGGTAGAAATTGACTCACAACCAGTAGATATGCTAGAAGAAGCAAAATATAAAGGCAAAAAAGTAAAACTTGGCAAACCACGCCGCGGCGGTTCTAAAAAGTTTTATGTTTATGTAAGGGGTTGTGGCAAAGATAAAAGCAGAGTTACCAAAATAAGTTTTGGCGACCCAAATATGAAGATCAAAAAGTCTAATCCTAAAAGAAGAAAGTCTTTCAGAGCAAGACATAAATGCGCAACAGCAAAAGACAGGTGCACAGCAAGATATTGGTCATGCAGAAAGTGGTAAAATACTTGACATAAATAAAATAATATGATATAAATAATTTATGATTAGAATTATTGGTAAAATACCGCCAACTATAACTGTAGCTTGCTCTGGCGGCATAGATTCTATGGCAGTAGTGCATTTTTTACTTCAAGGTCGTAGAAAAATAAATTTAGCATATTTTAATCATGACACCCAACATTCCCATAAGGCAGAGAAGTTTGTCGAAAAGTTTGCTTCTGACAACAGTTTGAGTCTATTTATTGGTAGAGTACGTGGACGTAAGGGTAAGCGATCCTTAGAGGAATTTTGGAGGGACGAAAGATATGATTTCTTGCAGCGCGTTGGCAGCAACTATACTATTACTTGTCATCATCTCGACGATTGCGTAGAAACATGGCTTATGTCCTGCTTTCATGGGCAGCCAAAACTGATACCTTACCAAAGAAATTCAAATATATTTAGACCCTTCTTGATGACATCAAAAAAAACAATAAAAGAATATGCACTAAAAAAGAAAATTGACTGGATAGAAGACCCGTCAAATCAAAAAACAAATTTTATGAGAAATCATGTGAGGCACAATGTTATGCCTCAAGTTCTGGTTGTAAACCCAGGTATGAGAACAATGATACGTAAAAAATTGATTGAAACATATCTATAACGTGTGATATAAATATACTTATAAGGGCCTATAGCTCAATCGGTTAGAGCTACGGTCTCATAAACCGTCGGTTCCTGGTTCAAGTCCAGGTGGGCCCACTTAGTTTTATAATAGGAGAAAAAAATGATTGTAGAAAAACTTAAGCAAATTTTAGAAGATTTATCAAACGCAGAAGAAGATTCACTAAAATGCGAGTCAGGTAACGCATCAGCAGGTAGAAGAATTAGAAAAGTCTCTATGAATGCAATTAAGGACCTGAAAGAGCTTAGGGCAATGATTTTAGAATTAGGAAAATCTCAATAGAAATATGGCTACTCGCAAGACAAGAGCTACAAGAAAAAGAAGAAAAAAAATCCTAAGGGATTTGACTGCTCAAGAATCTTTAGAAATTTTGACATCGTTATTAGTTGATCAACATGAGATTTTAGGATTTAAGAATCATAGAAAACACAACTTGAAAGAAAACACTTTTAGGTTTACTTTGGATTTGATATCTCTAGAATTTTTGATTACGCTAATGGAGCATGAATTGGTAAAGAATGTTTATTTCAACCCTTCAGTACCGCCCCCTGGTGGGTCTTTAGACAGTATTTCTATGAGATTCAAGGTATATGTAGAATATAATCAAAAAGAGGAATTAGAAAATGCCGTCAATAAGAACAGTACAAAATAGATTACACAAACTAAAAGTTGAAATTATGCAGATCGAAGAATCGATAACCCGAGCAGAAAAATCAGGTAAACCCCATTTTGCTAACAGACTAAGACTAATGATAAAGAAAAAATTAGAAAAGATTACTTCTTTAACAGAAGAGGATTAGCGTCCGGTTTTTCATACATCTTCACAACTTTCCATAAGAATATAGCAGAAGCATCCCAATTTGTCATTATGGACACATGATGGAAATTATGTGCAGCCCATAATATTCCAACCACTCTGTTATTCATGTCCATCACAGCAGATCCAGAAGAACCTCCTGTTGCAGGTATTGAGATTAGTGCATTAGAGGCATCCATCTGTCCACTGTACAGGCCAGATAAAAGAGGCATAACTGGTGGGTGATATATTCCCTCAGGGGCGCCCATATAATAAAGCTCCTGTCCAACTTTGGGCCTAAACATTGAAAATTTTACACCTTTAGTTCTTAGTGTTGGAACCCAGAGAGCACACATATCAACCTCTCCTTTTGAATTGTCTTGAGAGGACAGGATAACATGCGCCTGATGATTTATGTTTCTATAATCTTGAACAGTAACTTCTTCCATATAAGAAGAAATTTTTGATTCATCTACTTGTGAACTACAAACATGACCTGCGGTAATTACGATTGTTTGCCCCTTGATAACATCCATAACTGTACCACTGCCCATTGAAAGGTACTTACCAACCGGGCATCCTTTCTGAAAAGATTTAGTACAGTTTTTTATTTCAATGGAGTGATGAACCTTTACAAAACTTTCGATTGGCGGATCTACTTTTCGTTGCAAATTTATAGAAGTACAGCTTAAAAATAAAAAAGATAATAAAAATAGGAGTTTCTTGCTCATATATAATAAATATAATATGAAAATGTTTATTTTCACAAAGGAGAGAAAAATGAACTTTATTTTGACTAGTTTGACAATTATAACCATATCAATTTGTGGCCCTGGAAGGTATACTGTTCAAGAAAATTTAGAATTTACCAAACCTACAACCCATGAGAAAACTGAATTAATAAAATTCAAAAAGGTACCTACGAAATGGGTAAAAATCACTAAAAAATCTAATTAATAGTGCTAATATAAACAAAAGGGCACATTTTGGCTAAAAAAACTTACGTTCTAGATACAAGCGTCTATTTGACTGATTCCAATTGTATAAAATCATTTGCGAGTAATGATATTCTTATTCCTCTAAAGGTCTTGGAAGAAATAGATAAACACAAAAAAAGACAAGACTCTGTAGGATCCCAAGCAAGATCTATAATTAGAATTCTTGATTCACTGAGAGATAAAGGTAGTTTATCGAAAGGTGTCAGGATCGAAAAAGGCTTGGGCATTGTAAAGGTAGCATCATATAATCCACTGTGTTTACCAGATGATTTAGACTTAGATGATTCAGATAACCAAATTATAGCAACAGCTTTGTCAGAAAAAGAATCAGTTTCAAAGTATAGAAAAGTAGTTGTTGTGTCTCGTGATATCAACATGAGAGTGAAATGTGATTCACTTGGACTGCTTACTGAAGATTATCAAGCAGAACAGGTTGTTGATCATGCAGAAGGTCTTTACACAGGTAGAGCAGAAATATTAGTAGATGAGCAAGATGTCGATAAATTTTATTCTGGAGAAGAAATATGGATGGACCCAGTCGAGCATGCACTTTGCCCAAATCAATTTGTCATGTTGATATCTAACTCAAATGACAAAAAAACAGCACTAGCTAGATTTGAAAATTATAATAAACCACTTCAAAAAATTGTAAAAAGTAATAAAAAAGTATGGAGTACCGAACCTAGAAATAAGGAACAGCAGTTTGCATTTGACCTGTTATTAGATCCCTCAATCCCAGTAGTATCTCTTGTGGGAAAAGCCGGCTCTGGCAAAACATTACTTGCGTTAGCTGCAGGTCTTGAACAAACATTTGGGCAAAAAGCGCAATATAAAAAGATTGTAGTTACAAAGCCAGTAGAGCCAGTTGGAAAAGACATAGGATTCCTTCCAGGATCAATGGAAGAAAAAATGTTACCATGGTTGGCTCCTATACAAGATAATCTTCAGTTTTTGATGGGTGATGACAAGGCTACTCTTGAATTGTACATGGAAAAGGGCCAAATTGAAGTTGAAGCAATGACCTTTATAAGAGGTCGGTCGATTTCAAATGCATTTATTGTAATAGATGAGGTGCAAAACATGACACAACACGAAATTAAAACCGTATTGACAAGAGTCGGTGAAGGCACCAAGATTGTACTAACAGGTGATATTGAACAAATAGATAATGTTTATATAGACGCAACAAACAATGGATTATCTTATGTGGTGGAAAGATTAAAAGAAGAACAAATAACAGGACATGTTACACTATTGAAAGGAGAAAGATCGAAAGTGGCAACGATTGCAGCAACAAAGTTATGAAAAATCCAGATTTACTAAAAGAAATAATCCCAACAGAATCAGAATTGAAAGAAATAATTGTAAACTATGTAGGAGAAAAACTAAACCCTGATAATGATGAGATAACAGTGGAGCAAGTTATAGATGTGTTTGCAGAACAATTTCCAGAATTTCTTCTTGTGGTCGCAGAAGAGAACTGGATAAATGGATATACTCAAGCACTAAATGACACAAAATATATAAACGATAAGAAAATACAAAATGACACTGAAAACTTACATAGAGAATAAAAGAAACAATAGATTTACACACGCAGGCATAGAGGTAATAGTAAAAAACTTTCCAGAAAATGTAAACCTATCAAAAGTACTGAGTATGGTGACTTCATCAATTCCTCGTAAATTGCTGTCTAATGTTGAAAGAATACTAATAGGTCAATTTGAAGAACTGCAAAGAAGAAAAATACAAGCCATGTATAAAGATAAAACCGTATATGTTACAAGTACTCAAGATAATGATCAAGATATGTTAGACGATATTATACATGAAGTAGCTCACTCTGTAGAAGAAATATATCAACAATACTTATATTCAGATTCTGAAATAAAAGATGAGTTTTTAGAAAAAAGAAAAAATATGTGGATGACGTTAAGAGATAATGAAATACCAGCTGATATAAAAGATTTTTTAAATACAGATTTTGATGAAAATTTTGACAAGTATTTATATTCAAAAATTGGATATCCGATTGTATCAGCTCTTTGTTCTAGAATATTTTATTCTCCGTATGCTTCCACAAGCTTGAGAGAATATTTTGCAAACGGATTTGAAGCGTTCTTTATGAGAGAGGATATAGATAGATTACAAAAAATTAGTCCAAAGCTTTATAAAAAAATTGTAGGACTTTTGGAGGTGTGAAATGGAATTAGAGATATTAGAAGAAAGAAAAGAGAAAAATATCTTATACGTAACAGCAGAAATAAAACTGAGAAAGTATTGCAGGGATAAGAGAGTAATATGTGGAGATAGAGATATTGTTCAAGCTTTAGAGGAAGATTACGATATTGTTAGTGTTGCAAAATCTAACACTATTTCAAACTCTATGAGAGGTGGATACAAGCAAGTAGGAACGTGGATATTTACACTGAAGCCACAAAGAAAAAGATCAACATCTAGAAAACCCTCGACAAAAAAGTCATTTCGTGGTAGAATAAGCAATATAGCTAAAAAAATAGAATCAGAAAGAAAAGAAAGTAAAGAAAGTGATACGGAATGACAGAAGTAAAAAGAATAAGCTTTTCAGAATTGAAAAATTGGAAAGAGTGCCCCTATAGACATAAACTAATTCATGTTGATAAAATACCATATTTTGAAGGAAATGAATTCACAGCTTTTGGGACTGCAATTCATGCAGTTTGTGAAGAAATAGTACCAGATCCATCAAAAAATGCTTTAGAAATATTTCAATCTAACTTTCTAAAAGAGTTGACTGAACTAAAAAATCAGGGAAAGAATTTAAATCAAAAACTTGTAACGGATATGAGAAAACAAGCATCTGTAATTTGTACTCAAATATTCCCAGAAGTACAAAAACACTTTGGTAATTTTGAAGTTGTGTCTGTGGAGGAACAGCTATTGGAACCAATTACAGAATTTGATTCGTATGGTAAGAACTTTAAGGGTTTTATAGATTTGACAATCAAAACTCCAGATGGAAAGCATCATATTATTGACTGGAAAACGTGCTCTTGGGGCTGGGATAGCAAAAAGAGATCCGATCCAATGACAACTTATCAGCTGACTTATTATAAAAACTATTATTCAAAAAAACACAATATTGACCCAAACAATATAGAGACTTACTTTGCCTTGTTGAAAAGAACAGCAAAAAAAGATAATATAGAGATAATTAGAATCACTGCTGGCCAGAAAAAGACAGAGAATTCCTTAAAAGTATTACAAAATGCTGTTATAAACATAGAGAAAGGCAACTATATAAAGAATCGCCTCAACTGCAAGTATTGCAAATTTTACAAAACAGAGTATTGCCAATGACAGAAAAAAAGAAAATTATGGTTATCGCAGATAACCCTTTAGCTCCATCAGGTGTAGCAACACAAACAAAATATATGATAGAATCTCTCCTTAGAACTGGGGAGTTTTCATTTATTTGTTTAGCCGGCGCTATCAAACATCAAGACTACACACCTATGAAAGTCGACCCATGGGGTGATGATTGGATAATTGTACCAGTTGATGGATATGGAAATCATGAAATCATAAGAAATATGATACATAGTAACAAGCCAGATGTATTATGGTTCATGACTGATCCAAGATTTTATGTTTGGTTATGGGAAATAGAGTCGGAGATTAGACCACACGTTCCTATGGTTTATTATCATGTGTGGGATAACTATCCTTACCCTACATTTAACAAGCCATTTTATGAATCTAATGATGTTGTTTGTACAATAAGTAAAGTTACAGATGATATTGTTAGAAATGTGGCACCTTCTGTTGATTGCATTCATGTTCCACATACCATGGATACATCTATATTCAAGAAGAGGTCAGAGGTTGAATGGTCAGAATATAAAAGAGCAGCAAATGCAAAAGATAAGTTTACAATTTTTTGGATAAATAGAAATGCTCGTAGAAAACAATCAGGTACAGTAATATTCTGGTTCAAAGAATTTTTAGATAAAGTTGGGCATGATAATGCACAACTGATTATGCACACCGAACCTAAAGATCCTAACGGTCAAGATTTGGAAGCAATTATTGATGAGTTAGGGTTAAATAAAGGTCAAGTCATGATATCAATGCAAAAAATGCCATCTTCGGAATTATCAAAAATGTACAATATGGCGGATTGCACAGTTAACATTGCAGATGCAGAAGGTTTTGGTCTTGGCACACTAGAATCCCTATCTTGTGAAACACCAATAATTGTTACAATGACTGGCGGTATGCAGGAACAAGTAACAGACGGAGAGAGTTGGTTTGGTATCGGCCTAGACCCTGCTTCGAAGGCGATTATTGGCTCTCAAGATGTACCCTGGATATATGAAGATAGAGTTTGCAAAGAAGACTTTTTAGATGCTTTACATAAAATGTATAATATGTCAAAACAGGAAAGAGAAGAAATGGGTAGAAAAGGTAGAGAACATGTAATGAATAATTATAGTTTATCAACTTATGCAGAAAATTGGTACCAAGTAATGAATGATGTTATCGAAAAATATGGTTCATGGGAGAACAGAAAAAATTATAAATCCTATACAGTGGAGGAGATCTAATGAAAGTATTAGTAAAAGGCCCTGCCCTGAGTATGTCTGGCTATGGTGAACAAACAAGATTTATGTTAGATGCTATTCGACACAGAAAAGATATTGATCTATATTTGGTAAATTTGGGTTGGGGTAAGTCCAATCTTGTTTCTGTTGACAACGACAGGACAAGGTGGATAAAGGCGTTGATAGCAAAAACAGCAACAACACATCAAGCTAATAAAGATTTTAAATATGACATGTCAATACAAGTTACAATTCCAAATGAATGGGAAGATATTGCGCCCATAAACATAGGCTATACTGCAGGAATTGAGAGCGATAGGGTAGCCCCAGTGTGGATAGAAAAAGGTAATCAGATGAGCAAAATTATTACCATTTCAAAACACTCAATGGACTCTTATAAGGGCACAAAATATGAGATAGCACAAAAAAGCGACCCGGATAAAGTGCTTGGTACGTTTGAGCTAACAACTCCTATAGATTATGTAAGTTATTGTGCAAGAAATTATGAAAAAAGTGAAGAAAGTATAGATTTAGATATTACAACATCTTTTAATTTTTTGACAATCTCTCAATTTGGTCCAAGAAAAGACTTAGAAAATCTATTGATCTCCTTTATAGAAAAGTACAAAGACAATCCAGATGTTGGTATGGTAATTAAAACTCATATATTGAATACTAGTGTTATTGATAAATATAGATTAAAGAAGACACTTAAGCCGTTATTGGATAGATATCCAAATAGAAAATGCAAATTATATTTTATTCACGGAGAGTTATCTGATGAACAGATGACCTCTCTTTATCAGAGAGATGATATACATGCGTACATCACTTCAACGCATGGAGAAGGTTATGGGCTTCCAATATTTGAAGCAGCTTGTAATGCACTTCCTGTTATAGCACCAGATTTTTCCGGCCATATTGATTACTTATATGCCGATGTAGTTGAAAGAAAGAAAGTAAATGGTAAGACGAAGATAAAAAATAAATCTAAAGCTCTTTTTTGTAAGATTCCTCATGAATTGAGAGGCATCCAAAGAGAAGCTGTATGGCAAGGTGTTTTAGAAAAGCAATCTCGTTGGGCATTTTGTAGTCAATCTCAAATTTCTTCAAGCATGCACAAAGTTATGACCAATTATGGTATGTACAAAAAATGGGCCCAACAACTTAGAGATAATATACTAGAAAATTTTTCAAAAGAAAAAATGTATAAAAGATTTAATGACCTCTTATTTTCGGATTATTTGCAACAGACAGCACCTGAAGAGCTAGAAGATATAAAGAGTAAGGCCAAAAGTATAAAAGATCTTAAAAGTCGAGCATCTTTTCTTAGGGATACCATTGTGAACTTGGAGTCACAAAAAGATAAGTTAGATATATTAAAAAATTCGTTTGAAGGGGAAAAGTGTTACGTATTGTCTTGTGGCCCAACTTTGTTAGAAAATGATCAAGCTTTACTTCAAGAAGAACTAGAGCAAAATGTTGCTATAGCTATAAAGCAATCTTACGATATGTTTTCGGAACTTGTAGATTTTCATGTATATAACTGTGGCAATTTCAAGAATTATGATTATAACGGTAATAGACCCATTGTTACAGAAGCATCAACAACTCCATGGAAACTAGGAGAATGCGATCTAAAATTCTTTATAAAAGAAAGAAATTTTGAGAATTCTTTGGCAACGAAACATAACATAGCAGATTGGACTCTTGATAAGGAACCACTGCTTAGACCATACGGCCCAGGAATCATGTATGAAATAGTGTTTTATCTTATTGAACACCTGGGTTTTTCAGAGGTTATCACAGTTGGATGGGACAATAAACTAACAGGATCAGACAAATCTAAGCAACACTTTTATGATAAAGATAACTCAAGCTTTGATAAATCCGACTTTATACATCATAATGAAGTGGCACAGAATGTTGAAATGTCACAACTCAGTCATGAAGAGAAAATTACTAGTGATATAATTGGCGAGTGGCACTCATGGCTGAAAAGCTCCAACTGCGATCTTAAGATTTGTTCGGATATAAACCCAGCACCAGAAGAAGTTGAAAGAGTTATCATAAAATGAAATTTTTAATTACGGGAGGCACAGGATCATTAGGTAAGGCTCTTACTAAAAAGTTATTAGAAAATGGGCATGATGTTGTGATTTACTCTAGAGATGAAGGCAAGCAAGCATTAGTTTATAAAAGCAGTAGAACATCTAGGTTGCATTGTGTAATTGGAGATGTTAGAGATTTTGACAAGTTGAATGTAACTTTTGCTTTACACAAGCCAGATTACGTTATACATACTGCCGCGTTAAAAAGAATAGACGATATGGAATTCCATCCAGACGAATGTATAAAGACAAATATTCATGGATCTGAAAATGTTGCAAAGGCAGCGGTTTTACATGGTGTAAGAAAGTGCATATTGATATCTACAGATAAAGCGTGCCAACCAGTTAACGTATATGGGTCTTCAAAGTTTATTGCAGAGAGAACATTTACAAATTATGACTATATGTCTCAAGATACTATATTCTCTTCAGTTAGATACGGTAATGTCATTGCTTCTAGAGGTTCCTTTATACCACTATGGATCTCTCTGATTAAAGAAAATAATCCAATCATGGTAACGTCTCTTGATATGACTAGATTCTTATTTACTTTGAATGATGCTGTGGAAACAGTGTTAAATTCTGTGGAGTGTGCCGAAGGCGGCGAAGTTTTTATACCACATATCAAATCTTACGATATGAAAACTATTTTAGTAACTCTTGAAAAGTACATGGGTAAACCTTTTCAGTATGGTGTAATGGGACTAAGACCGGGAGAAAAATTACACGAAGATATGTTAGCAAAAACTGAACTTCCATACACTTATATACCCCCTGTAGAAGGTCTTTTGGCTGTTAGGCCGCAATACACTAATAGGAAGCATAGCACTGACTGGGCAACTTATAAAGGTAAGGAATTCAATTCCAGTTTACATGTTAGTAATGATATAGCGAAACTATTAGATCTGATAAATAGAGGTCTAAAAGAAAGTAGCTAAAGTATGAATGTCAAATGCTTTCTTCCAGATATTACGCAGCAGGATATTGATTCTATTGTAAATACAGTATCAAGCAAGGTATTAGCATTTGGAAAAAATGTAGAAAAATTTGAAAACAAATATGCACAGTTTTCAAAAAAGAAATATAATATAGGATTCAATTCAGCATCATCAGCAGCATATTTATTGTTTCAATATCTTTATGAAACACTTGGGCCATGCAATGTATACACCACATCAATAGGTTTTGTGTCTCCAGTCTTTGCGGCGCTAAAAAACAATCATCATGTTCACTTTATTGATGTGCAAGAGGATGCTTTATTGTGCACTGATCATCTTCTTGGTAACATTCAATATAATGGACTTCCGAATATTATAATGCCAGTTTTATATGGTGGTGTAAGCACTATACCTGGTTTAGTAAATAAACTAAAAAATTTAGATCACATAATGGTTTTAGATTCTGCACACTGTATATCTCCTACAGATAGATATGATTACGCGTTTTATTCTTTTCATCCTGTAAAGCCAATTTGTATGTCAAATGGTGGCTTATTGTCTACAGATAATAAAGAAGCGTCAGATTATATGTTTTCGGGAAGAAATTTTGGTAGAAAAGTTACGGGAGATACGTATGATCTGGTCCAGTCTGGTTTTAATTTTTATATGAACAATCTAAATGCATCATTGGGTTTGTCTCAAATAAAAAGATGTACAGAAAATGTGGAAAAAAGAAAAAAGAATTTTGAATTTTTACAAAATAATATACCAAATACACTGGGGCGATTTACTAAACATGATAAATATTCTTCCTATTACTTATCAACTTTCATTTTAAAAAAAGAAGTCTCCTCTGTTATACTCAGAAAGTATCTGTTAGATAATGGAGTTCAGTCAAGTTTTCATTATCCTTTTTTGCACAAAACAAAACAATATCAACAAAACGTTGATTTGCCAATAACAGATTTACTAAGTGATAGGGTAATCAATCTTCCTATACACCAAAACTTGCACCAACAGGAACTTGAAAAGGTAATAAATGAGTGTATTCGTTATAGCAGAAGCGGGAGCTAATCACGACAGAAAGCTAGAACAAGCTTTTGAATTAGTACGCATTGCCAAAAATTCAGGTGCAGACGCAGTAAAGTTTCAAACATATTCATCTGAAACTTTATATGCAAAGTCTGTAAAAGATTTTGCAGGGTACAAAAATATAAACCAACTTATAAAAAATATAGAATTACCTAGATCTTGGCAAAAAGATATAAAAATGTTTTGTGACGATTTAGATATAGAATTTATGTCCACGCCCTTCGATGAGGCTGCAGTAGAAGAACTTTATAACCTTGGAGTAAAGAGACTTAAAATCGCAGGATTTGAATCAACAGATCCTAGGTTTGTTCGAATGGTAGCATCCACAGGCCTTCCCCTAATTATCACTTCAGGAATAGGCTCAAACCTAGAACAAGTCAAGCAAACAATATCATGGGTACTAGAAGAGAATAAAAACCCAGATATAACTATACTTCATGGGAATAATGCATATCCAACGCCATTCTCAGATTCTAATTTAGGACAAATAGCGAAATTGATAGATCTTAGTGTGGAGGGTTATGGGTTTAGAGTTGGAATATCTGATCATACAGAAGGAATTTTAGTGCCACCTATTGCTGTGGCTTTAGGAGCCACATCAGTAGAGAAGCATTTTACAATATCTAGAGATCTTTCAGGGCCAGATCATAAGTTTGCAATAGAGCCAAATGAATTGGAAAAAATGGTAACAAATATAAGGTTTGCACAAGAATGTCTAAATGTAAAGTCTGGAATTTTTACTAACAGTGAAAAAACATTCAAAAACGCTACAAGGTCCGTGGTAGCAAAAAGAGATATATACCCTGGAGAGTGCCTAACTAGTGATAATATTACAACAATGAGACCATTTATAGATGGGTCAATATCGGCAAAAAAGTTTTATAAAACTTTGTATAAAGTAGCAAAAAACAAAATATTAAAAAATGAAATACTTTTAGAGGGAGACATAAAAGCATGATTGAGGGCAAAAAAGTTGTACTCGAAAGTGTCGACGAAGAGCACATAGAACAATTTAGGGCATGGCGCAATACTCCTGAGTTAAGAAAATACTTTAGAGAATATAGAGAGATAAGCAAACGAATGCAGCACGCATGGTTTGATAAGATAAACAAGGATGTAAATCAAGTAAATTTTTCAATAAAAGAAAAACAAACTAAAAAACTCATTGGCCATTGTGGTTTATACTATATAAACTGGATAAATAAAACGGCCGAGTTTGGTATATATGTGGGAGACAAGTCATATCGAAAAGGTGGCTTTGGTTCTGACTCGTTAAGGTGTCTAATTAGGTATGGTTTTGATGATTTAAACTTGAATAAGATATGGTGCGAAGTATATGATAATAATAATTCCATAGAAGTCTACAAACATTTAGGTTTTGTTTTTGAGGGCACAATGAGAGAAAATTATTATAATGAAGGAAAGTATTGGGACTCTCATATTATGAGTATTTTAAAAAGGGAATGGAATGAATAAAGTAATTGTCTTAGGACCCGGACACTCTGTAAATAATCAAGCAGAGAAAATAAAAAAGAAAAGATCAGAATATAAAATACTAGCATTTCAAAGAACATATCCACATTGTGAAATACAGCTAGATATTGAGCCAGACTATTGGTTTGCGTCAGATCCTTTTGGGTTCATAGAAGGCATGGAACACATATTGAATCAAAAAAAGAAAACTAATATAGAGGTCTTGGTGCCATCTTTTTTCACCTCAGATATTACAGAGTATAAAAGGTATTGTGGCAGTACTCCATTGCTAAGACAGCCAGCTGGATGGGAAACATTGCAAGATTATATAACTAAAATTCATCAATTTTGTAAGGTTACGGTGCTTCCAACTACTTCAACAAAGTTTATTCACTCATCATTTAAAAATAGAGATCTGAAAGATAATATTTTTGATCCAGATCCTTTTTATAGATTTATGCATGATGAGATTATAATTGGTTCTGTGCCATTTGATTCAGAATCAGTTGTAGGTATAAATTATAAATGGGGCCTTGAAAATAAACTTTCAAGTTCTGTATTGCCAGTTTGCTATCGCCTACGGGCATCAGAAGTATACGTGATAGGATTTGACTTATACGGACCCAGGTTTTATAATGATGATTCCAGGCACCCATGGAACGATGAATCGCAAGTTGATGACGTGGTGAAAATCCCACTAGGTATTATAAAGAAATGGCTAGACTGGCAATCTATTCATCAGATGAAAATATATAGTTCCTCTAACAAAGATGAGACATTATTAAGTAAAATTTTGGAGACTAAAGAGATATGAAAAAAAGTGTAATTATGGGAGTAAATTGGGGCGGCCATGACACTTCTGCTGCAATTATGATAGATGGTGAAATAGTGGCCGCATGTGAAGAAGAGAGATATAATGGAGAAAAACACACAAGGCAATTTCCTATAAATGCAATAAATGATTGTTTGCAAATAGCAAAAGTTGGTTGGCCAGAAGTTGATGTTGTTAGTTTTGCTTACAAGCCAAAGTTATTGCTAAATCATTATGGCCCAATTCGAAAGATGCGCAGAGATCTGCCCACAGAACAAGAGTTCAAAGAAATTCTGGGTAAACAAACTGGATATTTTGGAAAGGTTGAATTTCACCCTCATCACCTAGCGCATATTGCAAGTGCTTATTTTCCCAGTGGATTCAAAAACTCTTTGCTTATGAGTAACGATGGTGTTGGCGAGAGAATGTGTTCTATGCTTGCTATAGGGCTTTCTGGAGATATAAAAATAGCTCATTATGGAAATCCGTGGCCTAATTCTTTGGGTTTGGTATATTCCTCTATAACATATTATTTAGGCTGGAAACCTTCATATGATGAAGGTATAGTGATGGGATTAGCGCCCTTAGGAGATTCATCTTGTAAAATCAAGGTGGATGGCCAAGAAATTACTTATCTAGATTTGTTTAGGGATATTATCCAAATAGAAAATAACTTTGATGTGAAGATAAATACTGACTGGATAGCGTTTCACGAGGTAAGGAGTAAGTTTGTAAGTGATAAATTTACAAACCTTTTTGGACCAAAGAGAAACTGGGAAGACCCTATACAGGAGTCTCATAAAAACATTGCCGCGGCACTACAAGATAGGCTAGAGGAGGTTGTTTTACACATGTTGAAAGCAGCAAGGTCCAAATACGGTTTTGAAAAATTGTGCATCGCCGGCGGTGTTGGACTAAATTGTTCCCTGAACGGTAGAATTTTAGAAGAAAAGATTTTCGACGAGATATTTGTACAACCAGGATCTGGAGATAATGGATTGAGCATCGGCGCTTGTTTTCTATCTAGAAAAAGACAAATAAATTACTTGAAGCCTAAAAAGTTTCATAATTTTTACCTGGGACATAGAGATTCAGACGCGGATATTGTAAGATTTTTAAATGAAACCAATCATCCGTATAAAAAATTACATGGAGATTATTCAGAAGTGTGCCATCTTTTGCAAGATAGTAACATTATTGGGTGGTGCCAAGGCGCAGCGGAATTTGGCCCTAGGGCTTTAGGAAATAGAAGTATACTAGCCAAGCCTGCTCCTAAAGATATAAAAGATCACGTAAACGCTAGAGTAAAATTCAGAGAACCTTTTCGACCATTTGCACCAGCTGTTTTAGAAGAGAGGGCTAGTGAGTGGTTCAATATTGAACAGGAATCTCCCCATATGTTGATGGCTGTTCAAGCTAAGAAGGAAAAAGCAGAAGAAATAGAAGCAGTAATTCACGTTGATAATTCCGCAAGAGTACAAACAGTAGGAGATCTAAACCCTCAGTTTAAAAAATTGATAGAACAATTTGAAACTATTAGTGGGTACCCAATTCTCTTAAATACTTCTTTTAATGTAAAAGGGCAACCAATTGTAAATGATGTATCTGACGCCTATCAGTGTTATATGAATACAAATTTGGATGCATTGGTTGTTGGTGATTACTTATTAGTAAAAGGAGATATAAAAGATGAACGAAAATAGAGAATATTGGACACAGTGTAGGATGGTATATGATGCAACCACACAAGAAATATGTTACGAGCTGCCAGATGATGTAAAACAAAAATTTCACGAATTTATCAAAAAAATAGGAAAGCGTCCAAAATATAATGTGTGGTATGATGAACTAACGCCAAGAATTTTCGGCGCTGACGAAACATATAAAAATTCATTGGGTAGAAAAAATGAAGCTAGTTTTTTAGATGATAGGGAAAATTTTATATACAATAAACAATATGGCATGCCCGCGATTATTGAATATAAAGAGTATTTTGATATTTCAAATGGAATAAATATCAATAAAGATGGCTTCTATGAGGCTATTGACGAGATGAAAAAGTACAAAGATAGCACTATATTGATCGTGGCAGGAGGACCCAGCACTAATCACTGTGATTGGGAAAAAGAAGAAAGAGATTATACATGGTCATGTAATAGATTTTATAAAAATGAAAAAATAAAAAATGCAAAAATTGATTTGTTTTACATAAATTCAGAAACCCATATGGGTATACCTGAGTTGAGTGAATATGTAAAACAACATAATACTATTTGCGCCGCAGACACAACAATTTCACGGCCCCCAAACATATTACAAAGTTTTAAGAATGCAGATTGCAATACGATCTTATTTGCAACGAGAATGTTTTTATCTTCAGGTGCAGGACCTAAATTGGTTTCTTTAGCTTTATTGGCTGGTGCAAAAGAAATAAAGTTAGTTGGTATTGACGGGTGGACTAGAAAACAAATAATGACTCGAAATGCTGGAGAACATGCATTTGAAAGTAACAAACAGTTGAAGATTTCAGATAATTACACCTACAATATTCAAAGAAGAGAAAATGTTGTGTTTTGGGATTATTTGATGACTGAATATCCTCACGTAAAGTTCAAAAATCTTGGTGAATCATATAAAAATAACACTCATGCAGAAATAACTAAAAAAATATTATCATAAAGAATATAATGAACTTATAAACCACAAAGGAGTAAAAAGTGACAACTAATTTCAACCCGTATCAAGATACACTAAACATGCCGTTCTTTATTGCAGAGATCGGTATCAACCATAATGGAGATATGAACCTAACAAAGAAGCTGATTGACATGGCTGTAGAAACAGGATGCCAAGCAGTAAAGTTTCAAAAAAGAGACATTGATGTAGTTTATACACAGGAATATCTAGATTCGGCAAGACAAAGCCCTTGGGGCACAACACAGAGAGATCAAAAGTCTGGCTTAGAATTTGGAAAAGAAGAGTATGATCAGATTGACCAATATTGTAAGCAAAAAGGCATTCTATGGTCTGCATCAGCTTGGGATGTCAACAGTCAAATTTTTCTTAGACAATATGATTTACCCTTCAATAAGGTAGCGTCTGCAATGCTGACACACACAGATTTGCTAAAGGAAATTGCATCTGAAGGTAGGCACACTTTTATTTCTACTGGAATGAGTACATTTGAGGATATTGACACAGCTGTATCAGTGTTTAGAGATGCTAATTGTCCTTTTACACTATTTCATTGTGTCTCTACCTATCCTTGTAAGGATGAGGATTGTAACATCAATTTGATTACAACCTTGAAGGATAGGTATGGGTGTCCAGTAGGCTATAGTGGGCATGAAGAGGGTATTCTGCCTTCTATTCTTGCAGTGTCCGTCGGCGCTGTAGCTCTTGAGAGGCACATTACTCTGGATAGGAAAATGTACGGTTCAGACCAATCAGCATCAATCGAGTCGGAAGAATTATCTAGGCTGGTTCTAGAGTCTAGAAAAGTTACCAATACAATGGGGACAGGGCAGAAGATGTTTCTTCAACACGAAGTCCCGGTAGCAAATAAACTTCGATATTTTGAAGGCGGCAAATCAGCAAATGCTTAATGAACCAAAGTATGTTTCTAAGGGTTGGGGCTATGAAAAATGGATAGTCAATAAATCTGAGTATTGTGGAAAACTATTATTCTTTTTTAAGGGTAAAAAATGCTCATGGCATTTTCATAGACTAAAGGATGAAACTTTTTATATTCAATCTGGAAAAATAAAGCTTTATTGGCATTCTCAAAAAGATGATATGGCTGAAGCGCACGTAAGAATTTTAAAAAAGGGTGATATATGGCATGTCCCCCGCGGTCAAAGACACAGAATGGAAGCTATTGAAGATACAGAATTGTTTGAGTTTTCAACAGAACATTTTGATGAAGATAGTTATAGAATTGATAAAGGTGATTAATTGAAAAAAGTAGAAGAAGTAGCAGTAGTAATTCAAGCAAGGTTGTCCTCAGAACGGTGTCCTAAAAAAATGATAAGGCCTTTTGCTGGCTCTACCTTGACAGATATAGCATGTGAGAAAATTCTTGCATCAAAGGTTATACCAAAAGAAAATTTTTATTTGGCAGTAAACGAACCGGAATTGATAGATATAGCTAAAAAGCATGATGTAAATGTATTTGTCAGAAGTGATAAGTCTGCTGCCTGGGATGGTGGACCAGATGCACATCTTAGAGAAATGTACGAATGGTGGAATAAAATACCTTTCAAATACGTTGTACTTATAAACGCATGCGTACCATTCTTAACAACCGAAACCATCGATTCTTTTTTTGATGCCTATAGGGCATCGTCATCCAATGGTATGTTTGCGGTAATGGAAAAAATGAATTATTTTTGGGATGAAAAGTTCGAATTTCTCACACCTCTTAGGGATGCTGCAATGAATACAAAAAATGTTCAAAAAACATATGAGGCTGCCCATTGTCTGTATGCATCAAAGCTATCCTCAATAGATAAGGGAATCTGGATGGGTGATTTTAGTAAAAAGGGAGATATTGAACTTTACAAAGTTTCGGAAAAAGAATGTTTTGACGTGGATTATGAGTGGGAATTCAAAGCATACGAAGCAATGTATGGAGCATTGAATAGTGACTAAAATCGTAGCCGTTATTCCTGTAAGATCTGGCTCTACAAGGGTCCCGAAAAAAGGTTTTCGAAACTTTTGCGGAACTACTTTATTAGACTGCAAAATTGAAAGTTTAAAGCAGGTTGACGACTTACATGTAATTGTGTCGACAGATAGTGTAGATGCTATGAATATCGCACGCAAACACGG
>Ga0160423_10001548_pt1 | contig 19284 bp, 12 predicted proteins | sample CRUFie14St8metaG_FD_108191 | JGI IMG/M metagenome (GOLD analysis project Ga0160423, IMG submission 108191) | Marine microbial communities from the Costa Rica Dome - CRUD Field 142mm St8 metaG | ecosystem: Environmental > Aquatic > Marine > Oceanic > Photic zone | place: Costa Rica: the Eastern... | reverse complement strand
GATCGAGAGCCAGCAGAGGGACCTGACTCAGCTCAAGGAGTCCACAGACATGGAGCTCAGGAGCTCGAGGTTCAAGGACGCATGGGTGCACGACGCCAGCATTAGGTATCTGCACAACCAGCTGGCCAGCAATAAATTCTGAATCAAAGATGTAGGCCATTCCGAAATTCTGAAAAGTGTGCAGCAGAAGGAGATCGCGGACTCCTGCTTCATGTTCCTCTCCAGCCCGTCCTTCCTCTCCTGCAGGTTCTGTGCCAGGGCCTCTTCCCCCCAAGTTGAGGAGGTTGACGAGGAAGTCGCCGGTGAGAATGCAGAGGGCAGGGTGGGGAATCATTCGAGGGGGTAGTTATGTTGTGATATGAAGCTACATTATATGTTACTGAATGGCAAAGGATGAAAGGCATGGAAATATAAACAGGACAGAATCAAAAAATAATATAATTGTTCTTCGGGAATAAAATTCATTGCAGACGTATCGTACAGGCAATCAAACGCTCCTTTCACAATCACAATAACAAGAAAAACATAGTACAAAGAAGAAGCGTTCCTTTGTACTCCACGTTTTGTAAGTCTGCCCGGCAATAATATTAGACATATTAGCCATGAATGATCATCAATACCATGTCTTGTCAGCTCATCGAAGGATCTTTGTTTGCGGTGAACAATGTAATGTCTTACTGCTAAATGAAACGACAGAAAAAACTGCATATGACATGCATCGCGTGCACTAAACTGTTGTAACTGGAAAGTCACTGACAAATACATTGGTATGATTTTGCTGCCCAAACTGCTTTTATTTTTAGCGGGCTGGAACGATATATGTAAACAAAAAGAAAATGCGCAAAGTCATTGCCGAAGCATAACCGATACAGGTCACACAAATTAAGGTCTCGCTGCATTGCGGCATCACAGCGCAAAAGGTAATAAAACAAACGCCGTCGTCGTTAAATGAAGAAGCTCGCAAGACATTTGCAGTCTTGTATAATCGTGGTAACATAAAAATAATATTATTCTGATGAGGACTGCTGCTCGAAGAGCGATGCATATTTTCTTATTTATTTGGCAAACGCAAGCATCGATACAGCTTGCTTTATGTGTTTGCCGGCGTCAGAGTGCACAATTTATGGCTTTTCATATTTCTTTATAAAATGTTAAGGATGAATGCATTTTAATTGAGAAGTTTGCATAGAAGCTTAGCGATAGCAATGTTATTCTAAGCCGCTTTGTATACGTCTTAACAATTTTTTGTTATCTTTTTTCGATTTGTGTTGAAGAGCAACAAAATGCATGACCGGGAAATCGCGTTGTGAAATGCGCAGATGCGTATATATTTGAACGCAAATTTATAGGGAATGAATCCAAACTTTCGCTCCATGATTATTGGGGTCTCCTTTTTCCAGGATGTGCCAACATTCACGAAAAAGATTCTTGCCAAAGAATCGTTTGGGATGTCGCAACCTGCGGCGGCACTCTCATTTACAAACATGATGAACCCACATCTTTTTTTTTTTCGCTCTTTCTCCCTTTCTTTTCTTCTCGTCGCGCTTGCCATGGCTTGTGATAAGCCTGTCGGCCTGTCCCCATGTGCCAGCAAGGGAATTTTTTTTCATCATTGTCTCCGTCGACTTGTGTTGAACAGAACGCATGACCGAGAAATTCCTTTGAGAAACGCTCGGATGCGGTATAAATTTAGACGCAAGTATGAAGAAGAGCCATGTGGAGAGCTTTCTCTTCGTCTGCCAGAGCGTCTCGTGAGCGGCGACGATAACGAACAGAGAACCTGTACTCTGTATTTTTATGGCATGAAAGATTCCTGCCATAGAATCGCATGGGATGCCGCAACCTGCTGTGGCACTCTCGATTCCCAACACGATGAACCCACTTTTTTTTTTCTTCTTCATCCCGTAGAAGCTGCTCACTTGCGTCTTCCTCGTCGACCTCCTCAATTTGGGGGAGGAGTTGCTGCCACAAAACAAGAGCAGGAGATCAGAAAGAAACAGGCTGGAGAGGAAGAAGGAGGACAGAAGGAAGGCCGCGGAGAAAGCGCCGGGGTCCCTGCGCGCAGCACGCCAAGTTACCGAGAAGTGGCGAGCGATCTCTTTCTGCAGACTTTTCGAGTTCATGGATGTCGCAACCTTGAGACGGCACCCGCCTCAACTGCAAAGTGGTGAACCACATTTTTCCCTTTGTTCTTGCCTCCACTCGGCCGTTAGAGTGTCAATCGAAATTTCTAACGGCGGGCGCGGAAATGTTCGCGCATTTCGTTTCGCATGCCCGCGAGATAGAAAAATGCGAGATGGAAAAGCGTGATCAACGCGCGGTGTTTCCCGTGGGCGCCGAAACCGTTACGCTCCTCCTCCTCAGTTCGGTTTGGACAGAACTCGTTCGTTCGCGCCGATCGACGACGTCGAAACTGTGCCATCCCATCCCCGAACGCCAAAGCAAAGCAAAGTTACGAACCGAGGATGGACCACATCAGCGGCTTCTACGCCGCTCACGAGCCCGCGGCACAGCCTTTCAAGCGCGAACCAAGCTGGGCCAAGCGCGGTCCGAGCTTCTCTCGGCAGAGGACTCTTCCTCGCCAGACCGCCGAGAGACCTACTTCTTGGTCCGGGCGATTGAGCGAGGCCTTGAGGCCTCGAGGCCTCAAGAGTTGTCTTCGCGCATGAGGAGCGATACACGACAAACGCGCGCCGCCGTTTTCCACAAGCAAGCACAAGCCCTCGCTTTCCCTTTTCTAAGTCTTAAAGAAGAAGTATACAAAGTTCTCCTTACGCGGCAGGCCTCCTGCCCTCCTCCTCCGTTCTTCACCTTTTCCTTTTCAGCGTCATGTTCCGCGACACCCGCGACAGCTCCTTGTTGAACTTCTTGCTCTTGCCCATGAACTTGGACAGCACGATCTTGTTGCCCACATCCACGTACTCCACGTTGTCCTTGCCCATCATCAGGATGTAGTCCCTGCCCGCGGAATCCGGCAGCGCCCACTTGTACCTTCCGAGAACCTCGCACTTCTCCCTGGTGAACCCACCGCCCACGTCCTCCTTTCCGCCCTCCGCCTTCATCACCAGCGCCACCTCCACCGTCTCCCCGCTCTCCGAGTCGTTGAACACGACCTGGGCGAGCGCCGAGCCCTGGACGTCCCCACGCTCCCCGAACGGGTCCGCGTCGTTCACGTGGACCTCGTTGTACGCGCCATATTCGCCGAGGTTGTACGGCACGATCGGCAGGCTCTCCACCGCCTTGAGGCCCCTGGCCTTCGGGTGCACGGGGTCCTTGAGCACGGCCTCGAACTCCCTGTCGATCCTGTCCGTGGAGGACCCCTCGGCCATCTCGTCCCTGTCTTGCGCGGTGGTGCCCTCCCGCCTGCGAGCTTTGGCAAAGTCCGCCGTGTTGATGTACGTCGTGTTCATGACCCAGCTCATGTCCCCAGCGGAGATGCCCTCGCCCTTGCCCTCGACGCGGGTCTCCAGCATTCCCTCCCCCTGGCCCAAAAAGCGCTTGCGCTTGTCGAGAATCTCGAGGTCGCCCTTGTCCAACGAGGGGTTCGGGACGCCTCCTCCGCTGGCCTTCAACCCGTACGGCACCAGGCCGAGGACCTTGAGGCCCTCCCCCAGGTTTACGGCCGGGAGCTCCGCCCTACGCTGCAGCCCTGACTGCACGTGCTTCGCCTTGAGCAGCTCCAGGCCGAGGTGGCCGATCTTCTTGGCCACCTCGGGTGCAAAGTCCATCTTTGCGTTGGAGAGGTCGACGGGAACCTCCAGGAGCTTGGGGTCGCCCGGTGGCTGTGGAATGCTGAACGCGAAGAGTCTCTCCCTATTCTCCGTCTTGAAGGCCTCGATGCTGGCATCCTCTGCAGTTCGACCGGGGGGAGGGGGCGCAAAGGGGGAGGCGTTGGGTCAGCAAACCCGAGCGTCGCAAGGGCAGTTGCGGTCCGTGCAACAACTCACTCTCGCCGGACGTCCACTCGTTCGTGGCCTTGGCCTTCTTCGGCTGCTTGTTGCTCCTGCTCATCGTAAACGGGTATGCTCAAGCGATGCTCAAGCGCGCGCGAGAGAGAGAGAGAGAGAGAGAATCTTATCACTGCGCCAAACAGGTCGGGGGTGGGAGAGTACAAAGGCGATCCGGAGTTGGAGTCAGCGATCGTGCGCGAAGCAAAACGGAGATCTGGAAGGACAGGTCGTGTTCGCGTTGCTTTGATTTCCCCAGACGTGTCACCGGCGCGGGCACTTGTTATCCCGTCCGCAGCTGCATCGGAACGCTCTCGCACGAAACGAGTAAATAGGTGTGCAAGAGCGCTTTGCTTTCCTTTTCGCGGCGATTGACCTCAGAGGAGGGGAAAACTCCAAGAAGGTTTGCAAACCGCGTGTTCTCTCTATCTCTATCTATCTATCTATGCCTCTCACTTTCCCCTGCGCTCTCTCTCCCCCTTTCTGTCTCACACACTCACCTCTGACCTCGACCCGACCGACGCGCCGCACTCTCGCCTCTCCTGCCCCCGCGATCGCGAGGCCCGGCCGCGCTCATCGAAAATCGAACCCACTTCTGGAGGCTGGAGGGAGGCGAGACATAACAGACAGCCTATATATAGCACAGGGCACGGATGCGCACAAGAGGAGCGACTTGAATATGGTGGTGCACCGCGGGGGAGAGGAGGAGCCGTCTGGGTCCCGCCCTGCTTCTCTTCCGGCTCGCGACGCTCCTTGGGCGACCGCCTCCCGCCCCCCACCTAGCGGCGCCTTGCTCTGCCCCGTTTTCGACATCGGGAGGCCGAACGACAAGGAGAGCTGTCTCACTTTGGGGCCGCGGAGGCTCTACAAGGGCTGGAAGGAGGTCGAGACAATCCACAGGGACAACTTGATGAGACTGGCCAAGCGTTTTATTCGAGAGCAGGACTGGAAGAATGCCTCAAAGGCCGCCACACAGCTCCTTCGGATGGTGGAGAAGGACTTGTCGGAGAAGAAGAGGAAGCGGAACTCGTACAGGAACGACCTGAGCTTCAGCTCGAGGGAGACGATCTCGGACGTGGTGCGCGTGTTTTACGAGATCGCCCTCAACTTCCCGGACAACTTCCCGTTCTCGAGGCTCTCCAAGCTGACCAGGCAACTGTACCAGCTCATCCCCTCGAGCCAGAGGGACGCCAGGAACAGGGTGATCGACAACCTGGTCGACCTGAACCTCGTGCAGGGCGACCCGCGCAGGACCCACGTGGAGATTGAGCAGCTCGGCGGCGGGGAGGCCGTCAACATCCAGCAATGCCTGCTCCTGGGCCTTGTCAGGTACGAGGAGTGGTGGGCCTACGCGGACGCTGAAGTTGGATCTGGGATTCTGCAGGACTTGGCGGCCGCGAGGCTTTCCGAGAAGGCAATGTACGACCAGTTGTCCGGTAGCGCAAAGGGGGCCTTCAACGACGCAAAGACGAAGCTCTGGGCGATCTTTGAGTGCGATCGTCCAATGGGTCAGATGGAGGCGGATGTCCTTGGGAGGCTGCTGGTGCTCCACGTGGCAGAGGGAACGGTCGATGACTTCCACGAAGCGCTTCAGGACAGGAGGCTGAAGCAGAGCAAGCGGAAGTGCTTTAACCCCCAACTCGCCAAGGTGGATCTGCTGGTGTGCCTGCTGCGGGGCGACGAGGACGTCTTCGGTGCCATGCTCCAGGTGTCCGCGGACCTGCCATCCTCTGGGATCCCGCTGCAAGCGCTGCGGGTGGTGAGGCGGAGGGTGGAAAGCAACTCGTTGGGGCTGAATAAGGAAAGACTGACGGAGTGGAGGTCCAGGATCCACCTGGAGGGGGCCAGGATGGCTTTTGCTCACTTGGACGTGAGGAATACCTGTGCGGAGGCCTGGCGGATCTTGGCAGGGTTCCTGGACGCAGTCAAGAGGCATGATGCGGAAGCGGTGGATTTTCGCAGGGCGGAGGGCATCCCCCAAGCCGAGGCTGAGGCGGACCTCGAGGAGCTGTGGAGGGAGAGGGAGGGCTGGTGGGACCGGTGCCACTTCAACCCACAGGTCGCAGTGCGGGAAGGTCGGCCTGGGGACAAGGAGACGGCCGAGCGCATGTGGTGCCAGCTGATCTGCGCGTTGTATCTCGGCTCGAGAGCTGCGGAGGGCCTCAGGAGCGCGGTTAACTCCAGGGTCCGCGCGTGCCCGGCGTTTCTCCGGGATGTCAAGGACAGGGCAGAGCTGTACTTTGAGGCTTCGTGGCTTCGTGAAGATGGTGCGAGGGAGGACTCGGGACCCAGACCCGCGCCCCTTCGGCAGCAAGTCACGTGCATCATCGACTTTGCCTAAATGTACAAAGTACTGTGTAATATATTCTCTTCTCTACTCTTCCCTTCTCTCTCTGCAGGGCCCTGTATTTCCGGGAAAAATTCCAGACCCTCAGCTTCTTCGCTGACATTTCCTCCGGATTTGTGCAAATCAAAGGCGCGGGAAAGGTGCGGTCTTTGAAAGACAGAGAGACGAGAGCGGGGCCGGGCACCATGCTGTCCGCGCTGAGAACGCCCGAGAAGGGCAAGGGCGGGGGCGGAGATGGGGACGACGGGAGCGACAAAAGGCCAGCTCCCGTGAAGCCTGAGGAGGCAGAACCGTCCTCCAAGACGGAGCAAGAGGCGGCCGAGGAAGAGAGGATCGTGCCCGTGGCCACCCCAGCCCCAAAGCCCACACCAAAGACCGACGTGACCGCAAGCGCAACCCCGAGCGCGATGGCGGAAGTGATCCCGAAGCCCGCTGTGGCGGCTGTCGCGGAAGACGGCGAGCACCTCGTTCTTTTCAAGGGCGACCAGCTGAGGACCTCTGCGCAGTATCGCTCATCGGTGAGTTGCGCTTCCTTGCCCGCCCCGACGCCCCGGCGACCTCGCCTAGCCTACAGAGTCCGTCAACCGCTGCCTCCCCTTTCCTTTCTGACGCCTTAAACTCTTTGCTTGCCGTCCACCTGCCGACACGCAGGATCCCATTCAAAACTTGCGCGTGCGAGTCAGAGCCCGCCAAGTTCGCGGCCCCACCTTCTCGACGTCTACTGCCTCGGTGGCCCAAGTCGTGGAGGCGAGTGCGACCACCGCCGAGGCCATGGCCGCCGATGCGGGAGAGAGAAGCGGGGGAGACGCGAGCGCCAGCGCCAGCGACAAGGACACCTCGGACCTTGATCTATACGAGGACGACTTTGAAGAGAGCGATGAGGGGGTGGAGGCCAGAAAGTGGACGGTCTCGGAGGTCTCGTGGCAGCAGAAGATCTACGACAGTGCCACGATCGAGGCGGCTACGAAGAGCACGAGAGAACTGGAGATACACCTCCGAAACCTCTTTGGGATGCCCAAGGCGAATGGGGGGTCCCCTGAGAAGGAGAGGGGGTTCCAAGAGGTCTGCCAGAGGTACAAGGACGAGATCGTGAGCTTGCGCTCCTCTGCGGTGGCCGAGGCCGACTCTGAGGACAGCAGCGGCAAGATGGACAGGGAGATCTACACGTACGTGGACTACGAGGACTCGGTAAGGCAGGCGATCACGAATGATGCGGGCGAGGTCTCACAGGAGGCAATCACCACTGCCGCGGAGGGACCCGAATACAGCCTGAACTGCGGCCTCAGCTTGGGCGGGACCTGCCAGCCTCAGCTGGCGGATGGCCTTGGGGCGAGGAAGAAGAAGACGAGGGGGGGCCAGTCCCACCGGCTGCAGCAGACCAAGGACAAGAGGGCCCAGTCCATGACGGTGGTGCTGGGCCTCAACGGCGAGCAAATTGTCCTGGCCCAGATGAGGTTCTTTCAAAACGGGATCCTGGAGATAAGGCCGGGATTCTCGGACAGCTCGAGCAACAGCGGGAAGACCACCGTTTTCCTGGCTGAGACTCCAAAGGGGGCCCTGATCGAGTACACCCTCGAGAACGCGAGCGCACCTCTCGCCCAGAACGAGGTCATAAGGAGCATGTTTGGCCTTAGCCTGTCCCAGAAAGAGAAGAAGGCGGGAGGGCCCAACCCCGCAATGACTGTGAAGAAGGCGGGGCTCGGTGGACCTTTCGTGTCTTTGAACGACCGGTACGGCCTGAACGGAGGCACGGCGAGCTTCGCCATCATGCTGGAAATTGTGGGAGGGAAAAATTTCAGGAGGGACAATCTGTACGTGGAGTACTTCGTCCACCTTCCTCGGGCCAAGGGATCGTTCGAGCCCAAAACACCAGCCCCCGGCAAGGCTACCATCGACGAAATTTGGCAGGTCACGGAAGACTGCAGGAGATTTGTGCAAGGGGTCACCCAGGTGTCAGCCCAAACGAGGTACCCAACCCAATCTTTCTTCGAGTCCGGGAGGCACAAAGACAAGGTGCTGAATTGGTCCTTTCCGGTGGAACTGGAGCTGACCGTGTCCAAGGAACTCACCAAGATGGAGGAAAAGGAGTGGCCAGTTGTGATATTTACGGTGTACTCCTACGACAGGTGGAACAGGAGCACCTGCGAAGGGTTTTGCAGGCTGCAGCTCAGCCCAGAGAACTTGGGCAGCAAGTGCCACTACTTGGACACCTGGAAACCACTTGGGAGTCTGAAGCAGCAGATGAAAGAGTCCTTCACCGGCGGAATCGTTCAGCCCCAGGACATGCACGGCCTGTATGATTACTTGATCAACCAAAAGCTGGATTCACCGATGGTCACGTCCTGCGAGGGAACTCTCAAGATACGGACAAACATGGTCTTGCAGAAGCAGGTCGAGAATGTCAGAATGAGCAGAAACCTTACCAGGAGCATGAACTTCACGCCCTCTGTGGCGAGGCCAAAGGCCAAAGGCCTGAAGGCAAAGAGCAAGGCTGTTGCCGCCAAGGTGCAATCTCACACGCTTTTGGAAATCACGGAAAGGGCTAGAGAGAGGATCAGAGTCTTGAGAGAGAAGAACAACAAGATGAACTTGAACGCCTAGATGGCCTAGATCAGACAAATATAAGGGTGTTTGGTTTCTAATCTAATGCTAATGATACAGAAAGTTCCGTACACAGGTTTCCTTTACGCCGCAAAAGCCTTGAGGTCCAGAGTGAAGCTGTTTGAAAACCCGCTTTCCGGGTTTCTCGTCACGCCGTGGAGACAATCCGCCTTGTCGTAGAATGTGTCTTTCAGAGAAATGACAATCGTCTGGAACTGGCTCGACCTTCCCCGCAGGAACTTGGCCACCCTCGACACGTTTGTGGAGTCCAGCGCTGCGTCAATCTCATCCAGGACAAAAAACTCAGCCTCTCCAGGACTGCTGAGGTTGATCGCAAACAGAAGGGCCAGAGCTGCCACAGTCTTCTCTCCCCCGCTCAGGTCCGTCATATCCCTGAACCTCTTGGTGGGAGGCATGGCAGTGTACTTGATACCCGCGAGGTAGGGCTCATCAGGATTCTCCAAACTCAAGTAGGCGGTGCCCCCCATGCTTCCTCCTCTCGTGGAGCCGCCCGTCAGCTCCTTGTAAATCGGATCGATGTTTGAGGTGACGGCATCGAAGGTCTTCATGAATGCTTCGAACCTCTTGTTCTTGATGACCTGGAACTCCTTTGAAATGGCATCGCATTCTGCCCTTGCGCTCTCCAGCTCCTCGCCAAGTTCCTTCTCCTGCTCCACGGTCTTTTCGTACTGCTCAGCAGCCTTGAGGTTTGGATTTTCCCTCTCAAGCTCGACCTGAAGGTTTTGGATCTCCTCCTTCTTTTCTTCCTCCAGATTTTGCTTGTCTTTTGCCTTCACCAAGGACTTGATGGAGGTGTCCAGAGCATCAAACACATAAGTCTTTCCGCTGAGTGACAAGCCCTGCAAGGGATCATCCAGCTGCTTTGTAGACGTTGGAAGGCGAATGTGATCAATCAGTGCCGACTGCAGGATATCCTCGCACTCGGCCATGTGCTGCTCGATGCCGTTCTGTTTCGTCTCAATTTTTCTGGTTGCATCCTTCAAGTTCTTCGAGACATCCAAAAATTTGGACTTGGAGCTCTTGGTCTTTTCATCCGCTTCCTCGTACTGCTTTTGAACCTCCACTGCCTCCCTCTCAAGGTTTGCGATGGATTCCTTCTCCACTTTACTGGAGGCGATCAGCTCCTTCTCCTTCTTCTTCAGCTTCTCCAGCTTGACAGAATCTTCAGAAATCTGCTTCTCCACTTTCTCCAGAGGCTTCTTAGTGTCCCTCTTGCCCTCGTACTCGAGCTGCGACTTGATCTTGCTGAGTTCTGTGTTCAGCAAGAGCCGCTTCTCTCGTATCTCTTGCTGCTCCTTCAGCTGGAGCTCCTCGTACTCCCTGATGTTCTTGACGCCAACTTTGCGGCTGAACTCCCTGAAGACCGTGTCAGTGATCTCGTTCATCTGCTCGTCAATCTTCTCAGAGTCTTTGCGTTGATCCTCGACCCTGTCACGGCATGCCTTGAGAAGGGGAACGTGCTTCTTCTTCTTCTCTTGCACCGCCGCAATCTCCTTGGCAAGATGCCCACTCTTCTCATTCTGCGCCTGAGACTCTGCTGAAAGGAAGGACAGCTGCTGCTGGTAGCCCTCAATTGCCTTCTGATTCTCCTGCTCATTCGCAAGCATCTGATTCAGCGAAGGAAGCTTCCTGTACTCAGCTGAAAGAGCCTCATAGGACTTCTTGATGTTTTGAACATGGGCTTCATTCCACCTCTGGACGAGCCGCTCCATTCCCTGGCTCTTTCCCCCAGTGATGGTTCCCGCTCTGTCGAAGAGGGTTCCGTCCACAGTGACGACCTTGTGCCTCTCCCGGCCATAGGCAAGGGACTTGGCCTCGCTGTGGCTCTCGCACACGACTGTGTTGCCACAGACGAACCGAACCACACGCTCAAACTGCTGGCTGAACTGGACGATGTCGTACGCCAGCTTTGAGGTCCCTCCCAGGTTCCTGCTCATTTCGTTGATTGGCCTGGCCTTGATGGTCCGCAGCGGCAGGAACATCATAGGGGGCAAGAAATGGTTCTTCAGCCACTGAATACACTCCTTGGCGGTTGAGATATCCTCCACCACGACAGCATCCATGTTCTTGCCCAGAGCCACCGTGATTGCCATGTTGTACTTGCTCTCCGATATCTTACACAATTCAGAGAGTCGGCCGTAGACCCCGTTGACACTCTGCTTGAGGTTGGTGATGGCAGTGAACATTCTGGCATCCCTTTCCCTCTGCTTCTTGTAGGACTTTGCCTCCCTCATCTCCCCCTCAAGCTCTCCCAGCTTGGCCTGAAGTTGGTCCCTCCTCGCAGAGTTCTTCTTGTGACCCTTGCTCAATTGCTGCTGCTCTTTCTGCTGGTCCTTAAGCTTGCCCGCGACATCCTGGAGTGCCTCCTCCTTGGATGCCAAGTTTCTGCTCACTTCCTCATTCTCCGCCTCCAGCTGCTGGAGCCTCTGGTTCAGTTCTCTCGCCTCGGACTCCAAGGCGACCAGTGTGTCCTTCTCGGCGGCCATGCGCCTCTCCAGGGCATCCTTCTCCTGCTTCAAGATCGCACTCTGCTTTCCGGCCTCCGCTTTCAGGGAGTTGTACTCGTCCTCATCCCCCGCCTTGACCTTTCCCTCCTTGCTCACGCCGCTCGCGCTCTTCTCAAACTGCGCCAGCTCCTTCTCCTTGAGCTCGGCCTGCTCCTCCAGGCTTTCGATCTCTTCGCTGTGCTGGGCGTGCTGCTCACCAAGCTTCTTGACCTTGGCCTCATTGCTCCTCAGCTTCTTGATGACCTGGTTGATCTCCCCCTCGACGTGCTTCAGCGAGACTGCACACCCGTTCTGGCTGGCCTGCTTCTTCGCCTTGGCGAGGGCCTTCGCAACCTTCGTGCTCTTCCTCTGAAGCTTGCCGCTCTGGCCCCTGGCCTCGTTCAGCTCCTTCTCCAGGCTACTGGCCTCCTCCTCAAGGGTCTCCACGGCCTCGCTGAGCTCCGCCTTTTCGTCCATCTTCGCCTTGATCTGCTGGGCCTGAAAGTAGAGCTTGGACAGAGCGAGCTCGGCCTTAGTATCCTCGAGGCGCTTCTGCTTCGCCACATACCTCTCCGCCTCCTCCTTCTGGGCCTTCATGTCCCTCTTCTCGGCGGCGATGCCCCTCTTCTTGGAGTACGCCAGAGAGGTCTTCTCATCGGCCTTTCTCTTCTGGGCCATGAGGTCGTCGTAGGCCTCCTTGAGCAGGATGCTGCCGCTCGAGTGCTCGAAGAGCGAGCAGAGCTCCTTGGAGGTGCGCGCGGCGAGGCCGTCCACCTCGCCCTGGAACACAAAGAGGAAGCTGCTGCCGCAGAGGGGGACAACCTGGTTCTCCCCCCCATCCCCGGCCTCCTCGCCCCCAGCGACCTCGGCGTCCACGCTGTAGCTCTTGATCGAGGAGTTGCACAGAACTCCGGCGCGCTGGAGCTCGCCGCGGTACGCCTCCCAAGTCACCCTCCTGCCGTTCACACGGTACTCACAAGTGCCCCTCGTGTTGCACGAGCGCTGGATCTCCAGCCTCCTTCCCTGGCCCTCGTCGCTGTCCAGAGTCGAGAGGTGGGCTACCACGACGGCCTCCCTGGGGCCCGCAGCGCCACCGCCCTCCTCGCCGTCGTCCCCGTCCTCCCCATCGCCCGGCTGCGCCTTGGGAGTGTGCACCAGGTCCTTGAAGGAGGAAGCGCAGCGAAGGTCCTTCGACTTGCTTCCGAGGACGAACGCGATCGCGTCCATCACGTTGCTCTTTCCCGAACCGTTCGGGCCGATCACCGCGTTGACGCCCTCGTCGAAGGGCCCGAGCCTGTGCGTGCCGGCGTAGCTCTTGAAGTCCGTGAGCTGAATCCACTCCAGACGGTAGCCCGTGCCCGCCGTCCTCACGCGGGGTGGGACGGGAGCGGGAGCGTCTTCACCCTCGACCTCACCCTCCGCTCCTCCGCTTCTACCTCTCCTCCCCCTCGACCGTACCCCGACCATCCTGCCTTGCGCTTCGGGGCAGCCCTGCGCTCCTTGTGATCCGTGTGGCAGACCTCCTCGAAGTCGAACTCGAAGGAGGGACCGCTCTCGCTCTCGCTGCAAACGGGCGAGACCCAGTTCGTTGGTGCCCGGTGCGCCGCGAGGTAGGTCGACTCCCTTGTGTCGTAGGCCTTGTAGCTTCGCAGTGTAGTCGCCGTCGTGCCTACCGCGCGACCCTCCTGGGGATGCGTCATGAACGAACAGAACACTCCTTCCTTCCCTCACGCGCCAGGCAAAAGGGCGCCAAAAAAAAAAAAAAAAAAACGAAATTTTCGTGGAAATGTTTGTTGGAAATATCATCGGCGCGTACGATTTTTCCGGTTCAAAAAACGATGGATTCCAGGAGGAGACAACAAGGGCTGCTCCACTCTCCATTCCCCCGTTGACGATTTTTTGACGAAACCGGTCCGGGCTGTGCAGCGGAGAGCAAAGGGGAAGAGAGACCGCCATCCCGGACAGAGTGTGTGGCCGACCGAGCGCCGTTAAGGGTGTTCGAGGAGTCCGCGCGAGCGCCGAGACCCCACGCGACCTACCTCCGCATGGGCTTTGCGTGGCGGGGACCTCGTTAGCATCATTGATTTTGAGAGCTGTTGGAGAAAACACACAACATACAGGCAATACACAGGCGATATGACGGTGGACGTTGGAAGTAGCCTGAGGGCGACTGCGGCGACGACTAGCATGGCAACAGCAACGCAGAGGCAAGCGGAATCTGAGACCTTGCTGTCGGAGGCCTGCACGACCCGGGCGTCTTGGCTTGGAAATTGGACTGCGGGAACGGGCGAGCTGACGGGAAAGTTGTTAGACGACGACTTGGACTACGACGCTCTTCTGGGCACGCTGTGCATGCACGGCGAGGAGGACGGCGAGGAGGACGAGGAGGGGGGCATATTCGAGGAGAGGCAGATCGCTGCGCTCGTTCGGGTGGCTCGCCTCAGGGAGAACGGCTTCTTCATGACGGAGCTGTCCAAGGTGGAGAAGGTCCTCGAGTTCGCCTTGCGGAAGGTGCAGGAGGAGGACGGGGCGCAGACCTTCATTGAGCCGGCGTGCAGGCTCATCAAGTGCGCGGGGACCCCGTTCGTGCGAACCTCAACGACGGACGACATGAAGTACGCTGAGGAGATCGTGTCCTTTGTGCGGACCCTTGGAACGGCCCTCGACAGCGAGATGCCGAAGGAGGTCATCTTGCATGCCACGGAGTCCTTCGCGTCCCTCGCGAGGGCGGGGACCAGCTCGGGCAAGGTCGAGGGGTACATCACGGAGAGCGGGATCCTCCTGCGGGCTCTGACTTGCCTGCAGACGCTGCTACACAACTCAGTGTCCGGAAAGCGGAAAGTGGGGGACACGGTCGTGTTCCTGCTGCTCAAGGCCCTCAACACGTGCGTTGTGTCGCGGGAGATTGCCTCACTCCTGTCGGACAACGGCCTCTTCGCCTGCGTTGCGGTGGTTCTCGCGAACAACTCCTCCAGGGAGAGGGTTGTGATCGCATGCCAGGTCATCAGGAGCGTGCTTGACATGAGCGAGGGAAGCGTGGAGGTCCAGACCACGGAGACCTGCGAGGTCCTGATGTCGCTGTACGACAATGTCCCGGTGTCGAGCCTCTTCTTCGAGTCATTCTCCCGGCTCCTTGAGGATATCATCTTCAAGGGCTTTGGGATGCAGGACAAGGACCTTAGGAATGAGATGTGCCTGCTGGTGCTCATGCTGGCCAAGAACGCCGAGAACAGGATGGCGATGGTGGAGTCTCAGCTTCTGGACACGGTCTTCTTCGTGGCGACCCAGCCCGAGATCCTGAGCGAGAGCGACGCTAGCAAGACCACGCAGGCCCTGGTCGCCTCATGCAGCAGGAACATCAGGGCTTTTGCGTCCACCAGGGAGCCAGAGGACTTGGAGCTCAAGCTGCTGACGTGGTACATAGTCGTGGAGATTTCAAAGGGGCAGGACCGGAACGAGGTCTTTCTGAACAAGCTGCAAGACAGCCGGCTGATCCCGTGCCTCCTCCTGTACCTGGAAGACGGTCAGGACAACAGGCAGGTGCACTGCCTGAAGAGGTGGGCGCCCTACCAGCTCCAGCACCTCAAGGCGGAGGCCATCTGGACCCTAGCTCCCCTCGTGTCCATGCTCCCGCAGGACTTCCTCTCGCAGAACGGTCCCAGCCTGGCCCTGTACTGCGTCTCCACGGTGGCCAACTTTCAGATCCTGCAGGCCTCCATGCACCTCCTGCACCAGCTTTCCAAGATCCCAATGCTCAAGTTGCAGCTCAGCAAGAAGGGCGTCGTGGGGTCAATCCTGCAGGTCTTCAGGGAGTTCAGCCGGGCCAAGAGCTCGTGGACGGGCGGCATGGCCGACCCGAACGACATGCTCAAGATGGGAATGCCTCTTGGCACTGAGTCCTATGTCGTGCAGCAAGACGCGGCCGCCGTGCTCATCGCATTTTGCAAGCAGGGGGAGGATGAGGACGCGTCCGTCTCCGACCTGAACCTGAAGCAGTTCCACAAGTGCGAGGGAGTGGAGGCCGTAGTGCAGGAGCTCAACATCCTATATGAGGAGGGTCTCTCCTTTCCAGCGTCGTACACGCTGTCCCTGCTGCATATGCTCTGGCACTGCGTGGTGAAGGGGGGGGACGGCCAAGGCGGCAAGATCAATCTGAGGACATTCCTCGTGTTGGGAGGCATAGAGTTCCTCCTCGACATTGCGTGCGCCGCAGACAAGCGAATCTGCTCGGTCATCCTTTCAGTTCTGGCAGACACCATCGAGAGGGGGGGAAACAGGGCCAGAAAAATTTGGCACCAATGGAGGTCCTCGGGCGCGAAACACCAGACTACGAGCGGGGTGAAGACCGAGGACGGGACCACGGCGACCCACATGCTGCTGGAGAAGTGGAGAGAGGAGGAGAGGGCCAGAAGGCTGACCAACGAGAGGGGAGTCATACAGAACTTGCAAAGACCCCTGGCGGGCATGGGCGGCATCCCCCCCGTCAGCAAATACAGGGAGGGATGCCACGGCGCTCTGGACGGCTTCATCGACACGATGTCGGCCACCGGGAAGCCGCCTAAGGTCGCCACGCTGAGAATGATCGACATGAACACGGATGCGGAAGACCTCAGCGTGTTTCCCAGAGTGTACGCCGTTCTGAAGGTCCTAGGCTTTGAGGCGCTGGCGGGCAGCGAGATGAGCGGAAGCGGCGACAGCAGCGGCATGGCAGAGATCCCCTGCGAGGACAAGGCCACGCTGCAGTTCATTCAGGAGTACGTCAAGTTCAAGCAAGGGGAGGTATGGCTGGACATTGCGGACAGCTTCGATCGCGATGGGGTTGTGCTCACGGACTTTGACCAGAAGAGGCTGGAGAGCGGCATTGCGGCGTCCTACCTTCTCGCGGAGCAGGTCCAAGAGAGGCAGCGGGAGATCCTGGAGGGCGGCTTTTTGATGGACACAATGAAGGAACAGAACTTCTACGACAGCATCTTGCTGCAGCAGGAGCAGGAGAGGGCGGGACTGTTGTACAAGAAGGACAGGGGCAACCTGACCATGAGGGAGAGGCTTGAGGCGAAGCTCAAGAAGGAGGCGATGCTGAAAAACAGCGTGAGGTCCGCCATGGACTCGCTGAGCCAAAAGAACATGAACACTGCGGGCGAGGAGGTTGAGGATGATGGCGGGGTTGGGGACGGGGAGGAGGAGGAGGAGGAGGAGATTCTGGACGAGGAGACTGTGGAACTCGCTGCCGCCGTCGCCGAGGCGGTGGCAGAGGCCATGGCCGACGACTCGGACTCGGAGGATCTCGGGAACGAGGGCGGCCAACAGAGCGACAGCGAGAACTCAGAGTCAGATCCCGAGGAGGGAGGCATGGACACGATGAAGTCGACGTCATCGACATCATCCTCGTCTTCTTCGTCCTCAAGCTCGAGCTCGAGCCACTCGTAACTCGCCCTTCGCCACCAGTGCGAAGCGGCTGTGTAAACCCAGTCTGGTTTGTGTACAATTATATTCCAACATTCCTTGAAGACGCTTCGAGGAGGGGCGCGCGTTGTATGCCTTTCTCTTCCAGTCCGAACGCGCGTTACGAAAAAAAAAAAAAAAAAAAGGCGAAAAAAAAAAAGAAAAAAAGCGATGAATGAATGAGACTTTTCCCGGGATGCCATGAGAATTGCACGCCCGAGCCGCCATCACCAGCGCCGGGGGGAACGAGGCGAAGATAGGGGTCAAGCCACGAAAGTATGGAGGACTTCATGGACGAGCTCATTGGGCTGCTGGAGGACAAGAAGGTGGAGGTGCGTGTGGAGGCCTCGACCGCGGTCGCAGGGCTGACAGGGTCGGTCGATGGGAAGCAGCTGCTGCAGACTTCGGGCTCAAAGCTGTTCCCGGTCTTGCTCAGGTTGCTTCACGACGAGAGCGCCAAGGTGACCGCCCAGGTCTACGCGACCCTCGTCAACCTGTCCCTCGACGAGGGGGCCTGCCGGCAGCTGCTCACACTCGGCGTCGTCGAGAGGGTGATGGAGATTCTCAGGGGTAGCTCCAAGACGGGCGGCGACGCGTCGGGTGACTTGCAGCTCACGGCGAAGCTCCTGTCCAACCTGACGCTGCACCAGGAGGCCATCGAGCAGCTGCTGCAGAAGGGGAAAGGCCCGCTAGAGGGCTACTTCGTGTCTTGGATCGTGTCCGCCATCGTGACCGAGGACCGGGTGAAGCGGGACGAGCGGGAGTACTTCGCGGGCGTGCTGACGAACGTGAGCCAGGACAAGGTGGGCCGCGCCGCTCTCCTGGACTCGTCGGGCGCCAACCTCAAGGTCCTCAGCGAGGAGGTCGGTCCGTCAAAGGCCCAGAGCGCCCTGAGGCGGGAGAGCCTGTGCCGGGTCTTCAGGAACGTCTTCATGGGCTGTGTGAAGGACGGCACCGTCCCTCTCGTCATCGATAGCGGTGCCATTGACACCAGCGTTGGGCTGCTGATAGGGAGCCTCGGCAGCGAGGAGAGAAAGGCGCTGGACACCGCGGTGCCCCCGCTGGCGCTTGGGGAGGACGGGGGTGCCGCTGGGGGCCTCACCGTCGCGTGCCGGCGGGCTCTGCTGGAGGGAATCCTTTGCCTGGCTGAGGAGGAGGAGGCCAGGAAGGTGCTGTGGAAGGGAAAAGTTCCCGAGATTCTCCAAAAGCTGTATGAGAATGAGACCGACGAGGAGGTGAACGAGATCCTGGAGAGGTGCGCGGACATCTTCATCAGCAACCAGGGCAGCGACGGCGAGGACGACGCCGTGGGCACGGTGGAGGAAATGGATTGAAGAGGAGAGAAGGGCTTCATTTATTATTTGGTAAAAACAAAAAACACGATAGGGCTTTCAGGTCGCTTTCTTCCTCTTCCTCCGCGATATCGACTCCAGGTAGGCCTCCAGGTCGGCCTTGGTCCTCCCAAACGTCTGCCCCAAGCTGGCTATCTTGTCCCTCACTTCCTCCTTCTTCTCCTCCACGCAGAGCCGCCTGATGTCCATGCAGCACTCGCATATCTGGGCCACCCCGACGTTGAGCGAGCTCCCCTTGAAGCGGTGAACCAGCTTCTGGACCTCCTCCAGGTCGCACCCGTCCGCAGGCTCGCAGAGCTTGGCCAGGCTGCCCACAGTCTCCTCCCCGTCGCTGATGTACAAGGTCAAAATTTCGGCCAAGAGCTCCTCCCCCGCGTCCTCCTTGAGCGACAGAAAGTTGTCGTCGAAGACCCCGTCACCCAACTGAGCCGAGGGACGCGAGCGAGCGGGGGCGCGCGTTAGATATTATTAGATGGAAGAGATAGGGAGGAAGGGAGCATTGCAGTCCTGGGACTGACTTACCAAGCGCTCTTCGATAACCTCGGCGGATTCCCGTTCCCGCGTCCCCCGCTCGGTGTCGCTGGCCCCCTTCTCGTCCACGGCCAGCTCCACGGCCTGCGCTGGTGCTGGAGTCACACCACCCTCGGTGTCGTTGCCGTCCTCGCAGCCGTTTCCCGCCGCTTCGTCCGCCTTCCCCGCGACTGACGCAACGTTTGGCCGGTCGTCCCCCAGGAGGACCACCTCATTGTCGTTCATCGCGCTCTGCCGCGGCCCCGTCTCGCCGATCACCAGGCCCTCCCCTCCGGCGCTTCGCCTCGGCACATAGATATCTTGGGTTTCTTTTCCAGCTTTTGTCCAGCAAAGCCGATTGGACGGCCTCATCAGGATACAAAGAAGATCAGATCCAATTTTCGGGGGTAGCCGGGGGGGGGACCTGGCCTTCAGCGCGTAAGTGTGGATGCTGCACACGCATCGAGAAAAAAAAAAAAAAAAGGGAAAAAAAAACGGAAAAAGAAGAAAACTCCAAAACTTAAAAAGCCCCAGCCCTTGCGCGGCCCCAAATGGCTGGCTCCGCCGGTGGCCCGCCG
>Ga0160423_10001547_pt1 | contig 19287 bp, 13 predicted proteins | sample CRUFie14St8metaG_FD_108191 | JGI IMG/M metagenome (GOLD analysis project Ga0160423, IMG submission 108191) | Marine microbial communities from the Costa Rica Dome - CRUD Field 142mm St8 metaG | ecosystem: Environmental > Aquatic > Marine > Oceanic > Photic zone | place: Costa Rica: the Eastern... | reverse complement strand
TTTTGACTTATGACAAATTATTCCTTGAGTTACCTGGAACTAGATCTAGTGAAGAATTATCTGATAACAGAAGGGGGGCCCAATATACAAATAACTATATAGAAAAAAAAATAAATAGAGTTATTGGAAATTATAAAAATGAAAAAATGCCTTTAAAATTGGATTACAGTTTATCTACAATTTATGATGATAGTTTAAGTTTTACGGATTACTATATAGAAAGCAAGCAGGATAGATTTATTCTTTCCCCAAAGATTTTTTTTGATAAAAAATTTAATACATTAAAAAGTAGAACGTCTGTTGGTTTAGATTTTGACTTCTGGAAATATAAAATAAAAACAACTTCTTCTTTTGGTGGAGTTGATGTTGATGGCATTCAATCAAACAAAGGAATTTTTATGAAAAATATTCTTTCTGATGAAAAACATAAATTTATTTCTGGAATAAGATTTCAAGATCAAAATTTTCGTTTCGACAATTTGTCAACTAGTTCGGCATCATCAACAATAAATGACACTTCCATGAACAATAGTTATGAAATTGGATATGAAAGGGTTATAAACAAAAATTTAGAATTTTATTCAAATTTAAATAAATCATACAGACATAGAAATTTTAATGATAGTTTCAATCTTTTTTCAGGTGAATTTATAGATTTGTTAGATCAAGAATCTAAGGCAATAAATTTAGGTCTTTCGTTATTTAAAAATAATATAACTCAAAGAATTTCAATATTCCAAATTGATACTAAAAATGAGATTCATCTGGATCCAGTATCCAGTGCAAACGAAAACTATCCTGAATCGAGAAGGCATGGAATAGACTATACATATGATTACCAATCAGAAAGATATAGCTTCAAAATAAATTACCTTCATTTGAGAGCTAATTTTATACAAGGAATTATAAACACTGACTTAATTGATAAGGAGGTTCCCCTTGTTCCAGAAAACCAAATTAAATCAACATTTGATTTTTGGTATTCCGGTGACACTCTTATTTCCTTATCGTTAAATTATGTAAGCTCTAAAAAGTTTGATAATGATGAGTTGAATACGTTTTCAAAAGAAATTCCATCTTACTCCCTATACAATTTAAGGATTAATAAAAATTTAGGGAAAATTCTAATTGGTTTTAATTGTGAAAACATATTTAATAAAAAGTATTTTACTTATGGAGGATATAATTCTTTTTCAGATGATTTTTATGCTTATCCTGCACCAGAAACGACATATAATTTTTATATTACCCAAAGATTCTAAAATTTATAGAGACAATTTGTGAGTGATCTTTACTACCTAAGAAGATTAAGTATTTATATAAAAAAGTACTGGTATATTTTTATATTTACAACAATTGGTTTAGTAATAAATGCTATCACAGAAGCAGCTATCCCTATAGTAATTAAACCTTTTATTGATGGGACTTTTGTTGATAAAGATCAAACCATTATTAAAATGGCCCCTGTTTTTTTAGTGTGCTTATTTTTAATTAGAGGCATTGGCGGCTTTATGGGGCATTATTTCGGATCATGGTTAAGTACTAAAATTATTATGGACATAAGAAACCATATGTTCCAAACGGTTTTAAAATTACCTACACAAACTATTGAAGGCTCAACTACTGGAAAAATAATATCAAAATTTACCTATGATGCTTCTAATGTCGCATATTCTTTGGGAAATATTATTACGATTATTATTAAAGATACCTTATTGGTTTTAGGGCTGTTGTCTTATCTTTTTTTTCTCGACTGGAAACTAACTCTGATTACATTTTTAATGATTCCACCAATTGTTTATGTTGTGAAATACTTCAATAAAAGATTAAGAAAAACAAGTATTAAAATGCAAGAAATGATGTCTGAAGTAACTCAAACAATTAATGAAACAACCAATTGTAATAAGATAATCAAAATTTACGATGGATTTGAAACTGAAAGAAATAAATTTTTAAAAAATATTAAAGATTTGAGATTTTGGCAAATGAAGCAAAGCGTTGCAGCTGCCGCTAATGTTCCATCTGTTCAATTTTTTGTGGCGTTAGTCTGTTCTATAATCATTTATTACGTAACAATTAGGGCACAAAATGATTTGACAACGGTTGGTGGGTTTATTTCATACATTGCTGCTATGCTGATGTTATCCTCTCCGATAAAAAGACTTACAAGCATAGCTGAACATTTTCAAAAAATAATTGCCGCATCGAAAAGTGTTTTTGATTTTATGGATGAGGAAGTCGAGCCAAATATAGAAGAAAATAAAAAATCAATCAGAAGTTTTTCTGGAAGAATAACTTTTGAAAGAATTACTTATTCATACCCAAACTCCAAAGATAGTGCTTTAAAGAATATATCTCTTAAAATTAATGCTGGCGATAAAGTTGCGATAGTTGGTAGTTCCGGTTCTGGTAAGACTACACTAGTGAATTTGATAACAAAATTTATCGACTCCAACATAGGCAATTTATATTTTGATGATATTGAAATTAAAAAAATACCTGTTAATGAATTGAGAAAAAATATTGCTTTTGTTGGCCAACAAATTGATTTATTTAACGATTCGGTTAAAAATAATATTGCCTATGCAGAGTTATCGAATAAAAAAGAAGAGGATATTAGAAAAGCTTGTGAATTTGCATATGCAAGTGAATTTATTACAAATCTGCCTGAAGGTTTAAATACTAAAATTGGTGAAAGAGGTTCTAGATTATCAGGGGGGCAAAGACAGAGAATTGCAATTGCTCGTGCAATACTAAAAGATGCGCCTATAATTATTTTTGATGAGGCAACAGCTGCTTTAGATTCCGAATCTGAAAAATTTATTCAACTTGCAATCGAAAATATATCTAAAAAGAAAACTTGTCTAATAATAGCCCATAGACTTTCCACTATAAAAAAAGTTGATAAGATTATCGTATTGGAAGACGGAAGTATTGTTGAGGCAGGAACCCATGACGAATTGATAAAAAAAAATAAACAATACGCTAATTTTATTAAAATTCAAAATATCTAATTAAACTTATGAAAATGGTTTAATGGGCCATGGCCACTCCCAACATTTAACAAATCAGAACTCTTAATAGCTTTATTTACATAAGCATTTGCTTTTTTTGCTACTTCAAAAAAATTTTGATTATTTGCATGAATTGATGCGAGTGCAGAAGATAAAGTACATCCAGTACCATGAGTATTTTTAGTATTGATACGTTCACTTTTTATTTCATGCAGATCAATTCCATTGTAGAGTAAGTCGACAACAATTTTACCATCTAAATGCCCCCCCTTTAAATATACCCACCTATTTCTAAGGTTAAGTTTTTTATGAATCAAATAAGTAAGCTCTTTCATATCATTTATGTCAATAGGATATGTTTTTATATTTATTAATTTTAAAGCTTCAGGAATATTTGGTGTCACGCAATACGATAACTCAGATACCATTTGTCTTAATAAATCTATAGCCGTATCATCCAAAAGTGAATCTCCAGATTTGGCAATCATTACTGGATCTAAAATTATTTTATTGAAATTATTATTTTTTAAATTTTGAGAAACATTAATGATAATTTCTTTGTTAAAGAGCATGCCAATTTTTACAAAATCAATTTTAATATCTTCAAAAATAGATTCGAATTGATCATTTATAAATTCAACATCACATGCGAAAACACTTTTAACAGTTTTAGTATTTTGAGAAGTAAGAGCGGTGGTTATTGCGGCACCGTAACAGCCAAGAGCTGCAATTGTTTTTAAGTCTCCATAGATACCTGCTCCACCACTTGAGTCGACACCAGCTATACTTAAAATATTTCTAATGCGCCTCATCCCAATTGTTCCCAGTTCCAATATCAACTTTTAATGGAATTCTTAAATTTAAAACAGACTCCATTATATTTTTTATTTCATTTTTTACCAAATCTAATTCTTGATTTTCTGTTTCAATAACGAGTTCATCGTGAACCTGCATTATCAGCCTAGATTTTAAGTTGTTTTTAATTAAAAAATCATGGACATTAATCATAGCAATTTTAATAATGTCAGCTGCACTGCCTTGCATTGGAGCATTAATCGCCGTTCTTTCCGCAGCTTTGCGAACTAAAGCTTTTGAATGATTGATATTTGGCAAATATAGTCGCCTACCAGAAATAGTAGTTACATATTTATTATCCTTAGCTTTCAATTTAATTTGGTTCATAAAATTATCAATACCTGGATATTTTATAAAATACTTATCGATAAAGCTTCTTGCTGTGTTATTTTCAATATTTAATTGCTTTGCTAGTCCAAAAGCTGACATACCATAAATTAAACCAAAATTAATAGTTTTGGCAAACCTTCTTTGTTCATTATTTACGGAGTCTGATTCTAGATTGAAAATTTGAGAAGCAGTTTCAGTATGCACATCTTTATCATCAACAAATGCTTTAATTAAGTTTTTATCTTCAGATAAATGTGCCATTATTCTGAGTTCTATTTGTGAATAATCTGCTGAAATAATTGAGTAACCTTTTTCTGGTATAAATGCCCGTCTGATCAATCGTCCTTGTTTGGTTTTTATAGGTATGTTTTGTAAATTAGGGTCGTTACTTGCTAGTCTTCCTGTGGATGTTACCGCTTGACTATAATTGGTATGGACTCTGTTAGTTTCATCATTTACCATCAATGGCAATTTATCAATATAAGTATTTTTTAGTTTGGACAAAGTCCTGTGTTCGAGTAAAAATTTCCCAATTGGGTAGTTGAGAGAGAGTTGGCTTAATACATCCTCATCAGTAGATGGCACACCACTTGGTGTCTTTTTTAATACAGGTAAATTTAATTTATCAAATAGTAATGCGCGTAATTGTTTTGTTGAATTTATATTAAAATTTGTATCAGAAATTTTATAAATATTTTTTTCTATTTCATGTAGGTTGTTTTCAAATTCTATTGAGATTTTCTTTAAAAATGCGGTATCGATCAAAACACCAGCTCTTTCTGTATCTATAAGTACTTGAATCAAGGGCAATTCAATTTTTCTGTAAACAAAATTTAAGTCTTTTTCTTTTTTTAGTATTTTATTAAGGTGGTTAGTAAGTTTGTATGTAACATCAGCATCTTCGCAAGAGTAATCCTTGGCAATTTTAATATCGACATCAGCAAAAGATATTTTTTTTGAACCTTTTCCTGTTATTTCATCATACTTTACTGTTTCAATATTTAAGTATTTAGCGGCTAGTGAATCTAGATTGTGTTTTTGCGTAGAATCAATAATATATGATTGAAGAAGTGAGTCATCAATTATTCCAGAGACTTTTAATCCGTAGTTTAATAATATATGACAATCATATTTTAGGTTTTGCCCACTTTTCTTAATAGTATCTGACTCAAAACAGTCTTTTAGTAATGCAAGTGTGTCTTTAAGATCTAAATTTTTATTAAAATTGGTATGCTGAAATGGTATGTAGTAGGTTTCAGATTCAAGACCTATTGATAAACCAACTAATTTTGCAGCTATTGGATCGAGCCCAGTCGTTTCCGTGTCAAAACAAAAAAACTCTGCCTTCTTTATTTTTTCAATTATTTTAAAAAGTTCATGTTCAGTTAGGACTAAATTGTAATTGGTTTTGTCTGGTTTTTTTAATTGACTAAAAGTATGAGTAGTATTTCCATCCGAAAGCGCTTCAAGTGCTTTTTTCAATTCGAATTTAACAAATAATTTTTCTAATTCACCTACATTTATACTTTTTAAAGCCAAAGAGTCTATTTTTTTTTCGACTTTTACGTCGGTTTTTATTTGTAGTAAAGATTTATATTTTTCAGCTTCGGACAAAAAGTCTTTTAAATTATTTTTCAAACTTTCTTTTTTTAAATTTTGCAGGTCTTTAACTAAATTATCAAAGTTCTTGTATTCGTCTAAAAGTTTTACTGCTGTTTTAGGGCCAACTTTATTGACACCAGGTATATTATCACTGGTGTCACCAATAAGAAGAAGATAATCAATAATTTGATCAGGATTTACCCCAAATTTTTTCTTAACGCCTTCTATATCTAACAACTCATTTGACATCGTATTTACTAAACAAACATTATCATCTACCAACTGAGAAAGGTCTTTATCCCCTGTTGAAATAATACAATTAAGATTTAAATTTTTTGATAATTTTGCATAAGTACCAATAACATCATCAGCCTCAACTCCAATTATAGAAATAACGCTCATTCCTGAGTTTTCTATAATTTTTTTTATAGGTTCAATTTGAACAACTAAATCATCAGGCATTGAGGAACGGTTTGCTTTATAATCACTATAAATTTCATGCCTAAATGTTTTTCCTTTTGCGTCAAAAATACATGCTGCATAATCTGGAGAATGGTCTGACATGGTTTTATCTATCATTTTCTGCATGACATGAATGGCTCCAGTGGGAAATCCATTTTTGGTTCTTAGATCTGGACTAGCATGGAATGCCCTATATAAATAGGATGAACCATCAATAAGGAGTAATTTTTTTTGTTTCATAATCTTCTATTTAAGTTATTAGTATAAATGTCTGTTTTTACAAAAATTAACAAGAGCCAGCTTATTTCTATAATTGCAGATTATGATTTAGGCAAATTAATTGAATATCGCGGAATATCTGAGGGTATAGAAAATAGTAACTTTAAATTAACCACTTCAAATGGAAATTATATATTAACAATTTTTGAAAGACTTGACTTTTCTACTGTTGAATTTTACATGCAACTCCTTTCAGATCTTCACGCTCATAACTTACCAATTGCAAATCCTATAACTTCGATAAACAATAAATTTGTTACTGAATTTAAGAATAAACCTCTAGCGTTAGTGAGTTTTGAGGATGGCGAAAAAATTCTTACGCCAACTTTAGATGAGTGTTTTAAAACTGGTGTAATATTGGCAAAAATTCACCTCTTTTCTTCTAATTATGAGCCTTTTATAAAAAACCCCAAGGATTATGATTGGGTTAAAGAAACAGTGAAAAAAGTTTCATCGTTGTTAACCGCAAACGATAAAGAATTAATTGATGAATTTTTTAATTCCTACAACTCTGATTTAGAATTACCATCAGGCATTATCCATGGTGATTTATTTAGGGATAATATTTTATTTTTTGATGGAGAAATCAATGCAGTAATAGATTTTTATTTTGCTGGGTTTGATTACTTTTTATTTGATTTGTCCATAGCATTAAATGACTGGGCATTTGATGAAGAGGGTAATTATTTAAAGGATAAAGAGTCAGCCTTTTTAGATGGTTATAATTCGGTAAAGCCCTTATCAGAAATTGAGAAAGTGAATTTTAAAAATGAAAAAATTAGAGCAGCTCTGAGATTTTGGGTTTCCAGACTTGATGATTTACACTTTCCAAGAACGGGTACATTAGTTCATTTTCACAACCCAAAAAGGTTTCAAAATATCTTCAAATTTAGACTAATTAATTAATTTTTTCAAGTTTTGCTAAATCAGCAGCAAGCCATTTTATACCATTTTCGATAAAGTTTATTTGGTAACGTAAGTCACTTTTGTTACCTTCAATTTTTATTACAATACCTTCACCAAATTTTTTATGTAAAACTGTACATCCAACAGAGATTCCATTGCCTAAATCAATACTTGCTGATGTATTTATAAAGTTATAGGAGTTTTTTTTGTTTACATATTCAACAAGTTTTTCACCAATCTCATCTATAAACCTGGATACTATTGAATATTTTGTTTGACCATATATTTTTCTAATTTCAGCGAATGAGAGATAAAGATTATGTTTTGCTCTGGTAACAGCTACATACATTAATCTTCTTTCCTCTTCTAAGTCATAATCACTGGCAATAGAATTTTCATGAGGAAAAAGTCCTTCCTCTAATCCTGAGACAAAAACTGAGTTAAACTCCAAACCTTTTGCAGAGTGAACGGTCATCAACTGGACAGCATCGAAATCATTATTAGATTCACCTGACTCTAATGCTGCTTGAGTTAAAAATTCCAGTAATGTATTTTCGGTTTCATCCGTATTTTCATTTTCAAAGTACCCGCCTGCATTTACAAGTTCTTTAAGGTTTTCACCCCTTGCTAAACCATCAACTTGATTATTATAATATTCATCAATTTTAAACCTAATAATTGTTTCATTAATCAATTCCTCCAAGTTAAGAGTAGCTAATTCATTTTTTATACTTTCAATAGTATTTATAAAATCATTGATAAAATTTTTTAATTTACCACTGCTTGGAATTTTTTGGAGGGAATCAAAATAATTTAATCCGTTTTCTGATGAGTATTGTTTAATTTTAAGTAGAGTTTTGTTGCCAATTCCTCTAGGAGGAAAGTTTATTATTCTCTCGAATGAATGATTGTCGGTTCTATCATTTATTAATCTGAGATATGCAAGTACATTTTTTACTTCAAGTCTTTCAAAAAATCGAACTCCTCCATAAACTCTATATTTGATTGAGTTTTGAAAAAAAACATGTTCTAAAATTCTAGATTGAGCATTATTTCTATACAGTATTGCTATATCTCTAAGTTTTTCACCATTTTTAATTAATTTATTTATAGATTCAGCAATAAAACTTGATTCTGAAAAGTCATCAGTAGCTCTAAATATTTTAATTTTATCGCCATCACCCGCATCACTCCAGAGATTTTTTCCAATTCTAGAAGGGTTATTGGAAATAATAAGATTTGCAGCTTTTAAAATATTATTATAACTTCTATAGTTTTGTTCTAACCTTATTATATTTTTGATGTCATAATCCTTGATAACATCTTGCATATTTGAAATTCTTGCTCCTCTAAAAGAGTAAATTGATTGATCATCATCACCAACTGCAAATAATTTTGTATCTGAACCACTTAAAGTTTTGAGTAGCTTATACTGGAGTAAATTTGTATCTTGAAACTCATCAACGAACAAATATTTAAATCTTTGTATGTAATGTTCTCGAAGTATTTTATTTTGTTTCAAAGTTTCATAAGTTCTTAAAATTAGTTCTCCAAAATCGACTAGATTGGACTCATCACATCGTAATTTGTAATTTTTATAAACTTTATTGCATACCTCCGAATAATTATCATTTACTTCTATATCATCAGGTCTTAGCCCTTGCTCCTTCCCATTATTGATAAAATAAAGAATGTTTCTTGGTTGAAATTGTTCCGAATTTATATTGAGATCTTTAATTATTTTTTTTACTAAAGAAAGTTGATCAAGTGTATCAATTATTTGAAAATTTCTTGTAAGATTTGCCTCATTGAAGTGAGTAGTTAGAAATCTATTACATAGCCCGTGGAAAGTACCAATCCAGAAATGTCTGGGATTTATCATTACTTGGGAGGTAATTCTGGTAATTATTTCTTTTGCAGCTTTGTTTGTAAAAGTTACTGCCATAAACTCATGATTTTGCATGATATTGTTATTCAAAAACCAAATAATTTTTGAAGTTAAAACAAGGGTTTTTCCTGACCCAGCACCTGCAAGAATCAAACTAGAGCCTAATTTATAGTCAACTGCTTCTTTTTGTTGTTTGTTAAGTTTTGATAAAAGATTATTCATTCTTACTGAGCCTTTTTACTCTTCTTGCTTTTTTGGTTAGTTTGAGAATTCTGCTAAAAACAATTATTTCTAAAGACTTTAAAAACTCAGTTCCAGGTAAAATTAGTGTATCCTTCGACTTAATTTCTGCACCATTTATTTTTGATGACAACTTTTCAATAGCTCTAATTGGGTAATTTTTAAATCTTACAACTATTAGTGTATCTTCAGGTGAGATTTCTGAATTGATTGCAAAAGGATTAGAGGTATCGACTAAAGGAACACGTTGAAAGTTTACATCAGTTCTTGAAAATTGAGGAACTATATAGTTTACATAGTCATCCATTCGTCTAAGAATACTAGTCGCAATATTTTTCAAGTTATGACCTCTCTCAGCGGAGTCTCTTCGAATTTTTTGAATCCACTCTAAGTTAATAGTAGGTGTTACGCCAATTAATAAGTCAACATGCTTTGCGATATTTACATTTTCATCAATAAACCCACCATGTAAGCCTTCATAAAAAATCAAATCACAGTTCTTTAGCTCCTGCCAATCAGTAAAAGAGCCTGCTTTAGCACCATGTCTATTAGCTTCGTCATCATTATGGATGTATTTCCTGTAAAACCCAGAGCCATTAGAGGAAAAATTTGAAAATAGAGCCTCTAACTTTTCTAAAACGTTTGCTTCTGGACCAAAGTGACTTATACCTCTTCCAGCAGTTCTTTCCCAAGCGTCAATAATTTTTCTCATTTCCTGTCTTTCGTATTTGTGAAAGCTATCACCCTCAATAAGACCGGGAAATATTTTTTTTCCTTCACAAAATTTTCGAAATTCATTCCAAATATGAGTAGTACCAGAACCAGAAGACCCTGTTATAGCAATTATGGGAAAAGTTGCTGACATTTTTTGGCTAAAGTGAATTATTTATAATGACTTAATATATAATTATCTCATTAAAAAAAAACTTTTGGATAACAATAATCAATGGAACAAAAATACAACTTTAAAGCCTTAGAAAAAGAACTTCAAAATAAGTGGGAAGTTAACAAATCTTTTGAAGTAAAAGAGGACCCCAGTAAGAAAAAATATTATTGTTTATCTATGTTTCCTTATCCATCTGGTAAATTACATATGGGTCATGTACGAAACTATACTATTGGTGATGTACTTAGCAGATATAAGGCTATGAATGGCTATAATGTTTTACAACCAATGGGATGGGATGCATTTGGCCTACCTGCAGAAAATGCAGCGATTGAAAAGAAAATTGCTCCATCTGAATGGACTAAGAATAATATCGACTATATGAGAACACAATTAAAGTCTCTGGGGCTATGGATTGATTGGAATAGAGAAATTTCGACTTGTGACCAAACTTATTATAAATGGAATCAATGGCTTTTTATTAAAATGTATAAAAAAGGACTCATTTACAAGAAAAAGAGCGTTGTAAATTGGGATCCAGTTGATAAAACTGTATTAGCAAATGAACAGGTTATTGACGGAAAAGGTTGGAGAACAGGAGCAGAAATACAAAAAAAAGAAATTCCAATGTATTTTATGAAAATTACAGAGTTTGCTGATGATTTGATTAATGACATAATTAAATTAGCTAATTGGCCCGATAAAGTAAAGGCAATGCAATTAAATTGGATTGGCAAAAGTAAGGGTGCAACCGTATCATTTCCCTATGATATTTTGGGAAACAAAGGAAGCTTAAATGTTTTTACTACTAGAGTTGATACTATTTATGGGGTAACTTTTTGTACCATATCCCCATTACACAATTTAGCGAACAAGATCTCAAATGTTTCCAAAGAAGTAAGAGATTTTATTAAAAATTATCAAAAAAATATTGAAAATAATAGCTTTTATGAAGAAAAAAATGGTATTTTCACTGGTTTTTTTGTTAATCATCCATTAACGAAAGAAAAAATACCTTTGTGGCTTGGAGATTATGTTCTAATGGACTATGGTGAAGGTGCAGTAATGGGAGTACCAGCACACGATCAAAGAGATTTTGAATTTTCAACCAAATACAAAATTCATATTAAGCAAGTTATCAGTTGGGGAAATGAAAAAAGTTTTACTTTAAATGAATGGAAAAATTATTATTCTGACAAAGGAGTTTGTATAAATTCAGAGGATCTTAATGGGTTAGATTTTAAAAATTCAGTAAATGTAATAATTGATAAATTACAACAGAAAAAACTCGGCTCTTCAAAGACAACGTTAAGATTAAAGGACTGGGGAATCTCAAGACAAAGATATTGGGGCACACCTATTCCAATGATTAACTGTTCACAATGTGGAGGTTCTTTCCCAGTTGACGAGGAGGATCTTCCAATTCAATTACCAACAGAAATAATTCCTGACGGCTCTGGAAATCCATTGAATAAAAAGGATGATTTTTTAACTGTAAAATGTTTAGAATGTGGAGCTGATGCCCAAAGAGAGACTGATACCATGGATACGTTTGTAGATTCATCATGGTATTTTATGAGATTTGCATGCAGTGATTCTAGCAATTCAATGGTCGACGATAGAGTCAAGTATTGGTTACCTGTAGATCAATATATTGGCGGTATTGAGCATGCAATTTTACATCTACTATACTCTAGGTTTTGGACAAAAGTCATGTGCCAAATGAAAATGATAGATTTCAATGAACCATTTTCTAAACTTTTAACACAAGGTATGGTGTTAAATGAAATTTTTTCAAAAAAAAATGAGCACGGCAGAGTAGAGTACTTTAACCCAAATAACGTCAGGGTTCAGAACGATCCACAATTAAATAAGCAGAGGTGGTTTACATTAGATTCTAATATTGAGGTTTTTTCAGAAGGCATTAAAGTAATGTCTAAATCAAAAAATAATGGTGTTGATCCTCAATACTTGATCGAGAAGTATGGAGCAGACACAGCAAGATTATTCATTATTTTTGCAAGTGCTCCTGAGGATACACTTATCTGGAATGACGATGGTATAGAGGGTTCCTATAGATTTTTAAATAGAATTTGGCGATTTTCTTATGCATTTAAAAACGATAACAATGCAAATTCCACTGAATCGAAACCAGCTGAAAAAATGAAAAAGTATTATACTGATTTAACAATCATTCTAAAACAAGTGAATTTTGATTATGAAAGACTTCACTTCAACACTGTAGCTTCTTCAGCAATGAAAATAATGAACTTAATTGAATCTAATGATTTGCAAAAGGAAGAAAAGCAACAAGTTTATTCTTTTCATAAATATTCTTTAAATATTTTATTAAAAATTCTTTCTCCGATTTGTCCACATTTGTGTTTTTACCTTTGGAAGGAACTAGATTTTGGTGATGATATATTTCAATCTAATTGGCCTGAGATACAAAAAGAATTTCTAAGGCGTGATAGCTATCAAATGGTTGTTCAAATTAATGGAAAACTTCGTGGAAAAATTCTAGCACCTGATAATTTAGATGAAGATAATGCTTTAAATTTAATTAAGAAAGATAAAGAATTATTTAAAAATATAAGCGGAAAACAAGTGGTAAAAACTATTATTGTGAAAAATAAATTAATAAATTTCGTGGTTAAATAGAATGAAAATCTTATTATTATTTTTTAGTTTATTTGCGATTTCATGTTCGTTTAAACCATCTGATTTTCAAAATAAAAAATTTTTTGTGGTTGCAACTTTTTCTAAAGTTGAGAGTAATGTAAGCAGGATTTTTTTAAGAGAGTTAAGTAAACAAGCAAATCTACAAGATACAGGTGGCATGAATGTAAAAGTTGATATTATGAAATTACAATTTAATAAAAATATTATTTCAATATCTTCAACTGGTGATGTTAAAGAATATGAGTTGGACTTGCTATTTGCCTATAGGTTTCGTATTCCCAATGATGAGATTATTGAGCAAACAATACAAATAAATCGGGTTATGACATATGACTATACATTTGATTTGTCAAAAGAAGCAGAAGAAAATTTGATAAGGAAATCTATGATTAACGAGGCAATATCACAGCTTCATAATAGAATGGCTAGAACTTTATGAAAGAAAAAAGTTATGGGTTAGTAGAGCCGAAGAATTTCATTGCTAATATACCAATACAACTGGTTTCAGGCGATATTTTAAATCATTATGAACTAGTATATGAAACATATGGAAAGCTAAATAAAAATAAGAATAATGCAATTTTAATTTGTCATGCATTAAATGCATCACACCACGCTGCTGGATATTATGAAAAGGGAGGAAAAAAAAATTATGGCTGGTGGGATAATTTAATTGGTCCAAATAAGCCGGTTGATACAAATAAATTTTTTGTTATATCGATTAATAATCTTGGAGGCTGTCATGGCTCAACTGGCCCTAAATCTATTAACCCATCAACAAAAAAACCATTTGGCTCCACGTTTCCCTTCGTTACTGTAGAGGATTGGGTTGAGGTGCAATCTAGGTTAGCGGACCACTTGGAAATTGATAAATTTTATGCAGTTATTGGTGGTAGCTTAGGTGGAATGCAAGCGCTTGAATGGTCTATTACTAAACCAAATAAGGTTGAAAATGTTTTAATTATTGCTGCAACTTCTAAGTTAAGCGCTCAAAATATTGCATTTAATCAGGTAGCAAGACAAGCAATCACCTCTGATCCTAATTTTCATAACGGAGATTATTATGAGAAGAAAGTCATACCATATGATGGCCTTAGAGTAGCTAGAATGCTTGGCCATATAACCTATCAAAGCGATTTTGCAATGATGAAAAAATTTGGTAGACAATTAATGGAAACTAGTGATTCAAAATTTAATATAAATATAAATTTTCAAATTGAATCATATTTAGAATATCAAGCAGATAAGTTTGCGAAATCGTTTGACGCTAATACATATCTGAGAATAACAAAAGCGTTGGATAATTATGATCCAGCAAGTCGATTTCAAAATGGTTTAATAGAAGCACTATCTAATAAAAAAAATAGGTTCCTTGTTGTTTCCTTCACTTCAGATTGGAGATTCGCACCTAACCACTCTCTTGAGATAGTGAATTCATTAATTCATAATAAATCGGATATAAGCTATGTTGAAATTGATGCACCAGAAGGTCATGACGCTTTTCTACTTGAAAATGAAAATTATCATAGCTCGATCAGGTCATTTTTAAAATGAAAAAATTTCTTTATAATAAAACTAGGCCAGATTTTGATGTTATTTCAAACCTTGTTACATCTAAAAGTAATGTATTGGATTTGGGATGCGGTGATGGCTCACTGATAAAACATTTAAAAGAAAAAAAAGATATTTTTGGTTATGGTATCGAGAATGATCTATCGAAAATTGACTACTGCTTAAAAAATAAAATAAGCGTTATCCATAAAGATATCGAGACTGGAATTCAAGACTTTGAAGACAAATCATTTGATTTTGTTATTCTGTCTTTAACTCTTCAATCGGTTAAAAATACTTACAATATATTAAATGAAATGTTAAGGGTAGGAAAGATTGGAATTGTTACTTTTCCTAATTTTGGTTTTTGGAAACATCGCTTACAAATTATGTTGGGAACAATGCCAGTTTCCGTTGAGATGCCTTATCAATGGTTTAATACACCTAACATTCATCTGTGCACTATAAATGACTTTGAAATTTTTTGTTATGAAAACGAAGTTCAAATCGAAGAAAGATTTATATTTGGTAACAATGGAAAAAATATTGAATATTTTTCGAATTTTTTTGGCCTCAGGGCTCTTTATGTTTTAAAAAAGGAGATATTTTAAAAACTCATATCCGAATATTTCTAATCAATAAAATTCCAGGTATAGAAACAAAAAAGCTTATTAAAAAAAAGAAATCCCACCCAAAATATTCAGCTGTGAGACCAGTATATGGCATTAGTAATACTCTGCCAACAGATGACAAAGCTGAGAGTAAAGCAAATTGAGTGGCTGAATAGTCTTTATTACATATTTGCATAATAAGAGCGACAAACGCAGCGGTTCCCATTCCGCTGCAAAAGTTTTCAATGGTAATTGTAAAAAAAATTATTATTAAATTTTGCATTTCAAATATACTTAGCGGAATAAAAAGTAGGTTTGAAAGAGCTTGCAAAATCCCAAAAATTAAGAGCGATTTGTAGATATTTATCCTTGATAAAATAATACCACCGACAAAGGCTCCGATAATTGTTGAAATAATAGAAATAATTTTATTGAGTGAACCTATCTCAACCAGCGAAAGATTTAAACCTTTTAACAAAAAAACATTCAATAATGATCCAGCAAATGCATCACCAATTTTAAAAAATATAATAAATAGAACAAGAGCGAAAAGATTTTTATATTTTTGGGAAAGATTTTTAAATGCTGCAATGACAAATTTAATTAAATTACGGTTTTCCAATTTATCTTGATAAGGCTCTCTAATAAAAATTGTAAACATAAAAAAACAAATAACAATTAGAGACATGCTTAAGTAAGCAAATGAAAAGTCATAAACTCCAGCTATAATTAGAGCAAAGCCTCCAGATATGATCATGCCAAGCCTATATCCAAAAACAGAAATAGCAGCACCGGCACCTTTTTGATTATCATCAAGAATATCAGTTCTGTAAGCATCATATGCGATATCAAATGTGGCCGAGGAAAATGAAAGAGACAGAGCAAGAATAGCAAAAAGAAGTAGATTATCTTTTGGCTCAAAAGTCGAAATTACCCCAATTACGGTAAACATGGAAAATTGAGTTAATAGCATCCAAAATTTTCTTTTACCCAAAGCTTTTAAAAAATATAAATCTATAATAGGCGACCATAAAAATTTAAGGGTGTAGGGGAGGCCAACCAACCCAATTAATCCAATATGAACAAGTGAAATATTCTCACTTGCAAGCCATGTATGAAGAGTAGATGCTGATAATGTTAGTGGAAGACCAGAACAAATTCCAAGCACAAATACATTAAAAATATTTTTGTGATAATAAATTTTGAAATCTATTGAGGATAAAAAGGTCATATTAAAATTTTAAATCATAAGTTGCCTCTAAAATAGCATGATCAGAAAAGCGAGGTTCTTTAATTATTTTTGAAGAAAGTATTTTGTCTCGCAAATTTTTTGTTGCAAGTTGATAGTCGATTCTCCAACCAACATTGTTAGCATATGCATTTGCGCGGTTTGACCACCAAGTATAATGGCCAGAATCATGAACTAATTCACGGAAAACATCTAAAAAACCCATTTTTAGAATGCGACTGAACCATTCTCTTTCTTCGGGTAAAAAACCAGAATTTTTTTGATTAGTTTTCCAATTTTTTAAATCTATTTCTTTATGGGCAACATTAAAATCTCCACAAATAATAATTTTTCGATCAGATATGATTAATTCTTTTAACACGTCGGTAAAAAAATTCATAAATTCAAATTTTAGATTTAACCTTTTATCTGAGCTACTTCCTGAGGGAACATATAAAGAAATTATTGATATGGATTTATAGTCAAATCGTATAAACCTTGACTCATCGTTAAAAGTTTTATGATCTATTATTTTATTAACTGTTTGAGGTACTTTTCTATAAAAAAAACCTACCCCACTATATCCAGGTTTTTTAGCGTGAGAAAAAGTAAATTTATATTTTGACTTTTTAAGCTCTTCTAAAGGTAAATCTTTTTCTGCAACTCTTATTTCTTGAAGACAAACGATATCTGCGTCATAATTATCCAACCAATTAAGAAAACCTTTCCTAATTGAAGCTCGTAGTCCATTTAAATTAACAGTTGCAATTTTAAGCATAAATTATGAATTTACTCGATTATAAAAATAAATTTATTGACTTTGCAATAGAGAATAACATACTCCAATTTGGAAATTTTAAAACAAAGTCTGGTAGAGTTTCTCCTTATTTCTTCAATACTGGAAATTTTTCAGATTCTAAATCCTTATTCAATATAGGCAAATTTTATTCACGCGCCATCATAGATTCAAAAATTGAGTTTGATACAGTTTTTGGACCTGCATATAAAGGAATTCCTCTAGTTACCTCTACATCCATTGCATTATTGGAAAATGGTAAAAATTGTAAAGTTTCCTTTAATCGTAAAGAAAGAAAAAATCATGGTGATTCAGGTGTCATATTTGGTAGTCCACCTAATGATAGGGTTATTATATTAGACGATGTTATTACATCGGGCCTATCAATTAATGAATCAAAAAAAATAATTGATTCCTTTGATGGAAAACTGCAAGCTATATATGTATCTTTAGATAGAATGGAAGTTGGTGATAATGGAGTTTCGGCGATAAAACAGATTAGCGAGCTTTATGAAGTACCAGTTTTTTCGATTATAAATATTCAAGATATTATCGAGTATCTTTCTCAAATCAACAAACACCAAAGTAGAGTTGAAAATATTCGGGAATATATAAAAAAATATTCTTAAAATATTTAACTACTAAGTAAGTTTTTAAGTTTTTTCTGGGCATCAGCTGGATTTATTGAACCTTTGCTTTTTTGCATAACCTTTCCTACCAGAAAGTTTAAAGCTTTTTCTTTTCCGCCCCTATATTGTGAACATTCATCTGGATGGGTTTTAATAATTTCATTAAGTAACTCTATTATTGCTGAATCATCTTTAATTAATTTTTGTGTTTTATCTTTTAGCAAGGACTCAAGTATTTTTTCTCCAGACCAAAGTTCATTTACTATGCTTTTTGCAATGTTTGAATTAATATTTTTTAAAGTAAGCTCGAAACAAATCGTAAAGATATCATTCGATGAAATTGGACATTCCTCATAAGAAATTGCATTTTTATTTATTAATTTTGCTATGTCAGAATTAATCAAATTAAAAACATTCTTATAAAAATTTTCTTCATTATCTATTTTTTCAACATAGTGTGAAATTGTATCATCGAATAATCTAGCTTTGCCGATTGATTCAATCAATGATAGAGCCTCTTCTTTTTTTAACTTGTATTTATTTAAATAATTATCGTATTTATTGTGAGGAATTAATGATTCAACATTTCCATGTGACTCTATAGTAGAGCTTTCAATTAAAATTGGCACTAGATCTGGGTCTGGAAAATATCTGTAGTCATGCGAATCTTCTTTTGAGCGCATTTCTTTTGTTATCTTTTTTTGACTATCGAACAATACCGTGGATTGAATAATTTTATTTCCAGACTCAAGTTGATTAATTTGCCATTTTTTCTCATATTCAATTGCTTCATGAAGAAATCTAAAAGAATTTAAATTTTTAATTTCTCTTCTTGTCCCAAGGGAACGGGATCCGGCTTTCTTTACTGAAACATTTGCATCACACCTAAAATTACCCTCTTGTAGATTACCATTTGAGATCCCAAGCCAAACAACGAGTTCATGTAAAGTTTTTGCATATTCGACGGCTTCATCAGCTGAATATAATTCAGGTTCAGTAACAACTTCTAATAAAGGAGTACCTGCTCTGTTATAGTCAACTGCACTTGCTTGAGGTATCGAATCATGTATCAACTTGCCAGCATCTTCTTCTAGATGAGCACGAGTTATTTTGATTTTCTTTTCGAAATTTTTATAAAGAAATAATTCACCCTTTTCTAAAATTGGGACAGCAAATTGACTGATTTGGTAACCCTTGGGTAGGTCAGGATAAAAATAATTTTTCCTTTCAAAATAGCTGCTAAGGTTGATTTTGGCATGAATGGCTGATCCAAATTTTACAGCACATGTGATTACATCTGGATTAAAAATCGGCAAAGTTCCAGGTAA
>Ga0160423_10001546_pt1 | contig 19287 bp, 19 predicted proteins | sample CRUFie14St8metaG_FD_108191 | JGI IMG/M metagenome (GOLD analysis project Ga0160423, IMG submission 108191) | Marine microbial communities from the Costa Rica Dome - CRUD Field 142mm St8 metaG | ecosystem: Environmental > Aquatic > Marine > Oceanic > Photic zone | place: Costa Rica: the Eastern... | reverse complement strand
CTCGGGCGTGCGCTTGCTGAGACGTCGCCGACTCAACCACCTACAGTGGAGGGCTTGGCCGAAGCCCTCACGCGCCTTGGCCTGCCGCATGCCGGTTCCTTGCATCACCGCCCACTACGTGTGCAGGCCTTGAAGGAGCTGAATGCAGGACAAGCCGTGGTTGTTGAAGCGGCCAGTCAACGCGAAGTGTCCCCCTCCGATGCGAGAGTTCTCTCGAGGTTAGGGGTGAAACGTGCCCGTCTTTCTCAACTGTGCAACGGCTTGCATAAGGACGGAGTGCTCGATGTTGCCCAACGAGGTCGATCACGAGTCTTCACCTTGTCCGCAAGCGCACGTGCTCAACTCCGTGCTTGGAACCTGCTTGGAGGTGAGGCCTGATGGCGTGGACTGCTGCATGGTCCAGGAAGATCACTGAACCGGTCGCTTCCTTGGTCGTCGGCACAGGATGGTGCATGTTTGGGCACGAGCGTCGCTTGACCCTGATGTCTGACGACGGTGCTCATCGTTGGACGCATGACCTTCTGTTTACCCCACACCGTGTGGTCGTTGCGGGACCTCACGTTGGCGTTCTTGCCGCGCACGGATTCACCGTGCACCGTTTCGATGATGGCACGCCGATCAACGAAGGTCGAGCCGTCAGCCGCGGCTTCTCCTCCTTGCTCGCACGGCCGGGAGGCGGCTGGCTTGCTTCAGGCCGTGAGGGGGACCTCCATCTGTTTACGAAGGAAGGACGGGGTCGATCACGAGCCACACGCGCACCCGTTCGTGCGCTCATCGGATGGCTCGACAGAGATCAGGCCATCGTTCACGACCATGACGGAATCCTGCGCCTTGTCGACGTTGGCAGCGGAGTGGACCTTGCGGCCTACGGGGACGAAGCGTGGACGTGGGTGTCCCGGTTGGACCGCGACGGGATGCTTCTCCGGGGGGCTGACGGCATGTTGCACCGTGGCGTGCCTGGGGCGTCTGGATGGGACCGCATTGAGCGCGTGGATAGCGACGTGTTGGAACCCACCGCTGCGGTTCGAACCACAGCGGGTTGGGTGCTCCTCGAACTTGACGGACGAATCATCACCGCGTCGGAGGGCGATGCTGTGCATCAAGGGGCTGCGCTGAGCGAGCCGGTCTTGTTGCTGGACGGTGATGGGGCGGAGACCCTCGTTGGCGTCACCCGGGACGGTTTGGTCCGGTGCTGGTATGGCGGTGAGCGTGAACGCATCGAACGTGAGGCGCGTCGTGCTTTGGTGGCCGACGGTCAGCGTGCCGCCGATTGGGCCCAGCGTCGCCGCCGGTTTGAGGCCGCAGTGGAGGCAGAAGAGCGTGCAGACTGGGCAACAGCCGCCTTGCACTACGAAGCGCTCGGGCGTGACGATGACGCTCAACGCGTGCGTCGACGGGGGGGTGAGGTCGATGACTGAGGGCGACCACCCCACCGAGGTCACCGCAGAGCGTGTCCAGCGGTACCTTGACCTGACCTCCAGGGCCAGAGCAAAAGCCACACCCCTTCCCGAAGAAGGGACCGCTGCTTGGGACGACCTCCAGCGTTTGCTTCGTATGGCCGATGACTATGCTTCAGATGCAGCGCACTTTCTCAAGACCGGCGACTTTGTTCGAGCCTTTGGGGCGATCAATTACGCTCATGCTTGGATCGACGCCGGCGTACGCCTGCGCTTGCTGGACGGTCATGACGACGATGTTTTGTTCACGCTCCCCTAGGGGTCAATCCGTCGGAGTCGATGTCCGTCCACCACTTCGATAACCGGACAACCGGCCTGAATCAAGCGTCCTTTGAGGGCGCGATCCACGGTCAGCGTGGCCGCTTGTCGTTCCGATGCCAAGGCCACGATGAAATCGTCAGGATGCTGATGTTCTGTGCCATCGTCGATGACCGTTGCACGCTCGTCCAGCAGGCTGAGCAACAAGCCACGTCGTTCCCGGTTGAGAGCTACGAGTTCTTCCATGACCCCGACAGGCACCAACCACGTGGGCCGGCCAACCAAGGGGAGCAAGGCATGGTCTAAGTTGACCTTCGCATCAACCGCTGCGGCCCAACCGCAGGCGTCAATGATGAGTTCCACGTTCTCGCCTCAGACGATCGTTGCGTGGCCAATGAGGCGCCAGCGGGATCCGGTCCTCCGGGAAAGGGAAACGCGTTGACCGACGTCCGCACAGATGGGCAGACGAAGTTGCAGCGTGGCCTGATTCTTCTCGACGTTTTTCACCACGCCAACCGAGGTCGCCGTTGCGACGTTGACCATCAACATCTCGTTGTTGCGAAGACGGTGAATGGGCTCCGGAGCTTCGCCATCCCCCGCGACCATCGTGGTCATGAGGTCCACGTCAACACGGATTGTCTCACGGATTTCGGGCAGCTCACCACGGCGAGCGATGACCTGACCGCTGAGGTTGTCGGCGGTGGTGGTCGCAGGATCGAGTTTGGTGGCGATGCCAACGAGGCCGCCAGCGTGCGCGGTATCGAGGTTCAAGCCGCCGCCTTGGATGCTGCTGATGGTGGCTTGGATGGGCTCCCAAACGGCTTTGTTGCCTTCTCCAACGCGGCGACCCGGAGCGATTTCCACTTCGTCTCCCACCGAGAAGGTGCCTTCCACGATGCTACCACCAATGACGCCTCCACGCATTTTGCCGGGGCGGGTGCCGGGCCGGTTGATGTCGAAGGAACGGGCGACGTGCATCACGCTGCGGACGTCTTCTGAACGGTCTGGTGTGGGAATGAAGGCTTCAATCGCGGAAATCAACACGTCGAGGTTCACGTCGTGGTGCGCGGACACAGGAATGATCGGGGCGTCTTCTGCGATGGTGCCCTTCAGGAAGGTCTTGATCTCATCATGCGATTCCAGAGCACGTTCGCGCGTGACCAGGTCGATTTTATTCTGCACGACCACGATGTTCTCGATGCCCGCAATCTCGAGTGCCATCAGATGCTCACGCGTTTGGGGTTGGGGGCATGGTTCGTTGGCAGCCACCATCAGAAGGGCGCCGTCCATCAGGGATGCGCCCGTGATCATGATGGCCATCAGCGTTTCGTGACCTGGAGCGTCAACGAAGGAGACCACGCGCTCAAGGTTCTCTTCGACGTCTTTGCTGCCTTCCGGGTGGCGGCCAAGCGGGTAGTGTGCCCCGTCATCGGTCTTGTAGAAGGCCGTGTCCGCGTAACCCAACTTGATGGAGATACCACGCTTGCGCTCTTCGGAATGGGTGTCGGTCCAGACTCCTGACAGCGCCTGAGTGAGCGTCGTTTTTCCGTGGTCAACGTGACCAACGAGTCCAATGTTGACCTCAGGTTGGCGCGGGAGTCGACGTGCCATCGCTCCCCCTCCTTCCTGTTGTGCTCGACGTCCCTCTCGGGGTTCACTCCGCGGCCGGTTCCTCGTCGGCACCGAAGATGGCGTCAAGCGGTTTGTTGCCGGCTTCGACGACCTTGAGGTTGATTTGGCGGGTGTCCTGAGTGACGGTGTTGCCGCGGAAGTTGCGGCGGCGACGCAGACCGTCCGGGACGTAGCGGAAGGTGCGCTTCTCGCCTTTCTTGGTCTTCTGGACGAGCTTGTGGCCCTTGTACCCCGTCGAGGCGGTGACCAGGACCGATTGACGGGAGCCGCCGTCGAGATCGCGGCGCATCGGCGTGCCGGTCTTGTCGGAGCCGCCGGTGATTTCCAGCTTGTAGCCGTTCAGGGCGGTTTCACCCTCGCCCACGAAGATGCCGTCGACCACGTCACCGATGCGCTTTCCAAGGAATTGTGCGTGGTTGTTGCCCGAAATCGTCACGTTGTACGAGCGGCCGTTGCTGGCCGGGTTCGTGTCGTTGACGACGGCAATGAATTCTCCATCAGCCATGAGCCTCACCAAGGTGCAGTCCGCCGACATGCGGCCTCTATTTATGCTCACCGGAGCGAAAACGGGCCTCAGCGCCGCCGTCTTGGCACGGCATCCTCGATCCTCGGGATGAGGTCTGCTGGCAACACCGTTGGCATGGTCACGTGCGTGGTCCGCCCCCGACCAGAGCCGACAGGAGCCACACGGGTCGCGATGAGGCCTCGCGCCTCGAGTTCCTTGACGATCTTCCAAATCGTCGTGTGGCTGCGCGCTTCGGCGTCATGTTCCTCGCACACCACAGCGTAGAGTTGGTCGATGTCTCCGCTGGTGATGTGGTCCGCGCGCCTCAGGCGTCGTGCAACGGCGAGAAGTACCAACAGCTGGTGCAGGTTCAACTCATCGACCAGGCCATCGGCATGGGTGCTTGGGAGTTCGGTTGCCGCTCGCTGGATGTCGTCGGCCCGCAGTTCACGTCGGCCGTCGGCCTCTGCGTTGCGCACGGCGGTGTCGAGCAATTCAATGGCCGCGCGTGCATCGCCGTTGGCTGCGGCCGCTTCCGCAATCAGGGCGATGTGGGAGTCTTGCCAAGAGCCAGGGCGCAAGGCCAGCGTGGCCCGCTGTTCCGCGATGGCCGCCAATTCCTCACGGTTGTACGCAGGAATCCGCAGGTGGTTGGACGCACCGAGCCGCGAAATGACCGCTCCTTCCAACACGTCAAGGATCTGTTCCTGGCTGATCAGGACCAGCGACAACGTGCCTTCCGATGCGGCGTCCTCGTCAATGCGCAGAAGATGGTAGAGGATGTCGTTCCCCGCTCGACGCAGCAGGTGGTCCACTTCGTCGAGCACCACGATGAGGTGGCCGCGTCGAGCGGAGACCAAACGGCGGATGCTCGCCAGCAATTCACCGCTGGACAGCCCGCGATCAGGGTGTCGCTCATCCATTTGGGCGACGATTTTGTGCATCACCTGCATGGTCGTGTTTTCGTTCCGGCAGTTGATGTGAGCCACCGCGATGTCGCGTGTCCCGATCAAGTGCTTGGCCACGTCGTCGCAAAAGCGCCGAACGAGGCTCGTCTTTCCGCTTCCGACCGGTCCGGTGATGACCGCACGTCCCGAGCCGCTGGTATGTCCGATGCTTGAGAAGCGTCCTGCTAACGCACGCTGAAGTTCGTCACGGGCCACAAGCTCCGTGGGGAGGTAATCAAACCCAAGGGGCGTCGGGTCGAGCAGGATGAGGCCTGCGCCGATGGCATCGAGGTAGTCCACCATAACGTAACAACAACGATGACAGCCGTTCTTGAACATGCTCCCCCGCATCAGGGGATTTCGTCGAAGCGGTAGCCTTCGCCCCAGTCCTTCTCACCAAGGGTCACTTCAAGCTCAAACGGCGTGATGAGCGGCTTGGCGTACTTCACGGCATCATCGATGGCGATGCGCGGGCATGCCGTGTTCACGAAAGCGTCGACAGGGTAGAAGTCAATGAGTTCTGGGCCGACGTGTTCGAGGGCGAGCAGGTACCCCTTCTTGCCGTGACGCTCGAGCATTCGCTTCATGCGAAGGGCGAGGGTTCGGCGCATTTGGCCGGGCTTTTCGCCGATGAGGATGCCGTAGCGTTTGGCGTCTTGGCAGGCCATGATCAGCCCGAAGCGCTGCCGAAGGATGCGCTCAATGCGCTGGAGGGACATCTCCGTGGCTTCGCCGGTGTAGGGGTCGAGCATCGCGAGGGGTTTGCCGGTGTGGAGGACCAAACCGATGGGGTGGAAGTCACCGCTGCCAAGGAACAGGTAGTGACCGATGTTGTTGTCATCACCCGAGTAGTTGCAGCCCAGCACCTGGCCTGGGAAGGTGAGCCGAGCACCGCCAAGCGGCACGGTGACGTCGAATCCTGCCTCTTCGAGGCGCTCGCAAAAGGCGGGGAGGAGGTGAAGGTGCTGGATGGAGCCGACCAGTCCAAGTTTCACGTCGGTCAAAGCCGCGGTTCGCCCGACGGCATCGAGGAAGCGCTCTTGCGCTTCTTCTTCGGTCAGGGGAGCATCGCTGCCTCCTTCGAGGCGCTTCCTCGCACCTTCACGGTGGGCATGTAGGATGGGCAGAACGGGTTGGATTTCAGGGTCGCCTTCGTAGGTCACATCAATGAATTGCGTGGGCATGCCCGAATCGATGTTCATCTGAGAGTGGCCCATGTGCGCGACCAGTTCCACGCCCATCATCTGCATCTTGTCGTGCACCAAATCGCAAGCACCGTAACAAGGATCGGCGGCGAGAACCACTTTCGCGCTGGTGTCGGTTTCGATGGCGTCCATCATTTCCAGCGCTTGCATCTTGAGTCCCTCGGGTACCTGCAAGGCGATGAGACGGTGGTCCCCGTCTTTGATGCGCGTCATCAACTCCTCGAGTTGGAAATCGTGACGGTTGAGGTCCATGTCGCTCCGGACGCCCGTCATGCCATTCGGTTTTCAAGCCATGCTCGTCGCTGCACGCGTGACGACCCGTCCGTCCACCACATCCACCGCGATGAGGGCAGACAGGTTGAGCATCGGGTCATCACGGTGCAGGTCGGTCATTCCGGGGCCTTTCTCAACCACGATGACAACCTGTGCGACTTCCGCGCCGCACCGTCGAATGCCGTCGATGACCGCACGCAGGGTTCCGCCCGTGGAGAGGACGTCGTCCACGATGAGAACGCGCTCGCCGGGGCGGACGTCGTTGAGGTACATCGCGCCCTTGGAGTAGCCCGTGCTTTGATCGACCACGACCTCGCCCTCCAGTCCATAGGCCCGCTTTCGAGCGACGACAAGCGGGCGGTCATGCTGGACGGAAAGAGGAGCTGTCAAGGGCAAGCCCATGGCTTCGATGCCGAGGATCAGGTCAACCTCCGACCAGTTGACGCGCTCGCCGATGAGGTGAACGATGGCCGAAAGCACCTCGCCATCGAGCCGAGGCACACCGTCGGTGACCGGGTGGACGAAGTACGGATAACCGTCCTTCCATACGATGGGGGCCGATTCAAGCGAGGCACTCAACCGCTGCATCGCCTCGTCCATGGGCGCCGGTGGTCCGGCTGGGACTTAGCCTTGGCTCAGGCTTCTTGCAGGAACTCGATGTATTCGTCTGCCTCGAGCAACGCGTCATCCGCGTCAGCGTGCGGCTCGATGATGAGGACCCATCCGTTGTCGTAGGGGGAGTCGTTGATGGTCTCCGGTGTGCTTTCGAGCTCGCCGTTGACTTCGGTGACCTTGAGCGAGAACGGACACATGAAGCGAAGGGCTTCGTATTCGGTGCGCAGCGAGAACAACACGTCGCCTTCACCGATTTCCTGGCCTTGGTCGGGCAAATTGACGCGCAAGACCGCTCCGGCATCGGCGAGCAGGTACTCGCTGATGCCGATCATTACCCGCTCATCTTTGACGTCTTGGAACCACAGATGGGCGTTTGAGTAGCGGCGGTTGTGTGCGATGGTGAACTCGATGTCCTCCTCGTCCATGTCGCGGCGTGAAACACGCGGTATTTGAATGCCACCAAAGCGACCTCAAGGTGCATGCACATGCTTGAAGAGCCGACATCCTATGCTCGCATCAGGTGCGCCGATGGACTTCCTCGAAAGCGAAGAAAACCAGATGATTCGTGACATGGTTCGTGACTTTGCTGAATCCGTGTTGGCTCCAACCGTAGAGGCGCGAGATCACGAACAACGCCCCCCTGTGGAGGAGTGGCAAGCCTTCCTCGAACTCGGGCTTCAAGGCGTGACCATCCCGGATGAGTACGGTGGTGCGAAATTGAGTGACATCGCGGAAGCCATCATCGTGGAGGAACTTGCCCGTGTTGATCCCTCCTTCGCCGTGATGTTTTGTGTTCACGTCGGCCTGTGTGCGATGACCATTAACCTGCACGGGACCGAAGAACAGAAGCACGCTTACCTTCCAAGGCTTGCCGCAGGTGAGGTGGGCGCTTACTCGCTCAGCGAAGCTGGCGCAGGCACCGACGCCGCAGCCATGGTGTGCAGGGCCAAGCTCAGCGACGACGGAACCCATTACGTCCTCAACGGTGAGAAAATGTGGGTCACCAACGGCGCCCAGGCCGGCATTTACGTGCTTTTTGCCAAGGATGTGGATCATCCAGACTTCGGCGTCAAGAATCACGGCGGCACGACGGCGTTCATCGTCGAACAAGCCTTCGAGGGGCTGACCGTCGGAAAGAAGGAGGACAAACTTGGCATCAGGTCCTCCGACACGTGCACCCTTGTTTTGGAAAACTGCAAGGTACCGGTGGCCAACGTCCTCAAAGGCGCTGGCAACGGATTCCCCATTGCAATGAACGCGCTGGACAACAGCCGAATCGGCATTGCCGCGCAAGCCCTAGGCATCGCACAGGGCGCCTACGAAGCGGCGCTCAAGTACGCCCACGAGCGCGAGACCTTTGGCAAGCCGATTGTGGCGCATCAGATGATCACGGCATACCTTGCCGACATGGCCACACAAATCGAGGCTGCTCGCTTGTTGGTGTACCGTGCTGCATGGGCAAAGGAGCATCACTACGAAGCCGATGGTCCTCGCCACAGCAAGGAGGCCAGCATGGCCAAACTCTTCGCGGGCGACACGGCCATGTGGGTGGCAGAGCGCGCCATCCAGGTGCTGGGTGGCTATGGCTACACGAAGGAATTCCCCGTGGAGCGCTTCTTCCGGGACGCCAAAATCACCCAAATCTACGAGGGGACGCAAGAAGTCCAGCGTCTGGTCATCGCGCGGGCTTTGCGCTGATCACGCCATTCGAAACACGGGCCGGGAAAGGCCACGGTTCCAGTCGTGGAGCATCACATGATGATCCACATGGCGCAAATCGGTGGGCATCGCGCTTGGCACCTGCACGTCAACGTCGCCCAACGGCGTGGTGACGGTCAGGGTTCGCCCCTCACGCCAACCAACTTCACCAAGCAATGTTGCTTTGTCTCCACTGACATTGCCCGTAATGCGGAAGGTGTGGGGGTTCGCGCTAAGGATCGCTTGAATTTCATCCCGGCGCAAATTTTGCGAAAATGCGTCGAGCAGACCTTCCAACGTGGATTGCACCGTTGCCGGAGCCGCCACTGGGCGTGGCACTGGCTGCGTTTGGACGGGTTCAACCCGCACAGGCTCGGGTTCAGGCGTATCTTGCACTGCCTCAGGTTCCTGAGGTGGCCTGAGCTCGTGCTGGGGCTCGTGGACGGGTTCAGGTTCTTCGACGGGTTCGGGCTCTTCGGTCGCCAACAGGTGAGGGGGGACGTCGAGGCCGCGGTCGCTGGCCCATGACCATACCTCGGTGTTTGACAACAACCCGTCACCGTCGGCATCCATGGAGGTCATGAGCAAGTCAAGCACCCAATCAGGGGGGGCGTGGCCGGTGGTTCGCTCGACGATGTTCGAGAGATCGTCCAGCTCAACGAATCCACCTCGGGCACGTAGCATTTCATCGATGGCCTCCATCGGCATGTCGCTCCTCGAAATCCAATTCACGAAGCCGTCCTCGATCGAGGGCAGGCGGTCGATGACGTCGTTGTTGACGCCCTTCGCACGCAGGGCTTCTGCCGCACGTTGTCGAGCAAGGTTGACCACAGCGTTCCGTACCATGGGGGGGCATAAACGCGGTCGAGATTTGAAGGTGTGGCCGTATCGGGTCAAAGCTTCGGCCACGTACCGTCGGGTTGCTCCCAGGGCAGCCGGCACAACAGGTTGAGCATGCCTTCTGTGCTCGTGATGTCCCTTTCGATCTGGAGGTAATGCAACCATTCCTTCAACTGTCCGAGGGCTTGACCGTGGGCCAAGCCAGTGGCCTCCATGATGGCGTGACCGTCCAGCAGGGCCTCATTTACGCGCGCAGGTGGTGTGTCCACGATCAGCGCCGCGGCTGAGGTCCAACCTCGAACGGCACCCAAGCCTTCGAGAACGTTGACCAAACGGAGCATGATGTCCGTATCTCTGCCCCAACGGTAACGGAGGACCCGGACGTCCTGTGCGTTGGTCGGGGGAGGCGTTCGCATGGCGGTGACCAACCTTTTGACGCGGGCAATGAATCGTTTTGGTGCCTTCAGGTCACGTAGGATTTGTTCCACGATGAGTTCCTCATGGTCGGAAAGGAGCAGAGCAAGCCGCTCCTCACCGAATCCACGTTCACCCCGCAAGGCTTCGAGCCCCGCAGCGGCAGGATGTCGATCGATGAGAAGATCCTGTAGAACGCCGTCTTCATGCATCATGGTCAGCGCTTGATCGGCCAGCGGCGCATCGAGCAGCCTCGAGAGTTCACCCCAGACGCGCTCAGAGGGAATAGCAGTCAGGCCAGATGCTTGGTTGCGCAAAGCCGCCCTCAAAGGTCCGTCGATGTTCCACGTGGCATGATGCGGTGGAGGGCTGGCTGCGAATCTATAGACACGGAGGACACGCAAGGCATCCTCTTGGAGTCGCTCGTCGGCCATTCCAACCGCCCTGAGCCGACCTGCGCGGAGGTCGCTCCGGCCCCCATGAAGGTCAATCAACTGACGGGTTTCCAGATCGATGGCCATGGCGTTGATCGTCAGGTCTCGGCGAGCGAGGTCAAGAGCGATGTCGGTGACGAGTTCGACGCCTTCTGGACGTCGCCCGTCCACGTAGGTACCGTCGATGCGCAGGGTGGTGGCTTGGAACGGTTCGACGGCTCCACTGGCCTTGAGGGTCACCGTCCCAAAGGCAGAACCGGTGTCGATGGCCATCGCTCCAAAGCCCTCAAGCATGACCGCAGGTTCAACATCGACCGCCAGGTCAACGTCATGTGGTGCGCGTCCACGGTCTGCCAGCACGTCCCTCACGCAACCACCGACCAGCCACACGCGGGATCCGAGCGTGAACAACCGGTTCACGACTTCGCGAAGCCCATCAGGTGCACCCATGATTTTGTCGAGCCAAGCCTCGGCATGAGGCGGGAGCGCCGGTACGAGCGCAGCGCCCTCACCACCGACCATGGCATGTCCTTCTCCGACTCGACATATCCTTATCGCACGGAAGAGAGCGACAAAGGTGCAACTTGGTCCCGCCCTCATGGACCTCGGTGATGTGCACCCGCATGAGGCCACGGCTCCCAGCCGTGTTCGGAAGAGTGCGCATATGCACGTCCGCTGGGGAGCGATGCGATCTCGGCTTGTGGTTGACGCCATCGATCATCTGGTCCTTGACGGGCACCACCGATTGGCGGTGGCTCATCGGCTTGGCCTGCTGTGCGTGCCGGTGCTTTTGGTGGACCCTTCCACCCTTCGCGTTGAGCGTCGTGGGACGCAAAGACCGATCACCCATGCAGAAATCGTGGACCACGTTCGGACACGAGGCGTCATGCCTGCTCGAAGCACGAAATATGACCTGAGCGGTCTTGCTGTGGCCTGCGATGTGAGGTTGGACCGGCTCAGGCATCCTGCTGTCGGCTCGCCGTGATGCGTCGCCAGAGCGCGTTCCCCTTGCCTGAAACCTCCACCTTGCGATGGTCTGCTGCCGCGCGTGCCATGACGGTGCACCGCCGGAGGCCACCCTCGCGTGAGGTCAAGACCTGCACCTTCTGATTTGCGCAACGGCTGAGGGCTTGCTTAACGTGCTTGATTTCGGTGATCCTGCGGTCGTTGATGGCCACGATCTCATCGCCAGCGTCGACGTGATTTCGAAGCGGCGAGCCCTCAAGGTGCGTGGTCACGACGACTTTGCCTTGACGTGACCGAAGGCCAATGCCGAGCCAACCGTCGTGCTCTTCCCCGTCTTCCTTTGGCGCCAAGTTCAGGCCGAGGGTCTTGAGCGTGGACGCGAGGGGTGGAGCGCTGCGCGTCGTCATCAGTTCATCGAGCATGCCACCAAGCCTGCGGCCCCCTTCGGTTGAGGTCAGGGCTTGACGCAGGCGTCGGTGGTCGACGCCTGGCTCCTCAGCATCAACCGCGTGGCGACGCAAGGCTTCGACCATGACGTCATCAAGCCCGCGCGCTCCCCGTGTGCGGCGGCGCAATTCAACGTCAAGGGCCATCATTGCAAACTCGCCTTCAAGGTAGTAGTTGATCCGGCGCTCGCTGGACCATGCGGTCCGTTTGTACAGGTGAGTCCATGCCGATTCGCTGGATTCTGCCAAGGATTCGTGCGCTGCGCCATGACGGTTGAGATGGCGGTTGACTTTGAGGTTGAATTCCTCCCTCCAGTTCTCCTCCGTCCACGCGCCAGATCGGAGGCATATCAGGTCCCCAAGCCATGACGTTCCGCCTTCAAACCACCACAACAGGGGTGAGGGGATTTCTTTGGAAAGGTCGTATTCAAGGTACACCTTGGGTCTGAGCCGTTTGACGTTCCATTGGTGGAGGTACTCATGGCTGAACAGGCTGATGAGGTCCCTGTAGAGGGCCTTCTCTCCATCGATGAGTGAAGCACGGGGCATCATGGACGTTTGCGAGCCAAGGTGTTCGAGTCCCCCCCTCATCGTGTCGGTCAGGTGGAGCACAGTGACGTATGGGTCCTTCGTCGGGACCCCAAACAGGGCGTGATGCTCCTTGATGATCTTCGTTGCATCCTCCACGAAGCGGTCGATCATGTCGGAAGAAACAGGCAGGCCCGCGCTGTCCCAGATGTTCAGGACATGCGGTCGTCCGTCCACGTCCCAGGCTCTGCTGGGTCCAGCATTGGCTTCAATGATGCCGTCAAGGAAGGCATCACGGTCCGGTGCGTGAAAGACGTGGCCTGCAGAGGTGCGTCCCTGCACGGCTTCGAGTTGCGTGTAAGGGGTCCATGCGTCGGGCAGGTTCAGGTGCACCTCCGCACCTTTCGACCAATCCGCATCGTCGGGCAGGTACCACGTGAACGGAGGCATCAGGTGAAGGTGGCCGTCGTCGAGGTGTGTGGATCGAACCGTCATTTCGAGCGCCATCACTTCGTGTTGAATCCGCACGCGTTTGACGCTGGGGGGCACCTTGACCCTCAGGCGATGGGGGTCCGGGCGTTGCCATGAAAGCACCTGCCCGTTTTCATCGGTGGCTTCGATGCCGTCGACGTACTGCACCGGATCGCGCAAGGTGTAGGACCCTGGAATCCAACGCGGAAAACTGAGGTCGACGCGACCTGTTGGGAAGGGGCCTTCCAATTCAACCGCAGCGAGCAAGCGACGGCTACCGCCTTCGGTGGCGTCGGCGTGGAAGGTCAGTCCGCTGGACATGGTTGACAGACCGGTCATGGCCTCTATTGACCTTGCTCGTCAGCGCAGCAGGAGCAGGGCGACGAAAACGAGGGAGAGGGTCATCAGCATCACGGGGAGCTTCAGGCTCCCACCACCTTGCACGGCAGCATCAGGGATGGTGCTGAGGGATTTCCTCCCGTGGCGGATTCGGGAAGGTGGGAAGGCGTCTCGCAGGACGGCCTCGACCCTGGGGCGCAAGGTGGGGTCCTTCGAGCGTGCTGAACCCTCACCAACAATGAGTTTCAGATGGTGGTCCGCAGCGAGGTCGACCACTGTCGACACGACACCTTCCACGTCGGTCAGGTCGTGCATGTCGATGCGCCATCCGGCCGCTTCCTGGCGTGCATGGCTGAGTTGGCGCCAGCGGCCTCGCCCCTCGTCATGGGCCGCGAGCCGCGTGCGTACGTCGGCTTTCACCCGATCGTCCGTGTTCGCGGGCTCAATGTTGAGCAGGAGGGGCAACAGCACGGCGAAAAGTACCGCGAAGGAGGTGCCTGAGAGAACGAGGTGTCGGCGGAGATCTTGCGGGTCTTCGACCAGTGAGGCGGTGAACGCCCCCGCCGCACCGTACGCTGCGATGAGGATGGCGCCGCCGAGCACGTCAGCAAGGCGTTGGCGTTTCCTCTTCGCCATGGTCGCTGCCAGCCATCGCTCAGGCATGGACCTTCGGGCGAGCATTCATCGCCCTCCGGCGATTTGGTTGAGATATGGCCAAGGGCGAAGCACGGGACCGCGAGATGCGGGTCGGTGCGATGATTTTCGGCTTGAGCACCACCTTATTTCTGGCCATGTTCATCGCACCGCTGACGCTGCCCACCGGTACAGTGCCGGAGCTTCACGGACGTGCAAATGCCTTCGATTATGCCACGGAAGACGGTGCGCTCAGTTACGGGAACCAGCCGCGCTATGACGCCCACACCGACACCATGGTCAACCCTGAGGTGCATTTTGCTTGGACCGAACTCCCCACAGCACACGCCATTGCCTACGCCTTTGGCGACCTCAATTGCCACAACCTCGCAGAACGATCGTGGACGATCAACGGCAACCAGATGCCGGTCTGTGTTCGGGATTTGGGCATCTTTGCTGGATTGATGGTGGGTGGGGCCATCGTGCACCGACGATCCATCAACCGATGGACCGTCACCGATACGGCCCTTTCCGTTTTGCCGGAGGCATGGCAGGAAGGCATCTATCACCGACGTTGGCGCCATGTGGCGTTCTATGGCATTGGAGCGTTGACGGTGGTGCCGCTTGGCGTGGACGGTTTTACCCAGTTGTTGACCGACTACGAATCCAACCCCTTGACCCGGATGTTGACAGGGATCCCCTTTGGCACGGGGCTTGGTTTGCTCTTCGGTGCACTCCTGAACGCTTCTCCTGAGCTTTTTCGAAACGCATCGGACGTGCGCCTGCCTGGTGGCGCACGCTTTCTTTCGACGGAAGCAGAGTGATCAGGAAGGCGGGTCCAACCGCCACCAGCCTTCCAGCTGCGTCGCGTCTTCTGGCGGAGGACAACCCACATGGCCGCTTGACAAGAGGCTCAACCGTGCCAGCACATGGTTGACCGCCTGTTCTGGGGCTTCTTGGACCACGCTCGCCATCGCCGTCGCCCACGACGCCTTTGGGTGCCCTTCCCGCCATGCTTCCAAATGTTCGCGGAGGGGCCAAAGGGCCAAGGCAAGGCGGCCTTGAGCGAGGTGATCGTCGCTCAGGCGGAACATCTGACCTTCCGCAAACTTGACCTCGTTTTGCTGGCGGAAAATCCAGCCCTCTCCGATCAGCCATTTGACGAGCCGACGAACATGGCGAAGAGACACAAAACGCACCGGGCCAAGGGCGTGGTACAGGCGTCGCACATCAGATGTGCCGTCCATCAAGGACAGGGTACCGATAACGCTCCATACCGACATGGCGGTGAACCGCCGTGGTACGTCGTGTTCCAAAGCGCTGCGCTCGGGCCATGACGCCTCCGCCCGTTCCATCCACGTGGCCGGAGAAGCACCGTTGAGCCAGCCGTGCAGCACAGGTTCGCTGCTGACGGGCATGCCCGGCAAGCGCTGTTGCGCACTCATCCCTTCAACGAGGCTCGAGATGAGGTGTCGATCGACGGTTTCGGCGTCAACGTTGTGGGGTTCGGGTCGGGTGCGCATGAAGTCCCGGACCGTTTTCCGCAAGGCCTTCTCCAATTCGTCGAGGCCGCCCTCGTTCAGCACGGGTCCAGCGATGGTGCAGCGGTCAAACGGCCTTGGTGCCTGAACTTCCCCAGAGAGCAAAGAGGCAAATCCAGATCGAATTTTCCTTTGTATCTCTGAAGTTTCGAAATACTCCTGTTTCGCGCTGGTCATGCGCAGCGTTCCGCTCTGAATGCGCCGAATCGCGCGTTCTGGGTCGCAATCGATCCACACCACGAGGTCAGGGACCGCAGCGCCCTCGTTTAGCGCGGCCACTTCGTCCAAACCGAGGTCGCCGACCACGCCTTGGTACACAAGAGACGAGTGGATGTTCCGGTCCGAGACCACCACAGCGCTGCGCTCAAGGCGAGGCAAAATCCAACTTTTCGTGTGGTCGAGACGGTCTTCGGCGAACAGGGCCGCCTCCTCAGCCGGCGTCATGTCGCCTCGCTGCACCGCTTCCAAGGCTCGCCGGCCCGCATCGGCATGCCGTCTTGGTTCATGCGTGGAACAAATTTCAGCGAAGGGGTATTTCGCGAGGATTTCGTTCAGCAGACGAACGGCTTCACCCTTACCAGAGCCGTCCCCACCCTCAACTGAAATCAGGTACACCGTCGTCACCCTCCCAATCTCGGAACTGCTGTTTTGAGAACGTCAGCAGGATCATGCCAAGCAGGATAAGTGCAGGCCCGAACAGGATTAACCCACGGCTGAACAATCCGATGCCGGCCAGATATTGTGTTCTGCGGTACTTCTTGGCACGACGCACCTCAAGACCTGCGAGCAAACCGACCCCTCCAGTCAGGATGGTTGCGATTCCAATCCCGGTGGACAATCGCGTGGCGTCGTCCAAGGACCATTGACCGCTGTCTCCGGATGTCAATACAATCCGTTCACTTCCGCTTCCAGGTGTCATGGTGACGGGAGGAGAGCCCGCGGCTTGTGCTTCCATTTCTATCTCGGTCGTCACATAACCTTCTCCGCTGACGCGAAGGAGCCGAGGTTCGGTGATGACGCCTTCAAGTTCGAACCAACCCGACGAACCGGTCAAGGTGGTTTGGAGGACGGTTTCGGTGTCCATTTCAAGCCATTCAACCGTCAGGCCTTCGAGGGCATTGCCGCTTTCTGCTTCCAGCACTTGCATGCGGAGGTCCACCGTGGGGGTCGTTTCGAGGAGTTCTGCGGCCAACAAATCGACTGGATTGCCCTGCAGAAGCAGCAATCCTGACATGATGCCAAGAACGCTGCCAACAAAAATCAGGATTGCGGATAAAAGCCGAATGCGTTCGCTGTCTTCGCTTTCGAGGTCTTGGCCCCACGTCATTGAGTCGATGCTCAACCGCTCGACATCGCTGAGGTTGCCCGAGGCCGGGTCGAGGGATTCGATGACGAGTTCATCGCCATGTTCTCCATCAAGCGAGGAGCGAACGCGCGAACGCAACGCGCTTAGCCTCGCTTCTCGATCCATGGCGTCCCCGCCTTGACCCACGGCGTGCCGTCGCCTATGACCCTTCGTCCCTTTGCGTCACTTACGCCTCGTCCCACGACCATGTTTTGGCTGCGGACGCCGGTCGTAGTTTGCGGAGGGCAAGGATGGACAACATGCTGCATGCGGCCAAGCCCAACACAGAGATCCAGCCGAGCACCAGCAAACCCAGTGGACCTGCGAAGGTCCGCGGCTCCGTGAGGATTGGCTCGGGGTCCTTGTCGGAGGTATCGTCGGGAGTGGGGGTCACTTCGACTTCCACAGCATCCATCCAAGCACCGCTTCTTAGGCCCAACTCGACAAGATGCATCACCGTCTCAAGGGCCTCTGCACTGACCTTGTCTGGTGTGTCCTCAAGGGTGTGCCAGTAGCTGTTTGCAAAGCCCGTTGCATTAGGTCCGTACCGGTGATCAATGATGTCAATGGCAGGGACGCCGACGTCGTTCAGCCGAACATGGTCGTCCATGATGTCCAATGTGGTCCCGGGTTGGTAGATGTCCCTCACCTGGACGCCCGAGCATGCTTCGCGTCCTTCGATAAGGCCCAAGGCCTGGGCAAGTGGGGCAATGGCGTTGTTGAGCGTTTGGTTGTTCGAGGAGATGTTCGCGAGGTCGAGGGAAGCATCCCCAATCATGTCGAGCAAAATGAACGCCTTCAGGTGGCTCACCTCCTGCTCGGTCAGGTTGTCCGCCCAGCGTCGGCTCCCCTCTGCCCAGCTCTCTTTGTCGGTGTAGGTGCCCTGGTCTTCGGCGTCAAAGAGCACCACGACCACCGCGTGATCAAGGTCCATCGAGGGGATGATGCGCATCAACTCCCCAACGGCGCCGACGCCGCTTCCACCGTCGTTTGCCCCTGGCACAGGACGGCTCGCGTTGGTGGCATTCGCTTCAAAATCGGCGAATTCCCTCGTGTCATAGTGCGCCCCGAGCCCCAAGGCTTCGGTGGTGGCCAAGTCAGTGTTTGGAGGATAGACGGCCACCAAGTTGGTCAATGTCCCTCCCGCGTACGTGTGCGTGTCCCGTGAGAAGGACCACGCGCTGTGGTTCTCCTCAAATCCATCGAGGAGTGCTGATGAGGCGTTGCTTCCAGGAAGGCGTGGGCCTAACCCGACCTGCCAAGCTACCGAGGCATTGGCCCGATTTCCGTCCGCCTCCAAAGCAGGCAACAGCGAGCAATATTGCTGGTCAGGTTGACCTTCGGCGTGAGCAAACGTCCACGGCGCCAACAGCATGATGGCGCACATGAACACAAAGCGTCCGCGAGGGTGCATTGGCGATGCGTCGTCAGCCCACAGTTAAATACCCCGGGGCGCGGCATGAGAATGTATTCGCAGTATAGCGTTTCTTGGTGTTGAAGACATGTCTGAACCACGCTCCACTCGCGCCCTGACCTCCTTGCTCCTCGTGAGCCTGATGGTCATGGCGCCGTTGACCGGTTTGGCCGCTGCATCTCCGGCCGAAGAGCCCTCCTCCTCCGATGAGATGGCCGCGCTCCCTTCGCACCTGCTCGAGGTGGCTTCACTCGATGCCTTCACCGATGACCTTGCTCGGCCTTACCTGCTCATTGAGGAGTCCGAGCCGGTGGTGTCTGCGACCCCATATCTGCGTCAGCAGTGGGTGGAAGCAGACCGTCCGGGTTTGATCGAAGCCACCGGCACCTCCGGCCGAGCCTGCACGCAGCACGTGCAGGGCGACACCCTGAACGTGCCCACCTCCGGCGGTTCAATTTCGGTCACGGTGGCGAAAACAACGGGCAGCGTCGCCTTCTTGGTTCAAACCGGCCGAACCCTGAGTTCGACGGTGCTGCAGAACCTGGCCAGCACCTGGGACCAAACCATCTACCCGACGCTGACGACCTACTACGGAAAGGACTACGGGGACGGGCGCGGCATTGCCCCACCCGACGTGGACAACAACTGTCAGGTCGAGGTCATCATCTACGACATCGACGGCCAATACAACATCGGCGGTTATTTCGCACCAAGTTTTGCATCCCAAGGCGAGATGGTCTTCGTGGATTACGCGGACGTGACCCTGACGTGGGGCCGTTCGATCATCGCACACGAACTGCAGCATCTGCTGCACAACGCGTTGGACCCATACGAGAACCTCTACATCGACGAAGGGAACGCTGACGTGGCGATTTACCTCTGCTTCGGTGCTGACAGCACCCTGACCGGGCACGTCAACGGCTGGACGCAGAGCAGCGACCTTTCGGTGCGTTGGTGGAATCAACGAAACGCCGACTATGGCGCGGGTTTCATGCTGATGATGTACCTCGTGGACCACCTTGGCGGCGGCCCAGCCATGCGACAACTGGTCCAAGACGGCGCCACAGGCGGGAGCGGCATCACCAACCTTGCAACAGCACCCGCAAACGGCCAAGCAGGGTTGGTCGGGACCACCATGGACCAAATCTTCGCTAATTTTTCCGTCGCGGCAACGTTGGACTCGGACCAAGGCATCTATGGATACTCCAATTTGCAGCTTAACCCCGCATGCTCTGGTGGTTCCTTTTGTCGGGCTCAACCGGCGGCCACGAACAACGATTGGTCCACACCATACACCACGACGGGCCACACCATGGAAGGCTGGGG
>Ga0160423_10001544_pt1 | contig 19292 bp, 14 predicted proteins | sample CRUFie14St8metaG_FD_108191 | JGI IMG/M metagenome (GOLD analysis project Ga0160423, IMG submission 108191) | Marine microbial communities from the Costa Rica Dome - CRUD Field 142mm St8 metaG | ecosystem: Environmental > Aquatic > Marine > Oceanic > Photic zone | place: Costa Rica: the Eastern... | reverse complement strand
ATGAAAATGAATTTTCTGGATGCGCAGATCCTATGGCTTTAAATTATTTTTGTGAAGAGTCAAGTGCATGTGGATTTGATTTTAGTACTGGTTTTCCAATTTTTATTTTACCTGATGGTTTTGATGATGATGGATCTTGTTTTTATGATGGTATTGATGATAACTTGGATGGTATTCCAGATAATTCTTTACAAGGTTGTGAGGATCAAAATGCTTTAAATTACAATAATAATTTTTCTGTTTGGTCACCTCTTTCGTATATAAATAATTTAGCTGATTATCAAAACTCTGTTTGTATATATCCTGTTTATGGATGTACAGATATAAGTGCGTGTAATTATAATCTAAATGCAAATACTACTGATGGTTCGTGTTATTATTCTGATCAATATTATGATTGTGATGACGTATGTTTAAATGACATGGATGATGATGGTGTATGCGATGAACTTGAAGTATATGGATGTACTGATTCTTCAGCATATAATTATAATATTTTAGCAACTGAGGACGATGATTCATGTATAATTCCTGTTTATGGATGCACATCTCAAGAAGCAGCAAATTATGATCCTTTAGCTACTGAAGATGATGGCTCTTGTGTTCAGTCTATTATAGGCTGTAATGATCTTACAGCTTGTAATTATAATGAAAACATTAACGTTGTTAATAATGACTTATGTATATATACTGAAAATGGTTATGATTGTGAAGGAAATTGTATAATCGACTCAGATAATGATGGTGTTTGTAATGAATTTGAAATAATTGGTTGTACTGACATTTTAGCATCAAATTATAGTATTGAAGCTACTGAAAGCGATAATTCATTATGTGAATATAATAGTTCTTGTAATTGTGATTATGGAAGCACAATGGTAATTGATCAGTTGTGTTATATTGTTAACGCCTGTTCAGACCCCTCTTCCAATAATTTTTGTTCAGGAGACGTATACTTTAATGAATTTTGTGAATATGAAAGTAGTTCATTGGGATGTACTTGTGAAGAGGCTACAAATTATAATTCAAATGCGACTGAAGATGATGGGTCTTGTGTAGTTTTAGGTGGGTGTAATGACATAAATGCTGATAACTACTCAACATGTGTTGATGCTATTTTTTATAATGAACAATGTGTGTATTTAGGATGTACTGATTCTTTAGCTTGTAACTTTGACGACACAGCTACAGATAATGATGGTTCATGTTTTTTTACTGACGAGTATTATGATTGTCTTGGTAATTGTAATAATGATCTAAATCAAAATGGTATTTGTGATGAAATAGAAGGATCTGATGTTCAAACAATTGATTTAGTTCAAGGTTGGAATATTTTTTCTTCTAATCTTATTTTAGAAGAACCTGATATTGAAACTGTTATGTCTCCAGTAAGTTCTTCATTATTAGTTACAAAAGATGATGAAGGAAATGTGTATTGGCCTACAATTGGATTAAATCAAATTGGAAATATTGAGTTAGGAAAAGCGTATATGTCAAAAATGACATTTAATTCAACTTTAGATTTTTTTGGTAATTCAATTAACCCTGAAGATCATATAATCAATTTAGATGAAGGTTGGAGTTTTTTAGGTTATTTAAGAAATAACCCAATGGATATTTTACAAGTGGTTTCAAATGATTACATTGATATAAGGGACGATATAATTATAATGAAAGATTCTTATGGTAATGTGTTTTGGCCAGAGTATAACTTAAATAGTATTCAAACTATGCATCCTGGTCAAGGTTATTTAATTAAAATGTCATCACCTAATGAGTTTACTTATTTGCCAAATAATTTTGAACATTATCATTTGCCTTTAGTTTGGCCTGATTCAAATGATCCACTATCATTGCAAACAACAGGGGGGAACGCAACAATGATGATAAATTTAAATCAAAATGAAATTTCCTTAGATCAAGATTTTATTTCTAGTGGAGATAAAATAGGAGTTTTTTATAGAGGAGAAAACAAGTGGTTATGTGCAGGTTTTTTAATTTGGGATGAGACCATGCCCCCTGCTGCTTTAACGATTTGGGGAAATTTAGAAGATGGCTTTGGTTTAATGAACGGTGATGAATTAAAAATGTTTATTTATGATAATTCAACCGGTTTAAATTATTTAGTTGAAAATACATGGAATAACCAGGGTTACTTTACTGATGGAGCGCTTGGATATATTAATAATGCATTATATCAGTCTTTAGAAATGACAACAGAACTTTATATTGATGGATTTAATGCTAGATACGGTTTGACTCCAATTTTAAAATCTAATTTTCATGATAATATAAATAAAACATCAACAAATATGGTTGTTGCAATTCCTGAAAATTCCTGGGATTTTGAACCCGTGAATTCCTCGGAAATTATTGCCTTTGACAGTTATGGAAATTTAGTTGGTTCATCAGTTTATGATAATGCGTCCATGTCTTTAGTTATTTGGGAAAACGATATTTACACTGATATAAAAGATGGAATGTTACAGGAAGAAAAAATTGTATTGAAGTATTGGAATGAAAATTTAGACAAACCAATTGAATTAGATGTAGAGTGGGAGTTAGGAGACGGTCATTATATTTCAAATGGATTAGCAGCTATAAGTTCTATTTCTCTATCAAATCAAATTTTAGATGACAGTACAGTTGATTTATTTCCTAATCCATGTAGTAGTCAGGCCAAATTATCTTTGTATCTATCCTCTGATGATTTTGTAAGTGTTAAAATTCTTGATTTACAAGGAAGGGAGATATCTTCATTATTTTCTGGGCTTATAAATAAAGGCAATACAAATATTGAAATTAATACTTCAAAAATTAAAATAGGAACTTATATTATTTCTATTATGGGTAATAATTTCAAAAAAAATATTTCATTTTCTAAAATATAGATTAAATAAAAATAATATGTAAATAATAAACCCGCTCAATTGAGCGGGTATTTTGGTGGAGATGCAGGGATTCGAACCCTGGTCCAAACAAGGAACATGATGAGTTTCTACATGTTTAGAACTATTTAGTTTTAGAGTTAATACAGGAATAGTTCGCCCAATATTAACCTTATCCTAAAAAAATTCACTTTAAATATTAGGAGTATTTAAAGCTAGTCTGACTTTTCGATGCCTCATTAATATAGGAGTCAAACAATCCTATAGAGAGACATACGTTAATTAATCCTTGACTAATTAAGCGTAAGCGTAATTATGTTCGCCGTTTAAAAAATGAGTTTTAATTTTTCGAGTTAAAACACAAATCTCGACATGCTTATCAAGATATTAGACTTGATGTCAATTCCAGTCATCCCCATTAAATAAAGATCTTCTTTTATTATAAAAGCTGGTAAATATATAAATAATTAATTATTTGTCATTATTTATCTATTTTTGGACTATTCTAAAATAATCTATATGAAGATAGGTATAATTAAAGAAGGTAAAAAGCCAATGGATAGGAGGGTGCCGCTAAGTCCTAAGCAATGTATGGAATTAAAACAACTCTACCCTCAATTATCGTTAGTAGTTCAACCGAGTGATATAAGATGTTTCACTGATCAAGATTATTTACAAGAAGGAGTTGAACTCCAAAAGGATTTAAGTGATTGTGATTTAATTATGGGTATAAAAGAAGTTCCATTAGATTTTTTAATACCAAATAAGAAATTTTTATTTTTTTCACATACTATTAAAAAACAACCGTATAACAAGAATTTGCTCAAAGAAATTTTACAAAAAAAAATTGATTTAATTGATTATGAGGTTTTAAAAAATATCAATGGTGAGAGAATAATTGGTTTTGGTAGATATGCTGGTATTGTTGGGGCCTATAATGCATTTTTAACCCATGGGTTAAAAATAAAAAAATATGATTTAAAGCCTGCTTATTTGTGTGTTGATAAAAAGGAAATGGAAAATGAGTTAGAAAAAGTAAAAATTGATAATTTAAAAATTATACTCACAGGAAATGGTCGTGTTTCAAAAGGTGCTGAAGAGATTTTAAAGAAATTAAATATTAAAAAAGTATCAAAAGAAGATTTTTTAGATCAAAGCTTTTCTTCATCTGTATATACTCGTTTAACAGTGGTTGACTATTATGAGACTTCAGGTTCAAAAAATTATTCAAAAGAAGATATTTATAAAAATCCAAGTCAATATATATCTTGTTTCTCTAAATATTTGACTAATGCTGATATGTTAATTACTGGTCATTTTTATGATAGTAAAGCTCCTTTTTTGTTTACAAAAAATGATATAATAAGTAATAAAAAATTAAAAGTTGTAGCTGATATTAGTTGTGATATTGGTGGCCCTATAGCTTGTACTATTCGTCCTTCAAAAATATCATCTCCAATATATGGTTATAACCCCGTGACTTTTAAAGAAGATGATTTTCTAAAAGATGGAGTCATTGCTGTAATGGCAGTTGATAATTTACCTTGTGAATTGCCAAAAGATGCATCTATTTATTTTGGCAAAGAACTAATAAAGAATGTTATTCCTAATTTTTTAAATGATAAAGATGATATTATTAAAAAAGCTACTATAACTCAAAGAGGTAGTTTAACAGAAATTTTCAAATATTTAGATGATTATGTTAGTTGATGTGTTTTAACTTTTTGATTGTCTCAATTGGATTTTTAGATTTAAATACGCTACTTCCAGCTACTAAAACATCAGCTCCAGAATCAATAAGATCTTTTGCATTGTCAATATTAACTCCTCCATCAATTTCTATTAAAAAATTGTTATTATTTTTTTCTTTTAATTCTTTCAGTTTTTTTACTTTATTGAAAGTATTTGTAATAAATTTCTGTCCACCAAAACCAGGGTTAACACTCATAATGCACACTAAATCAATTTCGTTTAATATTTCATTTAACACATCTACAGAAGTGTGTGGATTAATTGCAACCCCTGCTTTCATACCTTCATTTTTTATTGCCTGAATAGTTCTGTGTAAATGAGTGCATGCTTCGTAGTGCACAGTTAGTATGTTTGCCCCAACCTCTTTAAATTTTTTTATGTATTTGTCCGGATTTACTATCATCAAATGCACATCTAGTTTTTTATTTGCATTCTCTTGAATACTTTTGATAACCGGGATGCCAAAAGATATATTTGGCACAAAGGTTCCGTCCATTACATCTAAATGAAACCAGTCAGCATCACTCTCATTTACCATGTTTATCTCTGATTTTAAGTTACTAAAATCAGAAGCTAACATTGACGGAGCGATTAAATGCTTCATTTATCCAAGATATGTTTTAAGAATTTTACTTCTAGAAGTATGTTTTAGCCTTCGTATAGCTTTTTCTTTGATTTGACGAACTCTTTCTCTTGTAAGATCAAATCTTTCTCCAATTTCCTCTAGAGTCATAGGATGTTGACTTTGTAATCCAAAATATAGCCTTACAACGTCTGCTTCTCTTTCAGTTAATGTTGTAAGAGACCTTTCAATTTCAGTTCCGAGAGAATTAAGCATTAGTGATTGATCAGGACTAGGGCTTTCACCACTCATTATTACATCATATAAGTTACTATCCTCTCCTTCCAAAAGAGGAGCGTCCATTGAGACATGTCTTCCGGCGTTTCTTTGAGATTCTTTAACATCATTTACTGACATATCAAGAACATTTGCTATTTCATCAGAAGATGGATCTCGTTCATTTTCTTGTTCTAATTTAGCGTAAGCTTTATTTATTTTATTTATAGATCCAATTTTATTTAATGGTAGTCGAACAATTCTTGATTGTTCAGCTAATGCTTGTAAAATAGATTGTCTAATCCACCAAACAGCATATGAAATAAATTTAAAACCTCTTGTTTCATCAAATCTTTGTGCAGCTTTAATAAGTCCAAGATTTCCTTCGTTAATAAGATCAGGGAGCGATAGTCCTTGATTTTGATATTGTTTTGCTACTGATACAACAAAACGTAGGTTAGCTTTAGTAAGTCTTTCTAGTGCAACTTTATCCCCGTTTTTGATTTTTATAGCAAGCTTAACTTCTTCTTCTGCAGTAATTAATTCAACTTTTCCAATTTCCTGAAGATATTTATCAAGAGAGGCTGTTTCTCTATTGGTAACTTGTTTTGTAATTTTTAGTTGTCTCATATTTATTCAGATTGTTTTGGCTTTTCAATTAGTACTTTTCTTGATAATCTTAGTTTTCCAGTTTTCTTATCTTTTTCTATTAATTTTACTTCAATTTCATCACCCTCTTTTAACACTGACTCTACATTATCAAGTCTTTCCCAAGAAATTTCAGAAATATGTAATAATCCATCAGTATTTTTTCCAATTCCAATGAAAGCACCATATGGCATTATAGATTTAACAGTACCTTTATATGTATGGCCCACTTCAGGTATAAAACAAATATCTTTTATAGTTTCAAATGCTTTATCAATACCTTCTTGATTGGTTCCGAGAATTTCAATTTCACCCTCACCAGTTTCTTCTATTTCATTAATTACAATTGTTGTTTCTGTATCCTCTTGCATTTTTTGGATAACTTTACCACCAGGTCCGATAACAGCTCCGATGAAATCTTTTGCAATTCTAAGTTTTACGATTTTAGGTGAATGTGCTTTTAATTCTTTTCTTGATTCAGAAAGGGTTTTTAGCATTTCATTTAGGATATGCATCCTACCTTCTTTAGACTGCTCTAGTGCTTTTTCTAAAATTTCATAAGAAAGTCCTTTAATTTTTATATCCATTTGGCAAGCAGTAATTCCCTTTTCTGTACCTGTTACTTTAAAATCCATATCTCCTAAATGATCTTCATCACCTAGTATATCTGAAAGTATAGCGTATTTATTATTTTCAGGGTTCGTTATTAAACCCATAGCAATTCCTGAAACAGGTCTTTCTAATATAACTCCAGCGTCCATAAGAGCTAAAGTTCCAGCGCACACTGTTGCCATCGATGACGAACCATTTGATTCTAAAATTTCTGATACTACCCTAATTGTATAAGGATCCTTTTCAGATATCATAGATTTTAATGCACGTTGTGCTAGATTACCATGTCCTATTTCTCTTCTACTAACACTAAACTTCATTCTTGCTTCTCCAGTCGAAAAAGGTGGAAAGTTATAATGTAAATAAAAACGTTCTGCTCCCTCAGTTGTTACAGTGTCTAATTTATTTTCATCCTTTGATGTTCCCAAAGTTACAGTGGTTAAGGATTGAGTTTCACCTCTTGTAAAAACGGCTGATCCATGGGTAGTAGGTAGATAGTTAACTTCACACCATATAGGTCTGATTTCATCAGTTTTTCTTCCATCAATTCTTTCCTGTTCATTTAATATGAAATCTCGTATTGCTTTTTTTTCAGTTTTATAGAAGTATGATAAAATTTCCTTTTCATTTTCTTCAAGTTCCTCATCAGAAAAAGATCCTAATACTTCATTTTTTAAATCCATCAGCAAATCAGATCTTTCGTGTTTTGCTGTTTTGCTCGATGCAATTTTATAGACTTTGTCATAGCACAAATCTTCTATTTTTTTTAGAATCTCTTCATTTTCTTCTTTTTTTTCATATTCTCTTACTTCATTAGCTCCACATTTAGCAGCAAGATTGTCTTGTGCCTCACATTGACTTTTTATAGCTTCATGACCAAATTTTATAGCCTCAACCATTTCACTTTCTGAAATTTCATTCATTTCTCCTTCTACCATTACAACGGATTCTTTTGAAGCTCCAACCATCAAATCAATATCAGATTTTAATAAATCTTCTTTACTTGGGTTTATAACAAATTGGTTATCAATTCTACCCACTCTAACTTCTGAAATAGGTCCGTCAAATGGTATATCAGATAGAGATAAGGCAGTAGACGCGGCTAGACCAATGAGAGCATCTGGACATACGGTTTTATCGTGGGACATTAATTGAATCATCACTTGTGTTTCGCAATGGTAATCTTTGGGAAATAGCGGTCTCAAAACTCTATCAACAAGTCTCATTCCTAAAATTTCTTGGTCTGAAGGACGTCCTTCTCTTTTTAAGAATCCTCCAGGAAATCTACCTGCAGCGGCAAATTTTTCTCTGTAATCCACGGTTAAGGGAAGAAAATCGATTCCTTCCTTTGCTTCTTTAGAAGAAACTACAGTTGCCAATAGCATGGTTTCACCCATTCTTACAACGCAAGATCCGTGAGATTGTTTTGCTAAGAGACCAGTTTCTAATATTATTTCTCTACCATCAGGTAAGGAAATTTTTTCTGTTTTTAATTCAGGTTTCATTTGTTCAGTAAATTTTTTATGTGAGGAAATTGAATTTATTTTCTTAATCCAAGTTCAGAAATTATTTTTCTGTATCTCTCAATATTTTTATTTTGTAGATATTTCAAAAGTCTTTTTCTTTTACCAACAAGCAAAACTAGAGATCTTTCTGTGTGAGTATCTTTTTTATTTTTTTTTAAATGTTCAGTTAAATGTTGTATTCTTTTTGTGAACATGGCTAATTGCGCCTCTGTTGAACCGGTGTCTTCCGGTGAATTTCCATATTTACTAAATATGTCTTTTTTTTCTTCTTTACTTAAATGCATATTATATTTATATTATCCGCCCGGCAAAGTTAACTTATTATTGTAAAATACCACAAAAAATCTAGTAATAAATTAAGGTCAAAAATTTATTAATTGTATTTTTTAAATTTTTTCTATGGACAATAAAATCTAAAAATCCCTTTTCAAGCAAAAATTCTGATCTTTGAAAGCCGTCTGGTAAATCTTTTCCGATAGTTTCTTTTATTACTCTTGGTCCCGCAAATCCAATAAGTGCATTTGGTTCAGCAATATTAATATCACCCAGCATTGAAAATGACGCTGTTGCTCCACCAAAAGTCGGATTTGTTAGTAAGGAAATAAATGGAATTTTATTTTTTGCTAATAAAGCTAATTTTCCAGAAGTTTTTGCAAGTTGCATGAGAGATAAACCTGACTCCATCATTCTAGCTCCACCAGATTTGGATATAATAAGAAGTGGTGTTTTTTTCTTAATACAAAAGTCAATAGATCTTGAAATTTTTTCTCCGACAGCAGATCCAATAGATCCTCCAATAAAATTAAAGTTCATACAGGCAATAACTAGATTTTTTTTATTAATTTTTCCTTCAGCAACGCTGATTGCTTCATTTACATCTGTTTTTTTTATTGCATCGTTTATTCTGTCTTTATATTTTTTGGTATCTTCAAATAAAAGAGGGTCAACTGATGTTATATTTGTAAAAAGTTCAGAATATTTTTCTTTATCAAATATTATTTTAAAATAATTAATGCTATTAATTTTTTCATGATGATCACATTTTTCGCAAACAAAGAATGATTTTTCAAAATCTGTACTTAAAATCAAATGAGAACAATTGTTACATTTATGCCAAAGGCCGGGCGGAAGATCTTTTTTGTCTTTCGTTTCTGTATAAATTCCTTGTTTTTTTCTTTTAAACCAAGCTGTCATTTTTTTATATTAATCCTTGGGATGCAAGGGAGTTATTTTTAGCTCTAATTAATAGTTTTTCTTGACATTTTTCAATATTTTTCTCTTTCCAAATGCTTAATGAGTCTTGTTGTAAAGCCCTACCAAATGAATAGGTAAGGTTCCAATTTTTTTTATTTATTAATTTGAGTTGTTTATTCATTAAGTTTAAATGAATAGTTGCAGTGTCACTACTTTGTCCACCTGATAAAAATGCTATTCCCGGTACTTTTTCAGGAACTGAATCAAGAAGGCATTCTAAAGTTTTTTTTGCAACAATTTCAGCATCGTTATTTTTCGGATGGTCTTCACCAGAAATAATCATATTAGGCTTTAAAACAATTCCCTCAAGATATACATTAAATAAATTTAGTTTTTCAAATACTTTTTTTAATATTTTTTTTGTGATGTTTAAACACATTTCAATATCGTGATCTCCTTCCATCAAAACTTCAGGTTCAACTATGGGGACTAAATCATTTTCTTGACATAGAGCAGCATATCTTGCTAATGCGTGAGCATTAGCTTCAATACAAGTATCAGATGGTAATAATTCTTGTTTATTTATTTTGATAACAGCTCTCCATTTAGTGAAACTTGCACCTAATGTTTTATATTCTATTAAGCGATCTCTTAAATTGTCAAGACCCTCAGTAATTTTTTCATCTTTAGTTCCAGCTAATTTTTTTGCGCCTGTATCAACTTTTATGCCTGTTAAAATTCCTTTTTCTTTTAAATATTTTGGAAAAGGAGTTCCATTAATTATAGTTTTTTGTCGAATGGTTTCGTCAAACATGATTATGCCACTTATATAATTTTCAAGTTTTGGTGTTGTGAACAGCATGTCTCTGTATTCATTTCTAGATAAGAAAGAGCTTTCTATACCAATAGTTTTAAATCTTTTAGTACAAGTAGGAGTGCTTTCATCTGCAGCTAGAATACCTTTTCCTTTGATAATCATTTGGTTTGCAATTTTTTTTAGATTTTCTTTATTCATAAAATTGAATTTTTGCTAAAATATTATTTTTAAATTTAAAATGGATAACCAATGCCAATATTTAAGTTTAAATCTCCTTCAAATATTTTTCTCACAGGGTTGTCTACCCAATTACTATTGTTTATTTGATATGGATATCTGACGGGGGTAGCTAAATCAAGTCTAATAATTAGAAGATTAACATCGTATCTTAAACCAAATCCTAAACCAATTGCCATTTCAGAAAGGAAATCTTTTTCAAATTTAGACCCAGGTTGGTTCTCAAGCTCTTTCATATACCAAATGTTACCAGAGTCTGCAAACATAGCTCCTTTCATTTTATATTTACCTAATTTAAATAATGAAAATCTATATTCAATATTTGTCTCAATTTTAATATCACCTAAATAGTAATCAATGTTGTTATTTACATTTTGAAAAGAACCCGGCCCAAGAGAGAAAGGATTCCATGCTCTGACTCCGTTTGTTCCTCCGCCAAAAAATTGCTTTTGAGCAGGTATTTGATCAGAGTTTCCGTATGGGAATCCAAAGCCAAAATATGTTCTAAATATTAAGCTATTATTTTTATCGAAAATTAGATACCTCCTAAAATCAATTTCAGAAATAATATATTGTGTGAATCTATTTTTAAATAAAATATAGTTGTTTTCAATATCTTGATCAAAATTTAAAAAGTTTGCTAATAAATTTGTAGTTATACCACTCAGTTCAACTTTTCCTTTTAAAAATGAATAATTTTTTATCTTGTTAAGGTTTTGATTATTAAAAATAATTGTATAACTAGATCCTGTGATTAGATGGTCAGTATATTGATTTTGTAAAAGTTGATTGCTTAAGTACTCTTCTTTAAAATCAGCACTTTCGTTAAACATTTTTACATAGCTAAATTCAGCTAAATTTAATTTGTAAGAGAAGTTTCTTTTAGATTTGAAATTATAACCAAATAAGGTTGTCTTAAGAATAGATCTTGTAAAGTCAGGCCTTTGTTGTTTCATAAATGAAAATATGAAGTTTGTACTAGGAGATTTTACGTTATTCAATTTAATTGGAAATAATATTCTTGGGACTTTTAATGAAGCTTCTCCTCCAATTTCCCAAATATTAAAAAATGACTCACTAGTTGATAAGTTTTTTCTTGTTTCTAACGCTCCTTTAAATTTAAAATTAAAGTTTTCAGCTCCTTTGAATGTATTTTTATTACCAAACATAAAATTTAAAGAAGTACCATAATTTCCAGAAGAGTTGGTGCCTTCGGCTTCGATTCTGTAATAAAGTTTTTTTTGTTGTTTTAAAAATATATTACAATCAATTTTTTTATTTTCATTTTCTTTAAATGAAATATTTACTGAGTTGAAAATTTTTAAGTTTATTAGATTATTCCTTGTTTGTTGAACTTTTTCCAGTGAGTATAATTCTCCAGGACTAAATCTCAATGTTCTAGATATTGTTTTTCTCTTGATTTTATTATTTAAATTAAAAAAATTTATAGAATCTTTTGTTTCTATTTTTTGTAACGAGTCTTGATCCATGTAAATATTGATATTGTCAACAAAATATTTAGTATTTAATTTTTCATTTAATGAATCAATATCAAAAATTAATAAAACAGAATCAGAGTTTGCTGTATCTGCTTTATATGATAAGGAGTTGTTGTCAAAATAATAATATCCATTGTTTTGCAAGGTTCTTGAAATCCTATCAGCTTCTTTTTTTAATAGTTCTAAATTAAGGGGGGCTCCTTTCCTTATTTCACTTTTGTTACGTAAGTAAGATAAAATATATTTTGGGTATTTTATGTTACCTATTGTATATTGATCACCCAAGTTAATTTCGTATTCAATAGTTGCTTTTTGATTTTTAAAAATAGGTAGTGTTTTCACATAACAGTTTAAGTAACCTTTATTTTTAAAATACCTTTCAATTTGAAGTTGACTTTTTTCAGTGAGCTTTTCATTAAAAATTACAGGCTTTTCTCCGATTTTTCTAAAATAATTGTTCAAAAAATTATTTTTTGTACTGTCAGATAAATTATAAATACCTAAATGGAATTTTAGTAAACCACCAAATATACGTTTATTGGGTTTTTGTTTTATTATCTTGTTAACTTCATATTTGTTGATTCTTTTATTTTCAACCAAATTGATATTATTTCGGACCAATAAATTTTTACTTTCAGTAACATGTTTAATTGTTGAACAAGAGTTTAGTATTAATACACAAATAATAATTATAAAAAATCTCATTTAAATCAACTATCTTTGTTAACAAATTTATACTTTATCATTGATAATGATTTCAAAAAATCAATTAAAGTTTCTTAAATCTCTAAATCAATCAAAATTTAGAAATAAAAATAACATGTTTATAGTAGAAGGTTGGAGATCAATACAAGATTTTATTAACTCAGATTATAAATTAGTTTCTGTTTTCGCTACTTCTAGGTGGATTAATTTAAATAATAATTTTAAAAATGCAATTGAGATAAATCAAGAAGATTTAAAGAAGATTAGTTCATTAAAAAATCCAAATCAAGTTTTAGCAATTTTTGAGAAAAAAAAATTAATAAGTTTAAACAAAGTTAATTTTAAAAAAATTGTGGTTTTTTTAGAAAATATCTCAAACCCTGGTAATTTAGGATCTATAATTCGTACTTGTGATTGGTTTGGGTTAAACACCATAGTTTGTTCAGAAAGTTCTGTAGATATTTACAATCCCAAGGTAATTCAGTCTTCGATGGGTTCTCTATCAAGGGTAAATATTATTTATTCTAGTACGGATTTATTTTTATCATTCATCAATAGGAAAAAAGTTATAAAGTTGGTTGCAGATTTAGATGGTGAAAATGTTTTTTCTATGAGTAAAATTTCTTCAGGAGTTTTATTTTTTGGTAATGAGTCAAAAGGAATTTCTGAAAAAATAAAAAAACATGGTTATAATAAAATTACAATTCCAAAGAAAATCAGTAATTGTGAATCTCTAAATTTGTCAGTCTCTTTTGGAATTATTTTATCTAACTTATTAAAGTAGAGTTTTATTCAAAGGTTAAGGAAAATAAAATTGTTCTACTGTATAGTGCTTCAATATTTGAAATGATTAAATCATTATTGTTAGCTTCTAATAAGTTATTAAATCCATAAAAGTATTTAATTTCAGGAGCTAGTTTAAAGTATGGCAAATATATATCAATACCAAATCCAAACTCTAATCCATAATCAATATTATTTAATTTAAATAAGTTAATATCATCTACATCTTTTTTTGAAGCCATATCGTACGTAAACCTAGGCCCAAAAAGTAAAAAAGGTCTAATATTTTGATATCTCAATGATCTGTATTTAAATAAAATAGGTACATCTAAGTTCGAATTTTCAACACTTTTCATAATTGGAGCTTCATTAGTCATTTGTATGAAAATATCTCTTTGTGTGAATGTAAGTGATGGTATAAGTCTAACATTTATATTTTTTGATAATTTCAAATCACAGATTATACCAACATTAAACCCTGGGGATGATTTGGAATAAATGTTATTTGCAATACTGTAATCTTGAAAGTCAATTTTTAAATTTGTATTCATTAAACCTAATGTAAATCCGAAGTGGTACCATTGTTTGTCATATTTTGGTAAGTTTTGATTTTTTAAGGTTTGAGAACTTATATTTTGAATAGTCAGAAAAATTATTATAAATATTAATAAGTTAAGTTTTTTCATAAATTGGGTTTTTTTAATTTTAACCGATCATTAAATGAGCTTTAGGGTAGTTGTAATTTGAACTTTTTCTTTTTTGAATTAATGAGAAAGCCATTAATAAAGTCCCTATCCTTCCAATAAACATTGTAATAATAATTATGTATTGTCCAGAATTGGATAAATTTTTTGTTGTATCTCCAGTAGAAAGTCCCACGGTTGAAAATGCAGATGTTTGTTCAAAAAGTAAAAAAATTGGATCAATTGCCGGATTTGTAAGTAATAAAAAAAACCACCCAATTATAATTGTTAGAATTGCAAATAATAAAATTGAAAATGATTTGTATAATAAACTAGATGAAACTGTCCTGTTGTAGATCTCTATCTTTTTTTTCCCTCTTATAGTTGCAAAGAAAGAGTAAATGATTAATACAAATGTGTTTGTTTTAATCCCCCCCCCAAAAGAACCAGGGGAAGCCCCAATAAACATTAGAAAAATAAAAATAATAAGTATAGGAAAACCTAATGTTCCAAAATCAATTGATGAAAATCCAGCAGTTCTTCCACTAGTAGAATGAAAAACAAAATTTGTTATTTTTTCAAATATATTTTCATAATTACTAATGTTGTTATTTTCTAATAAAAATAACATTAGTGCGCCAAAAAAAATTAAAATAATTGATGATAAAAATGAAATTTTTGTTGTTAGATGTAGTGTTTTCCAATTTCTATTTGTTGAAATGTTTGAAATAATATCACTAAGTGTGGGAAAGCCTACGGCTCCTAAAAAAATCAATATAGTAAAACACCATTTTAGATTGAGTGAATCAAAAAAGTCAGTTGATAAAATAAATCCGGCATTGTTAAATGCACTGATTGAGTGAAATATAGACTCAAACAGCATGTTATAATTGAAGTTGTAATTTGAGAAAATAATTAAAATTCCTATTAGTTCAATTATTATGCTGAAAGTAAATACTTTGATAAGTAGACTTTTCCCACTTAATAAATTTTGAGTATTAAAATTTTCACTGATCATTTTCTGTTGTTCAATACCTAGTCCTTTTCTAGAGAAAAGAGCAAAAAATGTTGCAAAGGCAATAATATTTATACCACCTAATTGAATTAAAAGAAGAATTATAATTTGACCTTTAAAAGAAAAGTCAACTGCCGTTTCTAGTATAGTTAAACCAGTTACTGTAATTGCACTAACGGATGTAAATAATGCGTTTTTAAAACCTATGCTAACGCCATTACTTGAAACTTCTGGCATCATTAGTAAAAGAGTCCCAAATATAATTAGACTTGAGAAGGAAAGAATTAATAATAGGGGAGGGGAAATTGGTTTTTTATTCAAATTATTATTGTCTTTTAAAATACTGCTTAATGAGTCAAAGAAATAATAAAACTGTATTATTAAGAAAATTAATACTCTTGTAGTTGAATTTTGCTTAAAAAAATATTCTAAAAGAAAAAAATTTAATAAATCGAAAGAGATTAATAAAATAGTAAAAGAAAGAATTTTGTTGTCTTTTATAAAATTCCAAAAATTAATGTTTACTGCGACTCTAATTAAGTAGGTTGATAAATAAAAAAAAGAGACAATAAAAATAATTATATTTTGTTGTTTAATTAAGATGTCATTAAATCCAAAATTTAAAATAATTGTTAATAAAACTATTAATGAGCCGACTAAGTTGTAGCTTCCAATAATGTTTGAAATATTTTTATTGGTTTCGTAAAACTTTAGTTTTAATTTTCTAATAATTTTATTAAGTCTCATTTGTAATTAAATATTTTTCAATTTAGTTATTAATTCATTGTAGTCAATTGGATTTGTGCCAATTTTATCACAAGACATTTCTCCAGATGTGTTAGAATATAAAGCTATTTTTTCTAATTCTAGATTATGAAAAATTGCTAATGAGGATATGCAAATCACGTTATCGCCCGCTCCAGTAACATCAGGTTCTTTTTTTAAAACACCATTAATTTTATAAAATTTATTTTCTTGATAAACAACTAGTCCATCTTTTCCCAAAGACAAAACAACCCAGTCTGAGTTTAGTTTTTTTTGAATACTAGCACATGCTTTTTCCAAACTAGTATTTGTGATTTTTATCTTTGTTTTTAAAAAATTCATGGCTTCAATAAGATTAGGTTTAATTAATTTAACCCCTCTATATTTTATAAAATTTTTATTTTTTGGATCAACCATGACTGGTTTCTTTTTATTTTTTGCTTCGGTGATTATCTTCTTGATCATTTTTTTATCCAAAAGCCCTTTATTATAGTCTTGTAAAACAATAAAATCGAAATTTGGCAATATTTTTTTAAACATTTCAAATAATTTTTCTTTCTCCTTTGATTCCTCATAGTTTATTTTTTCAATATCAAATCTCGAATGGTGATATTTATTTGATGTTATAATTCTTGTTTTTAGAGTTGTTTGATCAGTTAAAAAAATCCCGTTTGTGTTAAGATTTTTTTTTTTCATTAGAGAAATTACCTTTTTTCCGTATGAGTCATTTCCAACTAAACCAAATAAAAGAGTTTTTACTTTCAAATTTTGAAAACTTAAAGCCACATTAGCAGCTCCTCCTAATTGTTCTTTTTGGTTGTTTATATCTACTATATCAATTGGTGCTTCTGCTGACTTTCTAGAGATTTCTCCAAACATATACTTATCTAAAATAATATCGCCAATTACAATAACAGATGTTTTAGACACGGATTTAATAAATTCTTTCAACATTTCAGGATAGTTTTGATAAACATTTTTTTATTCTTGAAATTGCTGTTTTTAAATCATTTTCTGATGAGGCAATAGAAATTCTAATACAATTATTATCTCCAAAAGCACTTCCACTAACAGTTGCTACTTCCCCTTCTTCCAACAAAAACAAGCTGAGTTCATCATTATTATTAATTGTTTTTTGATTATACTTTTTGTTGAAATAGTATGAAAAGTCTGCAAAAATATAAAATGCTCCCTCAGGTTCTGGAACTTTTATGCCTTTAATATTTTTTAATAAATCCATTGTTAAATTTCTTCTAATTAAAAATTTATTTTTCATTTCTTTTGTAAAATCCGGTTTTTTTAGAAGAGCGCTAATTGCTGCTCTTTGAGTTATAGAGCATGTTCCTGATGTAAATTGTCCTTGTAATTTTATACATGCTTTTGTTATCTCTTTTGGAGCCCCTAAATAACCTAACCTCCAACCAGTCATAGCGAATCCTTTGGATAATCCATTAACTGTAACAACTTGTTTTTTTGTGTCTAAAAATTCACCAATACTTGTATGTTTATTTGTAAAGTTAATATGCTCATAGATTTCGTCAGAAATTACAATTATTTTGGGGTGTTTTTTTATTACATTAGAAATCTCAAGTAATTCATTTTTTGTATATACAGCACCAGTTGGATTGGAAGGCGAATTAATTAAAAATGCTTTAGTATTTTGAGTAATTTTTTTTTCTAAATCTTTTGCATTTATTTTAAAATTATTTTCAATTGAAGTATTTAATATAACTGGTTTAGCTTTTGCAAATTTTATCATTTGAAAATAACTAACCCAATAAGGGCTTGGTAAAATAATTTCATCATTTGGGTTGAGAATGCAAAGTAGTAATTGCATTAAACTTTGTTTAGCTCCTGTCGAACAAATGATTTGGTTTTTTTCATATATTAAATTGTTATCACGGCGAAATTTTACTGAAATTGCTTCTCTCAAATCCTCATATCCACCAACTGGAGTATATTTAGAAAAATCTTCATCAATTGCCTTTTTAGCAGCTTCTTTTATAAAATTAGGAGTATTAAAATCAGGTTCTCCAAGACTAAGATTAATTATTTTTTTTCCTTCTTTAACTAAATCTCTACTTTTTTGCGCCATTGCTAGTGTAGAGGATTCTTCAATATTTAATATTCTTCTTGAAATCATTTTTTATAATTATATAAATTTTAGAATTTAATTAAATATAGATCATAAAATTTAATTACATTAATTTTTACTTTCTTTTAAAAGAAAAATACGATATTTAAATTCTTAAATTAAAAATAAGATGTTTCAATTATTTAGCTTCATATCTTCTTATGGTTCTTATGCAGTATTAATTATATGTTTTGTTTCAATAATTTTTTTATTTATTTATAGATTAAAATTTCAAAAAAATATTGAAAAAGAAAAAAAATATTTTTCAAAAAAAACGAAAAAAAATGAAGCAAACATTAATTTAAAAATGCAGGCCTTTGAAAGGCTTACAATTCTTCTTGAACGAACTGATCCTTACAGGCTTTTATCATTAATTGATAAATCAGAAAAGGATTTAAATAAGATAGAATTAACATTACTAAACTCCTTAGTTTCAGAATATGAATATAATTTATCTCAACAAGTTTACGTCTCTGATAATTTATGGAAATTAATTATTATTTCAAAAAATAAATCCGTAGCTGTTATTTCTTCTGTTAAAAGTTCTCTGTCAACTAAATCAAATGGTATAGATTTTTTTAATGCAATGAAGTTAGTATTAGATAATCAAGAAACTACACCTTCTAAAGTAGCTTTAAATTATTTAAAAAAAGAAGCTAGATCAATTTTATAAAAATTTCATGTAGTTTAATAATTTGTGGGGTTAAAAATTTTTTTTCATCGTTATAAATTATGTATTTACAACTTTCTTCAAGAAACTCATCTGAATTCTGATTTTTAATTATTGATTCTACTTGTTTTTTAGATCTGTTGTCTCTTTTCATAACTCTTTTTATTCTCAGTTCCATTGGAGATTTCACAAAGATTATTTCATCTAATTCAAGATACGAATTTGATGAAAAAAGTAATGCGCTTTCTTTAATAATATATTTATTTTTTTTCTTTTTGCACCATTTATTAAAATCTTCTTTTACTAATGGGTGAATAATATTATTAATAGCATTAATTTTTTTTATGTCATTAAATATTGAAGATGATAGTTTTTTGTTATCAATTTTATTGTTTGTCATAATTTCTTCCCCAAAACTTTTAATTATTTGATTTTTTACGTATGAATTTTTGCTAATAAAATTTTTAGCAACGTTGTCAGAGTTATATATAGGTATTTTGAGCAGTTCAAAAACTTTGCTTATTGT
>Ga0160423_10001543_pt1 | contig 19295 bp, 13 predicted proteins | sample CRUFie14St8metaG_FD_108191 | JGI IMG/M metagenome (GOLD analysis project Ga0160423, IMG submission 108191) | Marine microbial communities from the Costa Rica Dome - CRUD Field 142mm St8 metaG | ecosystem: Environmental > Aquatic > Marine > Oceanic > Photic zone | place: Costa Rica: the Eastern... | reverse complement strand
GAATCAAGAAATTACACCTCCCAGAGTTATCCAAGCGCTTCCGGCCGACCGCATTCTTCACTACGTTAACCTTCAATCCATTCGATTTTCTAGAAACACGGCGCTTCTTCAGGCAGACCAGACGAAAGTCTTTGATTCCATTGCCATACGATTGCAAACCCCCCCGTTGACAGGCCACCCTATCACGATCTCACCAATGCTCTGCCAAGGAGGCGCCGTGGCTTTTAACGAATACCTCTGCGAAAAACGAGCCGCCAGAGTCAAGGATATGCTGACCGAACGGGGCGTCGATAGTGATCTTTTCTCTATTCGTATGGGCGACTCTCCTGCTCTTTTCGACAGTGGAGAGGTGAGACTTCAGGTTACTATTCCCGAGTCCATTGAAAACGTTGAGGAACAAGTCGGAGATCTAGAAAAGCCTCAGAAAAGGAATGCGTCTCCCTAAACAGGAGAGAATCTCAAGCCCATTGAAACTGAGTAATCCACGGAATGAAAAACCCGGCCCCTCGCGAGACCGGGTTTTTGACCACTCAACTAAGTCTCATCCGCAACCTCGGGGGGTCGCATCGGAGACAAATTCTTAGGCGGTGTGGACTACCGCTGAGCAACGTCACCTGAATTGTGATACTCGTTGTATTTGGTTGTGGGCACGATCAACTCGTTGCCCGGGTAGATTATGGTGCTGTCTCCCAAGCGATTAAGGCGCTGGAGCTCCCCCATCGTCGTAAAAAAGTCGCGAGCGAGAGCGTAAAGATTATCACCCTTATTGACCGTGTAGTAACCATAGGTCTCTTCTTCGCTCAAAAGTGGGTTGTCATACTCATAGGTGACGTCCTCCGCACCTACAGTATTGTTGGATACAGTTTCGGTGTTCTCTTCGGCCGCTGCCGAAACCGTTCCGACGGGAGCCGATTCAGCGGCTGGCATCGTTAAAATTTGCCCCAATTCTATAACATCATCAGAAAGGCCATTGGCCTCCTTGATTGCCTTCACGGTCGTTCCACTTTGACGAGCGAGGGAAGTCAGCGTGTCACCAACCACCACGGCATGGGTAGTGCCACCGGATGCCATAACCACCTCACCCGCACCGATAGATTTTTCATCAGCGGGTGTCGGGGTAGCGATCTCTACTTCAGCTGTCAGGGTGCTGCTGCTTCCCTCAGCGTCAAGAGGCTCACCGCCGGGAATCAACAACGTCTCACCAATGTAAATGGGCTGACCTTCACTGAGACGGTTAGCATTGAGAAGCTCGGAACGCTCAACTTCGTGAAATCGGGCAATGCTGCCTAAGGTATCGCCTTCTTTGATCACGTAGGTTGAGGAAAGACCCTTTCTTGGAGCCGCGGGCTCACCTGCGGCGGGAGCGGGAGAAGCCTCGGGGATGGGCGGAGCCGGAATCTTTGAAACCGTGTTTTCATTGGTCGATTCGACTTTCCCCGTCTCTTGATAAGAACTGTAATAATCGTAGGAGCTGTTGCTGGGCTGATTAACTCCCTCGAGGGCGCTCAGGCGGCTTTCGATAGCCATGAGCCGCGTATTAATCTGCTCAAGGAGGGATTCATCGGCCTCGATAGCTGGATTCAGAAACAGAGAGGCAGTCAGAGCGGTAATAGTGGTCACAATCCGGTTCATGGGTTCGATCTTATGGCAAAGTTTTAATTAAGACAAGATAAAACTTAAGTTTTATTAACATATTTTTAAAACATGCTTATTTTACCTACGGAAACTATGAAACGGCTTGGTAATTAATCGCAAGACGCCAATGAATAGCACTGGTCCCCTACCAAGAAATGGAGGGAATCACCCTAGTGAAAACCAAATTCTGGAATGACTAAAATAGCGAGAGAGACTTGGCCAAAACTCAAAATAATTGTTCAACGCTTTCTGATCAATCGCGAGAGCCGGTAGCTCCAAACGCCTAAGAAATTCTGGAATGGATTTAAGACTGCGCCAGGTCAAGATCGAAGCCTAGCGTTCCACGGTTGAAATTCCATTCTAAGCCGCTCTGTTACGGGGTTCATGAAGCCGCTCCTCCTCACCAACGAATATCCACCTAACATTTATGGGGGTGCCGGCATTCATGTGCAGTACCTCTCACGCGAGCTTTCCAAGCTCTGTGACGTGGAAGTTCGCTGTTTTGGAGAGCAGCTAAAGGAAGACCTCAACCCCAAAGTCTACGGAGCCCACACAGACAAATTAAATTACACGGCTCCCAAGGATCTCCAGTCAGTGTTTTCCGCTCTTCAAAACTGCCTCGAGTTCAACACTCGAAATATCGACGCTGACGTCGTTCACCTGCACACCTGGTATTCTCACTTCGGGGGAATCCTCGCACACCTGAACTACGGCCTACCCATGGCACTCACCGTTCACTCGCTTGAACCGCTACGCCCATGGAAGCGTGAACAACTGGCCGGCGGTTACGACTTCACTCTTTGGCTCGAAAAAACCGCTATTGAAATGGCAGACGCAGTGATCGCTGTTTCCAATGAAACCAAAGAAGACATTCTTCGCTTGTTCGATGTTCCTGAAGAACGCGTTCCCGTAATCTATAACGGCATTGATCCTGACGAATACACCCCGACTTTCAACAAGGCGACGTTAGAGAAATTCGGTATTGATCCGGGCGTGCCGTTTGTTCTCTTTGTTGGTCGAATTACTCGCCAGAAAGGAATCATTCATCTCGTTAATGCAATCCAGCATCTCGATCCCAACATTCAAGTTGTCCTCTGTGCCGGAGCTCCCGACACGCCCGAAATAGCCACAGAAACGTCAAGTGCCATCCAAGCGGCTCGCGAAAGCTTCAATGGCAAAATCGTCTGGATTCAGGAGATGCTTCCAACAGATGAGAAAATCCATCTTTACAGCCACGCCTCCCTCTTCTGCACACCTTCAATCTATGAGCCGTTCGGAATTATCAATCTCGAGGCCATGGCGTGTGAGACGCCTATTGTTGCCTCAAATGTCGGCGGAATGAAAGAAATTATCGTCCCGGGTGAGACCGGGGTGCTGGTTGATCTGGAACAACAGCGTGAATCTCCCTTCGAAGCGAAAGATCCTGCGACATTTTCACAAGACCTCGCAACAGGGATCAACGAACTCATGCGAGACAATGACACCCGTGAAAGAATGGCCAAGGCAGGTCGCGAACGTGTTCTCAGCACTTTCAGTTGGTCGGAGATCGCGAAAGAGACGCTGGCACTTTACAAAAAAATCGCAAAATGACGTTTTTGCGGGGCTCGAAGAACTTGAAGCAGATCCAGCCGTTTCGTTATGCTGCCCCCGAATATGAAACACTTTCTCTTTCTGGCGACTTCACTCGCCGTGACAGTCCTCCCGACTGCCAATCTCCACGCTAAAGTGTGGACCGCGCCACTTGACCAGATTGCCAAAGTTGGCCCCGAAGGTGCCGGCAACGCTGAGGCTGCCGAAGCCTGGGCGGAGCTCACCGGGCAGGGTTCCGAGATCATCATTCCCGTTCTTGAGGCGATGGAGAGCGCCGGGCCGCTTGCCCGCAACTGGATGCGGAGCGCGGTTGAGACTGTTTTCGAAAAAGACCTCGCGGCTTCTGCCGATCTACCCACAGACGCCCTCAAGATCTTCCTCCTCGACCGGAATAACGAACCTAATGCCCGCCGACTTGCCTTTGATCTCTACCACCGCGTCACCCCGAACGAAGCCGACGCGATTGTCCCCGGATTCATCGACGATCCCAGCCCCGGGCTTCGCCGCGAAGCCGTTGCCCGACTTATTGACGAAGGGCAGAATCTTCTCAACCAGGAACGCAAGGAAGAGAGTATTACCACCCTGACAAGCGCACTCGAAGCGGCTCGCGAGGTCGACCAGATCGACGAAATCGCCAAGTTGCTGCGAGAGAAACTGGATCAGAAAGTCGACCTGCCTCGGCAGTTTGGTTTTCTCATGTATTGGGATTTGATCGCCCCGTTTGATAATACCGACCGTGGAGGGTTCGACTTGGCTTACCCGCCGGAAGAATCTATCGACCTCAACGGCAGCTACCCCGGCAAAGAAGGAAAGGAAATTTCCTGGCAGGCTCACTCCACTTCCGACGACTACGGTATGGTCGATTTCAATAAACCGTTCTCACCCCTCAAGCAGGTCGTGGGCTACGCCTACACGGAGTTCAATTCCATAAAAGCCCGGAGTGCCCAACTGCGTCTCGGCTGCAAGAATGCCTGGAAGATCTGGCTCAACGGCGAACTCGTTTTCGGCCGTGACGAATATCACCGTGGTATTCGCATCGATCAGTACATCCTCCCCGTTCATCTCGACGAAGGAAAAAACACCCTGCTGGTAAAGGCTTGCCAGAACGAGCAGGAGCAGGACTGGACCGTGCAATGGCAATTCCAACTTCGCGTTACCGACGAAACGGGAACGGCGATCCTGTCGACAGATCGCAAGCCCACCCCGGACGCGACCGAGCCGGCCCGCCGTCGTGGAGAGTAATTAAAAGTTAGTCATTAGTCTTTTGATTCGATGAAAATTACCCACCTCATTCTCTGCGCTCTTCTTCTCTCAATCACAGCCAAAGCGGACTGGTTGAATTTTCGAGGTCCGAGCGCTTCCGGGTATAATCCCGACGCCACCGGCACGCCTTCCGAATTGAGCGACGCCACCCTTGCCTGGAAGGTCTCCCTCCCGGGCCGCGGTCTTGGCAGTGCAATCATCGTGGGCGATAAAGTCTTTGTCACCGCCGCGAGCGGTCCAGACCAAAAACAACTTCACGTGCTTTGTTTCGGTGCAGCAGACGGAAGCCCGATCTGGGAACGCCGTTTCTGGGCAACAGGTAGAACCATGTCTCACAAGAAGACCTGCGTTGCCGCGCCAACTCCGGCAAGTGATGGCGAGCGGGTTTACGCATTCTATTCCAGTAATGATGTAGTCTGCCTCGACCTTAAAGGGAATCTTATGTGGCTTCGAGGGCTGACCCTTGATTATCCGAACGCCTCTAACAGTCTAGGCATGTCGTCTTCACCCCTTGTTGTTGGGAATACTCTTGTTGTCCAAGTCGAGAATGACTCCGAATCATTCGCAGCAGGCCTTGATAAGATTAGTGGAATCAATAAGTGGAAACTCGATCGCCCTAAAGCAGCTAACTGGACTTCCCCTACCACGCTCAACATTAATGGTGAGGAGATTGTCGCTCTTCAATCCAGCAAGGGAGTCCTCGGCGTCCTTCCCGACACCGGGTCGCGGATCTTTAACTTTGAGGGTGGTGCCGCTACCATCCCCTCTAGCGCCTCGGCCGGAGACTCACTTTATATTCCATCCGGCGGTCTGACTGCCATCACTGTCAAGACCGACGGAAGTGAAACCGTCAAACACTGGAACGAGTCGGCTCAGCGACCCGGCACCCCAAGCCCTCTCGTCATTAATGACAAAGTATTTATCATCAACAACGCCGGTGTACTCAACTGCGCCAATCGTCAAACCGGGGAACGACTTTGGCGTATTCGCCTCGAACGCTCTGATAAGTCAGCAACACCGACTGGTTCTTTTAGCGGAAGCCCTGTGGCCGGGGCTGAGGGTTTCATTTACCTCTTCAGCGAAGCGGGTGTTGGACTCGTGGTCGACGTGTCAGGTGATGAAGGAGAGATCGTTAGCGAAATTGAGCTCGGGGAGACGATTCTCAGCACCGCGTCATTGGATAATGGTGCCGTCTACATTCGCAGTGACAGGCATCTATGGAAATTTGGGAAATGATTGAGAGCGGGTTTTAACAAATGCTCATCGGAACTATTCAAGAGTAACAGATTGGAAGGCGAAGACTGCAAGATGTTCAAAGCGATCTTCTGATCAGGATTATGGCAGCTTTCAACGGCCCTCTCACCCGCATATTAAAGAAGAACTTCCCTGCGGAAGATACTCCCGACCCCCCTGGGACGAAGAAACTGACAAGGCTGTGAGGGGCCGAGAAACAATTACTGTCTGCACCAGATGTCTCGAACCGGGCGCTAGCGAGACCTCGGTTTGTCGAAACTGTGGCTTTCCGTCGGGGGACTACGTCAACACCATGCCATATCTCTACATCTTCTCAATCGGAGCCTTCTTTCGCTCCGCAGTCGACGGAACCACCAGCCTCACCTTTTCCAAGGTTCTTGGTATTGGAATCATCGCAATCGGGCAATATGGGCTATTTGCTCCGATCTATTGGGTTCGTCTTTTCTTTGCTTGGATCAAGCAGCAAAAAGATCTCGACGATCGAAGTAGAAACGAGACAATTGCCACTCCCAGATAACTGAAATTACCACTGTTCCGCAATGCGGCTCTCGTCGTTCACAGAGGTCTCGTGAACATAATGTGCGCAGGGAATGAGAACCTTCTTCTCCACCTCTTTTCCGGCTAGGTAATCCACGAAAGCCCGCACCGTTCCCACTGCCATTTTGCGAGGAAATTGCTGTGGGGTGTCATAGAGTTTTTTTTCAAATACCCCCTGCTTACCGGCAGGCGACGCGTCAAACGCCACCACGGTGATTTGCTCCTCCTTGCCAGCTTTTACGACCGCCGCGTGAGCGCCTAATCCGGAAGGGTCGTTAATCGCAAAAATCCCGTTAATCTCAGGGTGTGCCTGAAGAATGTCGGTGGCTACGGTGTATCCAGCGTCACGACTGCCTTTGCCACTCAATTCGGTGACGATCCTAATCGGACTCTTAGCTTCCTCCAGAACATCCCGGAAGCCCTGAACCCGCAAGATACAGGACGAAACCTCTGGAAGCGAAATAATTGCGACGCTTCCCTTATTTGCAAGCGCCTCCATCATACTCTCACCAGCAAGTCGCCCACCCTGATAGTTGTCACTTCCAAGGTGAGAGATAACGAGATCCTTAGCTTCCTTATCGCTGACTTGAATATCAAAAGAGAACACCGGAATTCCGGCTTCGTGAGCGGCTTTTACTCCCTGTCCTACCGCCTTAGAATCCACTGGATTTAGAAAGATGGCATCATAACCTTGGGCCACAAAATCGGAGAGTTGGCTATTTTGTTTCGCCGGGTCGAGTTCACCGCTCAAGGCAGTCACCGTGTAACCATGCTTGGCAGCCTCTTCAGCCATTACATTAGCGATCAGCTTAAAGAACGGATTCGTCAGGTCCATGCAGGTCATCCCGATGCGCCCTTTGGCCTCGATCATAGAACCGGAATCTGAGTCGCCGCCGCAACCCACGAGAGCAAATGAAGCAGCGATGGATAAAAAGATAAAGGTGAGACGATTCATAACTAAGTAGGCTTTACGAAATTCAAAGCGTAGGATCAATGCTTAACCGATCAGGTTCCGTTTTGCCGGGCTTTGTCGAGCAGAACAGCGAAAAGAATGACCGCTCCCAAAACAACCTGCTGGAGGTAGCTGTCGAAGCCAAGTAAGTTCATCCCATTCTGGATTACAGAGATAATAAACGCCCCAATCAGAGTTCCCATAACCCGTCCTGATCCACCGGACAGACTAGTACCTCCAACGACCACCGCTGCGATCACGGACAGCTCGAACATGACACCAAGATTGGGAGCACCGGTGGCCAGTTGAGAAGCCTGAATACAACCACCGAAGCCCGCGCAAAGACCACAAACCAGATAAACAAAAATTAGGATTCGCTTCACTGGAACTCCTGACAGCCTTGCCGCTTCCTCGTTTCCACCCACAGCATAAATGTAGCGCCCCCATCGGGTGTGCCGCATGAAGACATGGCCCGCCACGTAAAAGACGATCAGAACAAGAACAGTATTAGGAATCCCAAAGGTAGCTCCTCTTCCCAACCAAGTGATCGAATCAGGAACCTGGTAAATAGAAAAGCCACCGGTCATCATGAATGCCGCCCCTCGGGCGATCAACATGACCGCTAAGGTGGTAATGAAAGGAGCCACTTCAAATCGGGCCACAAGAAATCCCGCGATCGCTCCAATAGCTCCGCAGGCCAGCGTTGCTATGAGAAACCCCGCCCAGATAGCTCCCCCTCCGGCCTCAAGGCCGCCCATTACTTTTATCGCAAGAGTAGCCATCACGGCTGACAGCGCGACGAGACTACCCACAGAGAGATCAATGCCTCCAGTCAGGATAACTAAGGTCATTCCAATCGCTATTACCGCGATGACCACGATCCTATCGACAATGGCTAGCAGGTTACCACGCTTGAGGAAGTCTGAAACCATTCGCTCAGTTGGATAAATTATTTCGAGGTCCGGAGACTCTTCTTGCAACGCTGAGAGAATGGTCCACTTCAACACATCACCACTCACGACCAGTAGCGACGGAGTGTTCCCCTCTGCCTCGGCAGTATCCCAGGCCTGCCGCAGGTCTCGGGGCGTACCGATTACCTGAGTCACGGTGACCTTCTCGTTCTTTCCTAAGTCAGCGGCAACAAATCCGGCGAAATCCCCCGACGGTTTCCTTACCGCTCCAACCACGAAGACTTCAGTCTTCGATGACATAGCTGCCAGCATTTCTTTGGAAAGGCGAGACGCTGCCGCAGCTCCAGTCGCGCTCTCCCGGTTGAGCGTCAGCAGACTGAACAACACGAATAGCGCAAACAGCACTAACACCATACCATACTCTCCTAGGAACTTTTTCATACGGTCGCAGGTTCTTCCATTGCTAGGGCCAGAATATCCTCTTGGGTGGTTTCCGGCCCGTTTTCAACTTCCCCCACCAGACATCCTCCTTTCATGACTATGATGCGATCACTCATGCCAAGAATCTCGGGTAACTCGCTGCTAACCATAATGATCGCCTTACCTTCACCCGCCAATCGATTCATGAGTTGGTAGATTTCGTATTTGGCCCCGACATCAATTCCCCGTGTCGGCTCATCGAAGAGCATCACATGAGCCCGCCTCGCAAGCCACTTGGCAAGAACCACTTTCTGCTGATTTCCGCCGGAGAGTTCTCCTGCAAGCTGATCGGGGCCTGCCACCTTGATGGCTAACTCGTCTCGGTAAACGTCGAATTCATTTTGCTCCAAACGATCGTTGAGCCAACCTTTTCGACTGTAAAACTCTAAGTTTGGTAATCCAAAGTTGTCCACCGATGAATGGGACAACACGAGGCCTTCTTCCTTGCGATCCTCCGAAAGGAGGCAGACTCCGGCGGCAATGGCATCGCGAGGCGACTGCACGCTGACGAGCTCACCATTAACCCAAATCTCACCGGACTCACCGAGGTCTGCCCCAGCAATTAGTCTCATGGTTTCAGTACGCCCGGCCCCTACCAACCCCGAGAACCCAACAATTTCCCCAGCTTTAACCGAGAAACTGACTTCCTTTACTGCGGTGCCACGATTCAATCCTTCGACCCGCAGCACTTCTTCTCCAACGGTAACGTCGCGAGGAGGAAACTCCTTCTCTAGCGAACGTCCTACCATCATCTCAATTAAGGTGTCGCGACCAATTTCTGATACGGCTCCACCCCCGATGTATTGACCGTCACGCAACACCAGAAGTCGGTCGGCGATCGAATCGATCTCATCGAGGCGATGGCTGATGTAGATGACACCAATACCTCTATCTTTCAAATCTCTAACCACTTGAAACAAGCGTTCAACCTCTTGGGCGGTCAGGACTGCGGATGGCTCATCCATCACAAGAATACGGGCATCAACCGCCAACGCCTTCACGATCTCAACAACCTGTTGCTGAGCTACAGTCAGATCGCCGCACTTGGAATCAGGGTCGATATCGAGTCCGATGCAATCGAGCCATTTAAGTGCCTCTCGGCGCTCGCCTGACAAGTCAATCAACCCACAGTATGTTTTCTCGCGACCAAGGAACAGATTCTCGGAGACAGAAAGCTCCGGAATCAAGTTGAACTCCTGGTAGATTACAGCGACTCCAACTTCTCGAGCCGCTGTCGCCGAGTCAATCACTACCCCCTCCCCTTCGATCCAAATCTCTCCCTCGTCAGGTTGATGAGCCCCTCCCAACATCTTGATCAGGGTGCTCTTACCAGCGCCATTTTCTCCCAGAAGAGCCAAAACTTCGCCGGCATACAGCGAGAGGTTTACTTCATTCAAAGCATGGACTCCGGGGAACCGCTTGTGGATTCCCCGCATTTCCAAGAGCGGTGTTACTCTCGACTCATTCATTTGCCGAACCATGCAAATCGAGGATGACCTGCCAGCTCAAGACTGTCTAGAATGATATTTTTAGAACTAAAGGCGCTTTCACGCCTCCCTCAAAAGAAAGCCTGTCCCTGATTAAAATTTTTCTCTCAATCGCCTCTTACGATCTATTTTTCCTCAAACTTCGAGATCCTTTAACACCGGAAATTCCTCCCGACACGTTCGCAACCTGTCGTGGTCGAGTGTCACGTCAACTAGTCCCTCCTCACATCCCGCATCAGCCACTACCTCGCCCCACGGATCAATAACCACACTCCGCCCCGGGTATTGATGATTAGGATCACTCCCACAGCGATTCACACCAACTACGTAGGCAAGATTCTCAATCGCTCGCGCCTTTAGCAAAGTCAGCCAGTGATCCAACCTCACCGACGGCCAATTCGCGATGACGACAATCAGTTCGGCACCCTTGGCCGTCACGCGTCGAAACAACTCCGGAAAGCGAAGATCATAGCAGATCATAGGTGCCACTTTCCAATCCTGCCAATGAAAGACCGTTAACTCTTTCCCTCTGCGATAAAAACGAGATTCGCCAGCGTAAGAGAAAGTGCGATTCTTTTGATAGCGCCCTAATTCTTTTCCAGATGGATCGAATGCAATAAGTTCATTGCAGCCCGATTCATCGCTGTTTTTCCTAACAAGCCCGCCCAAAGCCGCAGCTTTATGCCGGTCAGCTAACTTTTTCAGAAACACTTCGGAGGTCGATGGTTCTGCCTCCGCGGCAACGTCCACATCAAACGTAAAACCGGTGCTAAACATTTCCGGCAACACGATGAGGTCAGCGGACCCAGCCTCGCCGAGCAACTTCTCAACCCTTGCATAATTTGCAGCAGAATTCTCCCACGCTATGTCCCACTGGCAACCAATCACACGCATGACCTAAAAGGATTAAATGAATGAGCTTAACCTCTCTAAAACTCGACGTATTTTCCAGTCTCCATCGACCGCAGGGCCGCTTCCAGCACCGTTATAATTTTTAAGCCGTCATTGAAATCCGGCTTGATCCCCGTGCCATCCTTAATGGCTTGCATGAAATCGACTGCTGCGTGCACGAAAGCATGCTCGTAACCAATGATGTGCCCTGGGGGCCACCAGGCATTAGCGTAATCGTGACTGGGTTCATTGACCATAATGTCACGAAAGCCACGCTTGTCTTCGGGGTCTCCTTCACTGAAAAACTTGAGGCGGTTCATTTCCTCCATATCCCAGGTAATCGCTCCCTTGGAACCGTAGATTTCAAAGGTATGACGATTACGACGCCCGGTCGCGTAACGGGTTGTCTCGATCGTAGCGACCGCTCCATTCTTGAATTCACCCATCAGGTTCGCAGCGCATTCGACCTCTACCTCACCAGTTTGGGAGAGGTCATCCGTCATCTTCCGCTCACTCACGAACTGCTTTCCATGACAGATTAGTTTCGCGAAGTCACCGACGAGGAAATGAGCGAGGTCGATGGCATGAGACCCGAGGTCCCATAATGGACCGGCGCCGGCAGTCGCTTTCTTGAGCTTCCAGTCTAGCGGATGGTCGAGATTATTGAGCCAGCTCTGCTGGTAAGCACCACGCCAATGGCGAATCTCTCCGATTTCACCGTTATCAATCATCTTTTTCGCAAGGTGAACGGCAGGACAACGTCGATAGTTGTGGTTAACGTAATGCACTACCCCAGCCTTCTCAGCCGCAGCCAGCATGGCCCTAGCTTCATCCGCCGTCCGACAAAAGGGTTTCTCGCAAAAGACGTGCTTTCCTGCCTTGGCGGCGGCGATAGACGGTTCAGCATGAAGGTGAGTCGGCAGTGATACATCAATCACGTCGATATCATCGCGCTCTATCACTCGGTGCCAATCGGTCTCAATCTCAGCCCAACCCCAACGATCAGCGAACTTCTGAAGATCTTTGGTGTCGCGACCACAAGCCACTTGCAGCACCGGTCGATACGGTGGATCAAAGAACCTTGTGGTTTGGCTCCAACCGTTAGAGTGAGCTCGCCCCATGAACCGGTGACCGAGAATAGCAATATGCAGATCATTCATGATCCCTTCGCATACCCCTGACCGGAATCAGGTGAAAGTAAAATTCTCAGCGTTTTCCGTATGCAGAACCTAAATTACTGTTCATAATAACACACTAGCATTGTATGACGAATCTCGCGGCTGATACCCAATTGATCCGAGACCCCCTCGAGGCGCTCGAGCATCACTTTGGTTTCGGTGAATTTCTTCCTGGTCAGGAAACCGTCCTCTCTGCTCTGCTTTCGGGTCAAGACACCCTTGCCGTCATGCCTACAGGAGGAGGTAAGTCGCTTTGCTACCAACTCCCTGCGATGATTATGGAGGGCGTCACTCTGGTGGTCAGCCCGCTCATCGCTCTCATGAAAGATCAAGTCGACGGACTGCAGAGAAAAGGTATCCCCGCAACAATGATCAACAGTACGCTCTCCCCCGCTGAGCAGAGCGACCGGCTTCGAGATCTGGCGGAAGGGCGATTCAAGCTCGTCTACATTGCGCCTGAACGTTTTCGCAGTAGTCAGTTTATTCGAGCGCTCAAGCAAGTGCCCATTGCCCTTTTTGCAGTCGATGAAGCCCACTGTCTCAGCCAATGGGGGCATGACTTTCGGCCCGACTATATTCGCCTCTCCGAAGCACTTGAAGAACTGGATCACCCTCAAACTGCTGCCTTCACCGCCACTGCGACTCCGGTTGTTCGCCAGGACATTCTCGACGTCCTTAAGTTGCGCGACCCCTTTGTTTCCATTAGCGGATTCGAACGGCCCAACCTGAGTCTGCGAGTGTTGCACTGTGAAGATCACCGGACCAAATACAATCGGCTCAAATCGCTTATTGAATCCCAACGCACCGGAATCGTCTACTGCTCCACTCGCAAGCGAGTCGAAGAGGTCAGCGCCTCTTTATCGGGCATGGGCGTGAAACTAGTCGCCTACCACGGCGGAATGGACGACAAGGACCGGGAATGGGCTCAAAACGTTTTTCTTGATCGTAGCTACGATGTCGTCGTTGCGACCAACGCATTTGGCATGGGAATTGACCGACCCGATGTCCGTTTTGTGGCACACTTTGATATACCGGGCAGCATCGAGGCTTACTATCAGGAAGCAGGCCGCGCCGGACGCGACGGGGAACCTGCGGTTTGTGAACTGCTCTTCAATTACGCTGATACCAGAACCCAGGAGTTCTTCATTGATGGCAGCAATCCGACTCCTGAGGTCATTCTCGACACCTACACTGCGCTTTACCACCTCTGCGGTGCGAGTAACGAAGGCGTCGCCATCCCGATTCGAGATCTCGCTGACCAGATCAACGTAAAGAACACCATGCAGGTCAGCAGTGCCATCAGCCATCTAGTTCGTTCCGGCTACCTTGAACGTTTTGAGATGCCCGGGGAGCGCGCTCGCGGGACCCGACTTATTGATCCCGAGCTAAAGGACACCGATCTGACAATCAACAGCGAATCGCTTCACGAGAAAGAGCGGCGCGATCGGGAAAAGCTCGATGCCATGATCAAGTTCTGCTACGAACGGGATACTTGTCGGCAGCAATGGATTCTCGAATACTTTGGCGAATCAGACTCCACCCCTTGTGGTAGCTGCGATATTTGCGATGAATCCGGCGAGCGTGATAGCCGGGAACCGGATGACGAAGAATTTGTCATCGCGCGGAAAGCGCTTTCTGGCGTTGCCCGCACCTGCGGGCGCGACGGCGGAGGCAATTGGGAGCCTCGCATTGGCAAAGGTAAGATTGTCCAAATGCTGACAGGCTCAACGTCCCAGGATCTAAAAGCTGCGCGACTCGACGAACTCAGTACCTTCGGTATCCTCAAGGACTGCGGCTCCACCTACGTTTTTGCGCTTTTGTCAGAGATGGAACGGGCCGGACTCGTTGCCATCAAAAAGACCCCCTACCCACTTCTGACAATCACCCGCCGCGGCAGTGAAGTCATGCGTGGTGAGCGCCATTTTCAGCTCGCCTGGCCGGACCGCGACCAACTCCAAAGTAAATCGAAGACGCCACTGGCTAATCCTGACTTGGAGGAGTTGGCGTTCGACGACGCGCTTTTCGAAGCACTCAAGGCAGTGCGAAATCAGATCGCGAAGGAGGAAGGCAAACCCGCCTACGTCATCTTTGGCAACCAAGTCCTCGAGTTTCTCACGCGGTTGCGCCCCAAGACCGAAGAAGATGCACTTCGCGTTCGTGGAATCGGTGAGGTTAAAGCCAAGCGATACCTCAAACCTTTTCTGGACGCCATCCGCGAGCACGATTCATAAAAACTTCCCTCACCGGAACGGGACGATAAAGACGCAGATTGGACGGCTCACGCGCCGGTGAGCACTACCAACCCAAGTCATTCACACTCAAACGATCTCGCTTAACAAAACACCCCTTGTAATTAACTTTATTTTTCTACATAACCTTCTTATTATTATCATATAGAATAATATATTTACTTTTTTATAGGTAACCGCCTAAGCCCCGGCTACGACCCCATTAATCCCGCCATACTGAAGACTATCGACAGGATCGACGCACTTTGAAGGCTCACCAACTGGGATACACTGCCCGCGCCCAAGTCACGTGACAAAACTCGACGGGTAAAAACCGGTTTACACCCGATTTTTATTTTTATATAAATTTTTTTAATTTTAAAAACATGAGAAGTCCCCCACGCGGAACTCGCTGCTCACGATAAGACCAGTCTGGATCCCTTCTGGCTTAAGGACGACTCCCACCGACCTCGACAACCTACCCGAACCCGAGGGCCTCGCCGATGAAATCATCGACAATATCGAAGCCTGTCTCGCCTCAATAGCCTCCCCATGAAACTCTTCCTTCCGTTTCTTTTTGCCCCCCTGGTCGCCAGCCTGGCTGCCGCTGAGAGGCCTAATATCCTACTAATCACTTCCGAGGACAACGGGCCAGAATTGAGCTGTTATGGCGAGCCTTATGTGACGACACCAAACCTCGATAAAATGGCGAAGGACGGCGTCCGCTTCGATCGTGCTTTCGTCACTCAGGCAGGTTGTAGCCAGTCCCGTTCATCAATTCTTACCGGACTCTACCCTCATCAAAACGGACAGATCGGTCTCGCCACCTGGGACTTCCGAATGTATCAGGAAGACACACCTAACGTGGTGCGATGCCTAAAGCAGGCCGGCTATCGAACAGGGATCATCGGTAAGTTGCACATCAATCCGGCGTCCGCTTTCCCTTTCGACTTCAAGGAGATCCCAACGGCCAACTTCGATCGCAAGAAACTCGGCCGATACGCGAAGCTGGGAGACGAATTCATGAATGCTTCCGAGGATCCTTTCTTCCTCATGGTCAATTATCCAGATGCCCACCGTCCTTTCATCCCGCAGGTAGACAACCTCCCGAAAACGCCGCTCACTGGAGCGGACGTCAAACCGCTCGCCTACATGGGCGTCGACCACCCCGAACTGCGCCGGCAAACAGCCGACCACTACAATTGTATGAATCGTCTCGATTCGCTGATCGGTGATCTCCTTAAGAAACTGAAGGCCAGCGGCAAGTCAGACAACACGCTCGTCCTTTATCTCGGGGATCACGGAGCTGACTTGCTTCGGGGCAAGCGAACCTGCCTCGAAAGCGGCCTGTGCATTCCGCTAATTGCTTCGTGGCCCGGCAGAGCCAGAGCGGGCCAGGTTAGGCAGGAACTCGTCTCCACAATCGACCTGTTCCCAACCATCCTTGAAGCGTCGGGAGTGGATGCACCAGGCAACCTCAAGGGTCGATCGCTGCTTCCGCTTCTGAACGGCGAGAACCCGGATTGGCGGACCTACGTGTTTGCCGAGTGGCATTTGCACGGACTCTTCAACTTCTTTCCGCAACGATCGGTTCGCGGGCAGCGATACAAGCTGATTCACAACCTAGCGCCCGGCTTGGGGAACCCTGAACTCGATTTTGTCATGGGACGTCACTTCCCGGAACTGGGGATGAGCGTCTTCCAATCCAATCCCATCATTGCTGCCGGATACCGCAGCATGAAGCAGGCTCCGGAATTTGAGTTGTACGACCTGAAGAGCGACCCCTACGAATTCACAAACTTGTCCAGCGACAAGGATCATCAAGCCATCCTCGATCGACTTAAGAAACAACTTTTCGCCTGGCAGGAGGAGTCAAATGACCCCTTACGGCACCCCGATGTCCTGCAGCAATATATCGACGAGATCACTACTGCCATTGGAGACGGAAATCCCAAGAAGAAGGCCGATTGGAAGTGGCGGTATCCCGATTACTTCTTCCAATCTCAATAGACGGCGGGGTTTACCCTCTGAAACAACCACCTTACTCGATGCACAACTGCTATCCACCACGATTCAGCCTTTTGGCCTGCTCCGTCGTCGCACTCTCATTGGCGACCACAACCCTCACGGCCTCCGAACAGCGTGTTGTGACGTGGACAGTTCAAGAAGCTTCCGACTATCGCTACCACTTCCTCGAGAAAACCAAGACCACCAAGTTGCTCGATGCGACCCCTGAGACCGGGACTTTCAACCTTCACGGGTTCCTTTGCTACTACCAAGGTGTCCTCTTCGCGTCTTGGGATAACCACTTAAGAGACGAGAATTCCTCCGGTCAGCATGGTGTCTTCCGCTACTCAGCCGATGAAGGGAAAACTTGGTCGGATCAAAAACGATTATTTCCCCCACTGGCCGACTACGTCCCCGCCTCAGAAACAAAAACGCCCAAGCCATTTCAAACCTCCCAGGGCTTTGCCAAGGTGGACGGCAAATTATACGCGGTGACCTGTGTTGATCGGTCTTTGAAGAAGAAAATGTATCGCTTCAACGAAGTCTCACGCACCCGTATCGGCTTGCTTGCCCGCGAGGTGCGTGTGGACGGAACATTGGGGCCGGTCTTCTGGCTGTCCAACGCAGCCCCCAAGCCGGAAGCTGGCTATCCTGCCATACCCGCCGGCGACCCTTCACTTGTTGCCAAGCTCAACGCCTATTTCGAGGAACCAGCCAACTTGCCGCAGCTGCTCTTCAAACCAAGGCAGTGGCCTGATTCAGATGACGAACACCGTATGACCGAACCCACCCAGCCATGGCGACTCAAAGACGGCACCTGGGTGCGACTTTACCGAAACCAGGGAACTGTGCATGGTACTACTCGCGCCCAAACCGAGGCCTCGAGACCTCGGCGGCACTATGCCTCGTTCTCCCTCGATGACGGGAAAACGTGGAGCACGCCTACCCGCACCAATTTTCCCGACACCGGCGCGCGGGCCAACGCAGGCCAACTACCCAACGGCTATTACTACGTGATCAACAATCCGCTGCCCATGTCCTCAAGGCAGGGGGGTCGACAGATGCTGGCCATCTCACTGTCCAAAGACGGACTCAACTTCGATCGCATGGCGGTCATCAAATTCGTGGCTCCCCCTCAACGCTACGAAGGCAAGTCAAAAGGGGCTGGAGGCTTTCAGTATCCGCATTCCGTGGTGGTCGGGAAAAGCCTCTGGATCATCTACTCCGTCAATAAAGAAGACGTCGAGGTCGTCCGCGTTCCGCTGGCACAGTTATCAAAGAGGTAATCGACGCGATCGCTGATGAACCGACGAACGATAACACTAACGACGCTACTTTTGGCGGCTCATAGCGCTGCGGTCCTAGCCGAGTCACCCCCGGCCCAATGTTCTGATGATTTTTAGGCACCCTCAATCCCAGGCGGACCCCCACCCCGAAAAAATCCTAGAGTAAGCAAATTCCTATCAATTACGGCACCAAAAATTTCCAGATACTATTACATCGGCCACTGAATCGGGCAGGAGCCTAGGAAGGACCCGCCTTTGTCATCAGTTTTGTCATCTAAACCGCGCTATTTCGGCGCATTTCAGGGATATTCCGATGGCGCAAACGAAGTGGAAACAACCAAAGCAAAAGCCCTGTAAATCAATAATCTACAGGGCTTTAAAGAAGTTGCGGGGGCTGGATTTGAACCAACGACCTTCAGGTTATGAGCCTGACGAGCTACCAGACTGCTCCACCCCGCGGTCTAGATCCGTCGCGAGCGACGGGAAGGCGACAGTCGGCGAATTCGTAGCGTTCGCAACCGTTTTTTGACGGAATTGAAACGTTTCTGAAAGGCGCGATCAGAGATGCAGAAGTGACCTCGCCGCATCCGCGATGCTATTGGCGGCGGGACGATGCGCCTTCCAGAGATTCGGGTGATAAGGAATCGGAGTGTCACGGCAATTATGCCGCTGTGGCGGAGCATCCAGAAGATGAAATCCTTCTGCCGTAACTCTCGAAATTACTTCAGAGGTCACCCCACCCCACGGAAACCCTTCGCCAACCGCCAGAATCCTCCCCGTTCGGGCCACTGATCCGAGGATAGTGTCCGTATCAATCGGCTTCACTGTCCTGAGATCGACAATCTCAAGATCGTAGCCCTCGCCTTCGAGTTGCTTTGCCGCTCGAAGACACTCGTGCACCATGGCACTGTTAGTCACCAAGGTAGCGTGACGACCTGTCCGAGCCAATCGGGCTTTACCGACTGGAAGATTATCTTCGGGAAGAGCATCCGCTTTAAGGTGATAGTAGAGAAACTTGTGTTCGCAGAAGATGACCGGATCATCAATCTCCACCGCCTCAATGAGCATGGTGTAGGCATCTTCAACCGTTGCCGGAGTCATCACCACAAGACCGGGATAATGGGAGTAAATCGACTCAAGGCTTTGACTGTGGAATGGACCGCTTCCTTCAGTCCCGCCGGACGGGAGTCGCACTGTTATGGGACAGGAAACCCCAGTTCGATAAAACTGCGTCGCCGCCTGGTTCACAATCTGGTTGAAAGCAATCGAGGAAAAGTCCGCAAACTGCATCTCGATGATGGGTCGCATCCCTTCAATAGCGGCGCCAACCGCTGAGCCGATCATGGCATCCTCACTAATGGGAGAATCAAGCACTCGTCCCGGAAACATTTCGGACAAGCCCTTGGTGGCCTTGAAGGCACCGCCAAACTCCGACACGTCCTGTCCGTAGATGTAGACGTTGTCGTGCTCTTTCAGTGCACGGGCCTGGGCTTCGCGAATTGCCTCAAGGTAGGTGATAGCCATGAATCGCCCGCACTCTTGCCTCAACTTACCGTGTGCGCAACCGCCTCAACGGCTTATCACATCAGTTTTCGT
>Ga0160423_10001542_pt1 | contig 19296 bp, 19 predicted proteins | sample CRUFie14St8metaG_FD_108191 | JGI IMG/M metagenome (GOLD analysis project Ga0160423, IMG submission 108191) | Marine microbial communities from the Costa Rica Dome - CRUD Field 142mm St8 metaG | ecosystem: Environmental > Aquatic > Marine > Oceanic > Photic zone | place: Costa Rica: the Eastern... | reverse complement strand
ATTGCTGAATATTCGAAATCTAAATATAAAAAAATTATCTCCAAAAATAAATTATTATTCTTAGAGATATTTTGTGACCTCGGCAGGATTCAAACCTGCAACCTCTTGAGCCGTAATCAAGTGCACTATTCAGTTATGCTACGAGGCCTTAAAAGAACTGCAAATATAATTGAATAATTTTTAAGGAAAACAATTTTTCTTCAAATTCAAAAATCTTAAATTTGTACTTACTTTTGATAATATGATATGGTAATTGAACAAATTTATACAAACTGTTTATCACAAGGAGCTTATTATATTGAATCCAATGGCGAAGCTGCTGTAATTGATCCACTTAGAGAACCAAACCCATACATTAATCGCTCTAGAAAAAACAATGTTAAAATAAAATATATTTTTGAAACACACATTCATGCAGATTTTGTATCTGGACACATTGATTTAGCACAAAAAACTGGAGCAAAAATTGTATTTGGCCCAAATGCTAATACCCATTTCGATTGTCACAATGCAAAAGACAACGAGGAGTTTATAATTGGAAATATCAAAATTAAAGTTTTACATACACCAGGTCATACTCTTGAATCTGTAACTTACCTTTTAATTGATGAAAAAGGAGAAGATCACGCAATTTTTACAGGAGACACGTTGTTCTTAGGAGATGTTGGTCGCCCTGACTTGGCTATCAAATCTGATCTTACTGAAAAAGATTTAGCAGGAATGATGTTTGAGTCATTGAGGTCAAAAATAATGTGTCTTGATGACAATGTGATTGTATATCCGGCTCACGGATCTGGTTCGGCTTGTGGTAAAAATCTAAGTAAAGAAACAATTGGTACAATTGGTGATCAAAAGAAGAATAATTATGCTTTAAGATCAGATATGACTAAAGAAGAATTTATTAAGGAAGTATTAAATGGAATCAGTCCTCCACCCCAGTATTTTGCTAAAAATGCCTTACTGAATAAAATAGGCTACAACAATCTAGAATCTGTACTTAATGCAGGGAATATTGCTCTTGATCCTGAAATGTTTGAGAAAATATTAAAAGAAAGTAAAGCAATTATTTTAGATGTCAGGACTCAGAGTGAGTTTTTGAAAAATCATATTCCTGGGTCAATTTTTATAGGATTAAATGGAAATTTTGCCCCTTGGGTTGGAGAATTAATTTCAGATATAAATCAAAAAATTCTATTAGTAGTACCTAAAGGGAGGTCAAAAGAAGCTATCACAAGACTCGCTCGTGTTGGTTATGACAATACAATAGGGTATTTGGAAGGAGGATTAAAGTCTTGGAATGATGCTGGAAAAAAAAGTGATACAATTCAGTCAATTACAGCTGTAGAATTCAATCAAATTCATGAGAATAGTGCAGAAACTATCTTAGATGTTAGAAATGAATCTGAATTTATTAGTCAACACATCAAAAATGATTATGTAAAACACTTCCCCTTAAGATCCATATATAATAATATCAAAAAATTAAGCCCTGATAAAAATTACTATATTCATTGCGCAGGAGGTTACAGGTCTGTTATTGCAGCATCAATTCTAAAATCAATAGGAATTCATAATATTATTGACGTAGCAGGTGGATTTTCTGCGATCAAGAAAACTAATATTAATTTAAGCGAAGTTAGTTGCTCAATCTGAAAATGATTACTTAATTTCTGCACTTAATCCTGCTTCAAGTAATTTTTTACACCTCGGTTCCAAATCATTATATGGACCCGTTTTTACCGTACATTTCCCCTTGTAGTGAACCAAAATTGAACATTGCTCCGCCTGAGCATATGTGTGATCACAAATAGAAATTAAAGTTTCAATGACATGATCGAAAGTGTTTACATCATCATTAAATAACACGATCTCGTTCAAATTACCATTTTTTTCGAGAAGTTCTATATCACTTTTTATTTTTTCCTTCGTTGCTGTCAACTTTTTGTAAATTTTAATGCTACCCATTTATTTTCAAAAATATTTTCTATCAATTGAAGACCCAAATTTGAACATTTACCTTCTATTAATTTAACATCTTTTTTATAAAAACCACTTAAAAATAATAAACCATTTGAGTTTAAACAAGTGTAATATTTATTAATATCTGATAAAAGAATATTTCTGTTAATATTTGCCAGTATAATATCAAATTTTTTATTAACTAGTAAAGTTGCATCCCCCATCATAACAGTAATCTTCTTACAGGAGTTTTTTAATATATTATCCAACGAATTTTCGTAACACCAGTTATCAATATCAATTGCAGTAATTTTTTTAGCTCCTCTCTTCTCAGCTAAAATTGAAAGGACACTAGTGCCGCAACCCATATCAAGGACATCTTTATTTTTAAAATCACTATTAAGAATATATTTAATCATCATTCGAGTTGTTTCATGATGCCCAGTACCAAAACTCATCTTTGGCTGAATAATTATATCATATTCAACATCTTTTGCATCATGAAAAGGAGCCCTAATTTGACAAATTTCATTCACAATGATTGGTTTAAAATTAGACTCCCATTTTTTATTCCAATTCTCAATATCTATATTTTTTAATTTATAACTTATTGAAAAAGAATTATTGCTTAAAATCTGTATATCATCTAAAATCGTTGGTTTATAATCAGCATTTTGTATGTAAGCTTCAACACCATTTACAGTTTCAACAAAACTTTCAAAGCCAAGCGATGAAAGTTGGGCTATTAGAATTTCCCTTCCCGGAATTATTGGAGATACACTAAAATTAAATGCAATATAATAATGGTTTGACATTTATTCAATTGCGTTGACAATCATTCCAAAATGGTCTGCATCCAAAGATGCTCCACCTATTAGACCTCCATCAACATCAGATTTAGAAAAAATTTCTTTTGCATTTGATGATTTTACGCTGCCTCCATAGAGTATAGATATAGAATTTGCCAAATCGTATGAATATGCCGAAGATATTGTACTTCTAATAAAAGCATGCATATCTTGAGCTTGTTCAGGTGAAGCAGTTTCGCCAGTACCTATAGCCCAAACTGGTTCATAGGCTAAAATAATTTTATCCCATGAAGAAGGGGGTAAATGAAAAAGAGCATTTTTGAGTTGACTTTTTACAACAGAATTTTCTAAACCAGATTTTCGATCGTTTAATTCTTCTCCAAAACAAAATATTATATGCATTTCATGAGAAAGAGCTGAGTCTACTTTTCTAGAAAGTAATTCATCTGTTTCGTTGAAATATGTACGGCGTTCACTATGACCAAGAATAACATATCCAACGCCAATACTTTTTAACATTGATCCACTAATTTCGCCTGTAAAAGCACCACTATCTGCATAATGCATGTTTTGTGCGGCTACCTTGATTGAGCTATTTTCAAGTATTTTAATTGATGATAATAAATTAATAAATGGTGGCGCAATTATAAGGTCTGCTTTATCAGTATTACAACTATTTAATAATTTTGTAACTAAATTTTTAGATTCTTCATAATCTTTATTCATTTTCCAGTTTCCTGCAACAATTTTTTTTCTCATTTCAATTTTTTTAGTAACTTTTTGTCATTTGGTTTTGTAGCTTTGTAAACTTTGATTTCTCCATCAGAATTTACTAACATAAAACGTGGAATCCAATCTAAATTAATAAAATCACCCATTGGTCCTTTCCATCCTGAGGACATAAAATAGTGCTCTCCCTCAAGATTATTACGCTCAATGCCTCTTCTCCAGGCTTTTTGTGACTTATCAAGAGAAAGGAAAACATAATCTAAATTTTGATATGACCTTTGAAGTTCCTTGAGTTTTGGAAGACTTTTAATACAGTCTTTACACCAAGAAGCCCAAAAATCAATAAGTATATCTCTTCCGATATGTTTATCTAAAATTGATTTAAATGAAACGGATTCACCATCCAAATTTATAAATTGGTCTTGGAGAGCTTCCTTAGAAAAATTTTCCTCAGAAATTGATTGACAATTTAAAAATGTATTTATACATAAAAATATGATTAGTGCTCTTTTCATATCAATTTATCTTGACTTTAGGGTTTAAATAGGTATATATTATATCAACCACAATATTTATAGTTACAAAAATACTAGCAATTAATAAAACTGCGCCCATAATTACAGGTAAATCTAAATTATTAAGTGCATTTACAATTTCCTTTCCCAAACCATTCCAACCGAATACATATTCAACAAAAACAGCTCCAGCTAACATTGAAGCAAACCATCCAGAAACAGCAGTAATTACTGGACTTAATGAATTTTTTAAAGCATGATTAATTAATACTTTTTTTGGACTCAATCCCTTTGATCTGGCAGTTTTAATATATTCATGAGAATATACTTCAAGAAGAGAATTTCGCATAAGTTGAGATATAACTGACAATGGACGAATTCCCAGTACGAATGATGGCAAAATTAAATTCTTTAGCTTTAATTGTACACCTTCTCCATAATCGTCTAATTCATACAAATTACCTGTCATATTTAATCCTGTATATTCATGTAATAAAAATCCGAAAATCCATGCAAAAATAATGGCACTAAAAAATGATGGTAAACTCATACCCAATGTGCTAATAACAGTAATTATTCTATCCAACGGCTTATCTTTAAACAATGCAGAAATTATCCCTAATGATATTCCGAAAATCAATGCAATGATAATTGAAGAAACTGCTAATACGATAGTATTTGGAAATGTTTCCTTCAAAATTTCGGATACTTTTTTTCCTTGCTTTGTAAATGATCTTCTTAAATAAGGATATTTAACAACCAAAACCATATTCTTAATGTTAAAAAGAGTTTTGAATGTATAATTATCTGTTAATAGATTAGTATAATGTTCTTTTTCTTTTGAGTGTAATGAGATTGGAGAAATATCATTTAAATAGTAAATATATTGAGTGAAAATTGGTTTATCAAATCCATATTTCTTGTTAATCATTTGAATTTGCTGAAAATCATCGCTCTGACCAAGCATCATACGTGCAGGATCACCAGGTATTATATTAAATAAAATAAAAATTAGAGAAAGTACTCCAAAAAGAGTAAAAAAAGCGCTTGTAATCTTTTTAAATAAATAATTCTTCAAAACTATAACAGTATATCTTCAATGTCATTCCAATGCACTTTTTGAATGACTGTTCCTTTATTTAATTTTAAAATGCCTGGATTTGATCGAACTATTGTTTTCAAAACCTTCTCATCACACATATAAAACTCAAAATCTAAACCATAACTTGATTTTATTTTATTTTTATCTATCATTCCAGAAGCACTCAATCCAATTACTGTATACCCTTTATTAATTGCATTATTAGAAAATTCTTTGAGTTTTTTTAGCCCATTAATATTTGCATAATTTAAATCATAAGACGTTATTATTATTAGTTTATCCTCGGCTAAAAAAAATTCCGTGTAATTTTCATCACTTGACTCAATTGAAAAATCTAATATAGGTGGCTGGTAACCTTCCTCAATAATCTTAGTCTCTACTCCAATATAATCCCCATTAACTTGAGGATAAGACCCTTTAGTTACAAAAACTTTTTCTTTACCATTAACTTTAAATTTCCATTTAAATTCCTGAACTGCTTTTGCAGCATTTGTAGGTACAGTCATATTATCAGTAATATTATCTCCAATTTTATATGCTCTAAAATCAATTAATGGCAGGTGCCTCAAAACATAAATCCCAAAAAATATACTAATCAATAAGCCTAAAGCCGCAACTAAATTAGTAATGGAAGTATTAAAAAACGGTTTTATGTAATCTTTGTAAATAAAGATTATAACAATAAGTACTAAAAGAATTAAATCCTTAAAAAAACTTTCCCATGGAGTTAATTTTAATGCATCTCCAAAACAACCACAATCTTTAACCTTATCAAAATAGGCCGAATAAAAAGTTAGAAAGGTGAAAAATAAAATCATCAACAAAAGACTCCAGAGTGTAAACTTTGGTTTAAACCCTAACAAAAGAAAAACCCCAACAACTACTTCAAAAACTACTATAATAATAGAAAAGATTAGAGCATATGGGTCTAAGAAAGTTAAATTCAATACATCAGGACTGAAATATTCTTGAAGCTTATATGAAAAACCCAGTGGATCATTTAGCTTAACAAAGCCGGATATAATAAATAAAATTGCAACTGAAATGCGAAAGATCTGTGTTATAACTTTCATTAATTATTTTTTAAATGAATTAAAGCAAAAACAGCATAATTAATCATATCCTGATAATTTGCGTCAATACCCTCGCTAACTAGTGTTTGACCTGAATTATTCTCAATTTGTTTCACACGCAATAGTTTTTGTAAAATTAAGTCCGTCAAAGAGCTAACTCTCATATCTCGCCATGCCTCTCCATAATCATGATTCTTATCCATCATGAGTTGCTTAGTTTTCTCAACCATCCTTTCATAATCACTTAGAACAGATTCGAAAGACATATCAGGTTGATCAACTACACCTTTTTCAATTTGAATTAAGGCCATAATACAGTAGTTAATAATTCCAATAAACTCGCTTGATGCATCCTCATTAATTTTTTGTTTTTTATTTTGTTGTAATCCACGAATTCTCTGAGCTTTGATGAAAACCTGATCTGTTAATGATGGGAGTCTTAATATACGCCAAGCACATCCATAATCTTTCATTTTATTTAAAAAAAGTTCTTTACAATTATTTACAATTGCATCATATTCTTTTGAGGTATTTTGCATGAATTAGATTGAAATTTCCGTAAATTTCGCTTAAAATTTTTAAACCATCAAAATTTAAGGTTTAAACTTTAAAATTGAATGAAATCAAAAAAAAATATATCACAATTAAGCATTAACTGCAAAGGAGATCTTGTAGATCTTACTACCCCAAAAGTTATGGGTATCATTAACATAACTCCTGACTCTTTTTACGATGGAGGAAAATATAAAGATGTAAAAAGCATATTAAAACAAGTTGAAAAAATGTTACGTAATGGTGCGGACTTTATTGATGTTGGAGCTTACAGCTCAAAACCTGGATCTAATTTTGTTTCTGAAAGTGAAGAATTAAAGCGAATTACCCCAATAGTTAAAATGATAATTAAGTCATTCCCAGATTGTAAAATTTCAATTGATAGCTTTAGATCAAAAGTAATTACTGAATGTATTGGATTAGGAGCATCAATTTGTAACGATATTTCCGCGGGAAAAATTGATCCTCGTATGTTGGAAATTGTAGGAAAACTCAATATTCCATACATAATGATGCACATGAGAGGAACACCAAAAACGATGCAAAATAAAACTATTTATAAAAATATTATCAATGAAATATTTGAATATTTTTCAGAAAGAATAACAATTGCTAAGCAACATAATATTAATGACATAATTATCGATGTAGGTTTTGGGTTTTCAAAAACAATTGAACAAAACTATAAGCTACTAAAAGAATTAAATTATTTCAATAAATTCAACTACCCTATACTGACAGGCATTTCCAGAAAATCAATGATTTATAATCTTTTAAGTTGTACAGCCCGAGAAGCTTTAAACGGAACCACTGCACTAAATATGGCTGCATTAATCAATGGTTCAAAAATATTAAGAGTTCATGATGTAAAACAAGCTGTAGAATGTGTTCATTTGTACAATGCATTAGAAAATGAATTTTAAATAAAAAAATGGTATTATTTCCTATATTTATATAAAAATTAAACAGTGGATATACTTAAAGATCTTCTCGATTTCAGTTTTCTAGATATAGTTGACATTATACTTGTAGCTTTTTTACTTTATTATATATATAAACTTATTCGAGGCACTGTCGCAATTAATATTTTTATTGGAATTGTGATTTTCTATCTATTTTTTATTCTTTTTGAATCTTTAGAAATGCGAATGCTAACTAAATTTCTTGGAGGCTTTATGAGTGTTGGAATTATAGCCTTAATTGTAGTTTTTCAGCCAGAAATTAGAAAATTTTTACTAATGATTGGTTCCACAAATTTTAGTAGAAAAGGTAGTATAATTAGTAAACTTCAATTTTTAAATGGATCTATAAAGACAAATAATACTGATGCAAATGCAATTGTAAAAGCATGCAATAAAATGGCAAGTTCCAAGACCGGAGCTTTGATTGTTCTTGAAAGAAATAATAATTTAGATTTTTTGATTGAAACTGGAGATCAAATGAATATTGATCTTACTCAACCAATATTAGAAAGTATATTTTTTAAAAACAGCCCCCTTCACGATGGAGCAATTATTGTTTCAAACAACACAATTAAAGCAACCAGAGTAATTTTACCTGTAAGCAACCAAAACGAAATTCCTTCACATTTTGGACTTAGACACAGAGCTGCTTTGGGGATAACTGAAAAAACTGATGCTTTAGCTGTAGTTGTAAGTGAAGAAACAGGCCAAATTTCGTTTATTAATAATGGCGAATTTATTATTTATGAAAATACTCAAGATTTAATTAAAAAGTTAGAATCAGCTTTACAATAAAATTAATTTTCAAACTGAGCTTTATAAAGCCCCGAGTAAATTCCCATGCTATTTTTTAATAACCCTTTGTGAGTGCCAACTTCAACAATTCTTCCAGAGCTCATAACCATAATAATATCAGCATTTTTAATTGTTGCTAATCTGTGAGCAATAATTATTGATGTCCTCCCTTTAGTTATTTTTTTCGTAGCCTCTTGTATGAGTTGTTCAGAATTTGAATCAATTGAAGCAGTTGCTTCATCTAAAATTAAAAGTTTTGGATTTAAAATATAGGCTCTTAAAAATGAGATTAATTGCCGTTGACCAGATGACAACATTACTCCTCTTTCTTTTACATTATATTCATATCCACCAGGAAGACTTTCAATAAATTTGTGAATACCAATATCCTTTGCTGCATTCATGACTTCATTAAAAGATATTTTTGGATTACCCAAAGTTATATTATTTAAAATTGAATCAGCAAATAAAAATACATCTTGTAATACAACAGATATCTGACTCCTTAAATCTTTTAAAATTATAGTATCTATATCTTTATCGTCAATTAGTATTTGACCCTTTTGAATTTCATAAAAACGATTAATCAAATTTATAATTGTAGATTTCCCAGAGCCTGTAGACCCCACTATGGCAATAGTTTGACCTGGCATTAATTTGAAGGATATTCCATTAATTACAGACTGATCCTTTACATATGAAAAATGAACATTTTTAAATTCAATTTGTCCTTTAAAGTCAATTAAATTTTCTGTCCCATAGTCTTCTATATTTGATTTTGTGTCAAGAACTTTAAAAACTCGATCAGCTGCTACCATCCCCATTTGAAGTGTATTAAACTTGTTTGCTATCTGATTTAATGGTCGAAACATCATTGGAATAATCATAATAAATGCTGCCAAATCTCCAACTGATGCTGATCCATCAAAAACAGCATGTAATCCTCCAATCCACATAATAGTACCCAAAGTAATGGAAGAAAGTAACTCGGCAATCGGAAAAAAAACTGAATTATACCAGACTGTTTTAATCCAGCCATTCTTGTGACGCTCATTAATATCTTTAAAGTTTTGATATTCAACTTTTTCTCTCGAAAAAAGTTGAACAATTTTCATTCCAGTGAGTCTCTCTTGAACAAAAGAATTTAAATTTGAAATTTCATTACGTACTTCCTCAAAAGCTTTTTTCATGTACTTTTGAAAAATTTTTGTAGCAATAATTGTAATGGGTAAAGTAAAAAAAACAATACAACTCAATTGCCAATTCATCAAAACCATAACAGAACCAACTACAAGCATTTTTAAAACATCACTAAATATCATGAAAAGACCCTCTCCAAAAATATCAGCAATGCGCTCCATATCATTGACTGTTCTTGTTAATAAAACCCCAACTGAAGAATTATCAAAATATTTCATCTTAAAATGAAGTATGTGATTAAATAATTTAATTCTAATATCCCTGACTACTGACTGCCCAAGCCAACTCGCGGAATAAATAAAAAAAAGGTTACATATTACTTCCAATAACAATAAAGCAAACATCCATAAAATATATTTTAAAAACCCTGGCTCAAATTGATTTTCAATATTTTGATCCATTGCAAGTTGCAAAACCTTAGGACGTAATGCCCCAAAAATTGCTAATCCAAAAACAGTTAACAAAGCTATTATGAATATTTTATAATAGGGAGTTGAATAACTTATAAGGCGCCCAAAAAGCAGCCTGTCAAAAACAGTTTTTTTTATTTCAGACATCTTCAAATATTGAATTATTGTACTGTATTTGGGTTAAATATAAACCTCTGGATGGGGCTGAAGGACCTGCTAATGATCGATCTTTAGACTGAATAATTTTTTCAAATTCTTTTAATGATATTTTTTTTGTTCCAATATGAATCATAGTACCAACTATAGCTCTCACCATATTTCTTAAAAACCGATCTGCAGAAATTTTAAATTGAATACAATACTTTGATTTTATCCATACAGCTTCAGTTATTGAACAAATAAAAGTTTTTACATCTGAATTGGTTTTTGAAAATGATTCAAAATCGCTGTAATTCATCATTATTAAACAAGCCGCGTTCATTAATTCTAAATCTAAATAATTTTTATAAAAATAGCTTCTATCAAATTCGAAAACATTCTTTGATGAGGTAATTTTATATATATATGATCTTTTTTTTGCATCAAATCTTGCGTGTGCATCACTATTCACCTTTCTTATTGAATGAATAGCAATATCATTAGGAAGAAAGGCATTTAGTTTCAAAACTAATTCTTGAATATTAAAAACTTTATCGTAGTCAAAATGGGCAATCATTTGTTTTGCATGAACTCCAGTATCAGTTCGACCAGCCCCAACACAACTAATTTCTTCTTTAAGTAAAATTGAAAGGCAAGAATTCAATACTGATTGAACTGTTACAGCATTGGGTTGAATCTGCCAGCCATGAAAGTTAGTTCCGTTGTATGATAATTCAATGAAATATCTCAAAGTAATTCAATACTTTTGTTATTATTTTTTCAAAGATAATACATTGACATAAATACATTTTAGTTTCATTCCATTCTATGAAAAAAATTTTACTAATTTCTGATACTCATGGATACATTGGTGATGATATATTAAATCATGTTACTTGTTCTGACGAAGTATGGCATGCAGGAGATATAGGTAGTTTAAAAGTAACTGATTTAATAAAAAAATATAAGCCGTTAAGAGCAGTACATGGAAATATTGACGATACAAATATTAAACTTGAGTTCCCTTTACATCAAAAATTCACAATTGAAGGAGTAAAAGTTTGGATGACACATATTGGTGGATACCCCAATCGATATTCAAAATATATAGCTGATGAAATAAATTTAAATCCCCCAGATCTATTTATATCAGGTCACTCACACATACTTAAAGTTATAAAAGATGAAAAATTAAATTTATTACATATGAATCCAGGAGCTATTGGAATTAACGGATTCCATAAAGTAAGAACAATGCTTCGTTTTAATGTTTCAAAAGGAAATATTAATAATCTTGAAGTTGTAGAATTTAAAAGAAAAAGATTTAACACACTTTAAGTTTGCAAAGAGATTTTTTAATTATTTCAATTTTATCTTAATCGATCAACTGATTTAATCAGATCTTCATCCTTTTTTATGGCTTTATTAGCTAAAACCAAAAAAATTATAATGATAACAGGTAGAATTAAGCCAATTCCTTTTTCTATATAAATGGTATAAGATCTATATAAAAATAATACAATTAAAACTAAGTTTAATAAGATATTTATTCGGCAAAGAATGAATTGAGTTTTCCTATTCTTGTAATAAAATAGAGAAATTAATGAAATCAATGTAGATGATGAAAACAAAAATAAATAATCATATTTTTCAGTTAACATAATATCAACACCATTATATGTATGAAAAGGAAAAATAAATGAAAAAATTCCCGAAGTAATTGAAGTTAAAATTAGATATATTGATTGAATTCTGAAAAACATTAAAAAATAAGATTACATAAACATTTCTTTTTTACTAAATTAAGCAAAATTTAAAAATATTGTTGTATCATTGCACTACAATACTTAAGGGAAACTTTACCCTCCTATATGTTTCATTATACTTTACAAAAATCTCATTAACAGTCAATCCCTAATAAACTTACACATTAAATGTAAGTGATAAATTTATTAATAATTATTATCAAAATGTTTGAAATTACACAACTAAAAGAAAAAAAATTATCTGAGCTTCATGAAATCGCAAAAGAACTTAAAATATCAAGATATAGTAGTTTAAAAAAATTAGACCTAGTTTATCAGATTTTAGATGTTCAAGCAGCAAACCCTGTAGAAAAAAATGAAGAACAAAAATCTAATCAAAATAGTAATTTAAAAAACGAAATTAATCCTTCTCGTAAGCATAATAAAAATAATTTCGTGAACACTTCCGAGAAAGATAATTTAAAATCTGAAAGTTCTGAAGATGATAAAATTTCTAGTAAAGAAAATCGTCAAAAATATAATACGACTAACAGAAATAACAACCACAAAAATAAAAACAATCATCAAAAAAAAGAACACAACGGAAATAAAGACAACAGAAATAGATACAAAGAACCTGATTTTGAATTTGATGCAATAATAGAAAGCGAAGGAGTTCTAGATGTTATGTCTGATGGATATGGTTTTTTAAGATCGTCAGATTATAATTACCTGTCATCACCTGACGATATATATGTTTCTCAATCTCAAATTCGTTTGTTTGGATTAAAAAACGGTGATACAATTTTAGGGCACGTTCGCCCTCCAAAAGAAGGTGAGAAATATTTCCCTTTAATAAAAGTTAGTAAAATTAATGGCCTTGATCCTAAAGTAGTCAGAGATCGTGTGGCTTTTGAGCATTTGACTCCTTTATTTCCTAAAGAAAAATTTAACATTGCCGAAAAACAAAATACTATTTCAACCAGAATAATGGATCTGTTTTCACCAATTGGTAAAGGTCAACGTGGAATGATTGTATCACAACCTAAAACTGGTAAAACAATGTTGCTGAAAGATGTAGCTAATGCTATAGCAGCAAATCACCCTGAGGTTTATCAAATGATTTTACTAATTGATGAAAGACCTGAGGAAGTTACAGATATGCAAAGAAATGTTCGTGGTGAAGTAATTGCATCTACATTTGACAAAGAAGCACATGAACACGTTAAAATAGCTAATATTGTATTAGAAAAAGCCAAACGCTTAGTTGAATGCGGATATGATGTAGTCATATTACTAGATTCTATTACTAGATTGGCTCGTGCCTACAATACTGTTCAGCCAGCCTCCGGAAAAATTTTAAGTGGTGGGGTTGATGCAAATGCTTTACACAAACCCAAAAGATTCTTTGGAGCTGCTAGAAATATTGAAAACGGTGGGTCGCTTTCAATAATTGCAACAGCTCTTACTGAAACAGGTTCCAAAATGGATGAAGTAATTTTTGAAGAATTTAAAGGCACGGGTAACATGGAACTTCAGCTAGACAGAAAAATTTCTAACCGACGTATTTTTCCAGCTATTGATCTCACATCATCAAGTACTAGACGAGATGATCTATTATTAGATGAGAAAACTATACAAAGAATGTGGGTCATGAGAAAGTACCTTGCAGACATGAATCCTGTCGAAGCTATGGAATTCATAAATGATAGGTTTAAACAAACTATGAATAACGAAGAGTTTCTAATTTCAATGAACGGATAATTGAAGTTTAAAAAAACTTTACAATATTTGAAAGTTTTTTTAATAGAATAATTTATAGACTGGCAATGTGCTTCATCAATTTAGATTTTAGATTTGCTGCCTTATTATTATGAATAATATTACGCTTAGCTAATTTATCAATCATTGAAGCAACAGAAGGAAAAGCTTTTTCTGCTTTTTTCTTGCTAGTAAGTTCACGTAAGCTCTTAATAGCATTTCTGGTAGTTTTGTGCTGATATTTATTAAGTATTCGCTTAGCGTTATTACTTCTAATTCTTTTTAATGCTGACTTATGATTTGCCATATTTTTTTTGTTAATTTAGTAGCCCGTAGGGGAATCGAACCCCTCTTACCAGGATGAAAACCTGGCGTCCTAGCCGATAGACGAACGGGCCATGTCGTTTTGGATATTATAAAACAAAACATTCCCAATATATTATTGCGGTTGCAAAAATACAACTATTTTTAAATGCTACAACAATCAGTATTGTTTTTTTAAATATTTAAGACGAAAATCAATATGCTTTAGCGAATAGAACTCTATTGTTGGAGGGAGATCCCGAAAAAACACAATATCCCTTCTCTTTTTTTAGGTCAATTGGCACACACCTTATAGTTGCCTTAGTAAGTTCTTTTATTTTTTGTTCTGTCTCTGGTGTTCCGTCCCAATGGGCCAAAACAAATCCACCTTTTCCTTCAATTACTTTTTTAAATGATTTAAAATCATCAACCTCAGTGATATGATTATCTCTAAAATCTAGTGCTCTATTGTAAATATCATTTTGGATAGTTTCAAGAAGTTTAACAATGTTAGTTTCTAAATCTGAAATATTCATGATAGTCTTCGTTAAGTTATCACGTCTTGCTATTTCGACAGTACCGTTTTTTAAATCATTAGGACCAATTGCAATTCTCAAGGGAACGCCTTGAAGTTCATGCTGAGCAAATTTTGCACCTGGTCTGTGAGTTTTTCGACCATCAAATTTTACTGAAACTCCATTTTTTCTCAGCAGTGACATAATTTTATTTGATAACTTAAGAATTTCACTAAATTGATCTTCATTTTTATAAATAGGTACTATAACAACTTGATTTGGAGCAAGATTAGGTGGTAATACCAATCCTTTATCATCACTATGTGTCATTATTAAAGCACCCATTAATCTTGTTGAAACTCCCCAGGAAGTTGCCCAAACATATTCCTGATTGCCTTCATTATTTGCGAATTTAACATCAAACGCTTTAGCAAAATTTTGACCTAAAAAATGTGAAGTTCCTGCCTGAAGTGCCTTACCATCTTGCATTAAAGCTTCAATACAAAAAGTTTCTTCTGCTCCAGCAAAGCGTTCACTATCGGTTTTTACCCCTTGGATTACAGGAATTGCCATGAAATTTTCAACAAAGTCTGCATATATCCTATTCATTTGAAGAGTTTCGGCCATTGCTTCTTCTTTATTACTATGTGCTGTATGTCCTTCTTGCCATAAAAACTCTGCAGTTCTTAAAAACAAACGTGTTCGCATTTCCCATCTAACAACATTAGCCCATTGATTTATTAGAATTGGTAAATCTCTATATGATTGAATCCAATTTTTATAAGTATTCCATATTACGGCCTCACTAGTTGGCCTAACAACAAGCTCTTCCTCAAGTCTTGCGTTAGGGTCAACACGAAGTTTACCAGGATTTTCTGGATCATTTTCAAGCCTATAGTGAGTAACAACTGCACATTCTTTCGCAAAACCTTGAGCATTCTTTTCTTCAGTCTCAAAAAGACCTTTAGGAACAAAAAGGGGAAAGTAAGCGTTTTGATGACCAGTCGCTTTAAACATTCTATCTAATTCAGCCTGCATTTTTTCCCAAATTGCATACCCATAAGGTTTAATAACCATACATCCTCTAACAGCTGAATTTTCTGCTAAATCAGCTTTTACCACTAGCTCATTATACCACTTGGAATAATCTACTTCACGTTTTGTAAGGTTTTTAGACATATTGTTGTAATTTGGCACAACTATTGTTTAATATAAAATAGTTTGATACAAAACTAAGTATTTTAAAAGTGATCAACAATTTAATTTAATCATATATGACAATTATTAACTTATCTAGAAATATTATTAGTTTCAAAATTTATGTATTACTTTTTTGTATTTTACCCTCGTGTGGATCATACCAATATGTTGGAATGTATGATGATGGAATCTATGATAACTCCTTAGATAAGGATAATAATGACTTAAATTCAGAACAAAACAATAGTTATTATGAGGATTACTTTAAAGAAAAATCAATTAAATTAAATCAAATCAACAATAGCAATATTGATAGTTATGACTATTACACGCAAAATAATTCAGAAGAGGATTCTTATGCAGGTTGGGGTCAAAATGTTGATTCTGATGTTGTTATAAATGTTTTCAATAGACCTGGCTTTGATTATTGGGGATGGAATAACTGGGGATGGAATAACTGGGGATGGAATAACTGGGGATGGAATAACTGGGGATGGAATAACTGGGGATGGAATAACTGGGGATGGAACAATTGGAGATGGAACAATTGGGGATATCCGATTTATGGCTTCTATGACCCGTATTTTTCTAACGCGTGGTTTATTCACAATGGTGGTTATAGCTATTTTTATCCAAACAGAGGACCTTCTTTAGCATTAATTAATGGATATAGGAATCAAAGATATACTAACTTTGGATACAGAAATGCAAGTGTTTCAAGGCGAAGTGGAATTGGAACAGTTAATCTTAGGACAACTAATACCAAAACTTCGGTAAGAACTTATAAAACAACCCAATTAAATAATTCTATCCTAAATAATGTAAAGATTAGAAACAATAAAAATTCCGTTAGAAAAACAGAAAGTAAAAGAAGAAATAATACATCTCGAAAAATTGATTACAACAGAAAGAATAATTCAAAAAGGTCCAATAATTACAATTATCCTAATAAAACACTAAATAGAAATTCAGGATCAATGAGAAACTCAACATATTCAAGATCAAATATGTCTAGATCCAGCGGGAGATCTAGAGGTGGAGGATCTTCAAATCGCCGTCAGAGATAACTTACTAATCATTATAAAAATGAAAAAAAATCTTATAATTAATCTAATTTTTTTTAGTTTAAGCAACTTTTATGCACAAGATTTAAATACCGCTTTAATGTTTTCAAATGGTGAGACCTTAGGAACAGCTAGATTTAAATCAATGTCTGGAGCTTTTGGCGCTCTCGGAGGAGATTTATCAGCTGTTAGTATAAATCCTGCTGGTTCAACAATCTTTAACTCTAGTCAAGGAACTTTAACAGCAGCAACAAATAAGAGCTCATATGATGTGACATATTCAAATTCAAAAAATATAAATTCGCTTTTTAACCTTGATTTAAGCCAAATTGGAGCTGCATTCGTTTTTAAAAATAATTATAACAGCTCTGCTTGGAATAAGTTTGTGATTAGTGTTTTCTATGAAAGACTTGATAACTACGATAGTGAATTTTCAATCGCGGGAAATACAAATAAATCTATTTCGAGTTATTTTATGGAGAATGCTAATGGATTAGAACTTGTGAATATTAGTGCTTTTGAGGGAGAATCAATTAGTCAAGCTTACTCTGCCATAGGATCAACGTTTGGATATCAAAACCAACAAGCTTTTTTAGGCTACAATAGTTACATTTTAGATCCAGCAGAAGAAATTGATGAAAATACAGTTTATTTATCAAATATTGCACCCGGAAATTTCTATCAACAATATGATTATCAAACTAATGGAAATAATGGTAAATTATCAGCAAATATAGCCTTTCAATACAATGAAAACATAAATTTTGGGCTAAATTTAAACTCTCATTTTATCGAGTTTGAAAAAAGCACATATTTTTTAGAGGAGAACAATAATGATGGATCATCAATTAATTTAGTTAATTTTCAAAATCAGTTATATACAAATGGAGAAGGATTTTCAATGCAATTTGGGGGCTTATTCAAATTATCTCATAGTTTTAGATTTGGTGTTAGTTACTCAAGTCCAACATGGCTTACCCTTAGAGAAGAATCGACTCAGTATTTAGCAACTTCAAGTATTATTGATGACACTAGCTACATTGTAAATCCATCAATTGTCAATATTTTCCCAGAATACAATCTTAAAACTCCAGGTAACATCATGGGTAGTTTCGCATATGTTCATGGTAAAGTTGCTATAATAAGTTTCGATTTTGAAAGTAAAAATTATGCTAATACATCATTTGATACAGGTAATAATCAATTAGACATATTACTTAACAATTCAATAAATAACACATTTACTACTTCAAATACATATAGACTTGGTGCTGAGTTCCGAAATAAGAACATCAGCTACAGAGCTGGATTTAAAAGTCAAGAAAGTCCATACAGAAATAAAAACTTTTATGGCGATCTAAGTGGATATTCTTTTGGACTAGGTTATGATTTTAATAACACAAGATTAGATTTATCTTATGAAAATATAAAAAGATCTTATTCACAAGAGCTTTACCAAAGTGGTAATCTTAATTCATTAAGATTACAAAATAATGCATCTATAATTTCTCTTTCATTAACTATGAAATTGTAATTTTGAATTAGTCAAAAAAGCATTGTGTATTACAATTACACAATACTTTTTAGTTTTTATCTTTTAAGTGTAAAGTGTGCTCTTAATTGTTTGGGTTCTCCTGTATTAAAGTCATTATATTCTAATAAAAACCAATAATCTGAAGTTGGCATCATTTGTCCATTATAAGTTCCGTCCCATCCATCGCCAGCTGGACTTATTTGCTTAAGAAGTTTTCCAAAACGATCAAATATATAAATCTTAGAGGCCATTTGCCCTGATAACGCCGATATGTTCCATACATCATTATAGCCATCTCCATTTGGCGTAAAGTACGGAGGAAAATCTATTACAAATAATATGTAATTAGTCACTCCACATCCATTCACATCTCGTACATTAACACTATGCTCTCCGGCACTGACACCTATAAAAGTACCACTATCTTGCCATGGACCTTGATCTAAGCTAAATTCGTAAATCCCTGTCCCTGATGCTGTAGCTACAATAACATGGGTGTCTGCAAAAGGTTCTGAAGTTACTGATGCTGTTACCGCAGGATTACCACTTTCATTTACTGTGAAAATCTCTAAAGGAGCTGTACAGCTACTACCGTCTGTATAACTTACCTCTAAGCTATAAATTCCTGGATTTTCTGCAATATAAGTTGGATCAGTACTAATTAATGTTCCTGATTCGTCACGCCATATAAAACTATAATTTACTGGAGAAAGTCCTGGATCAACAATAGCAAAGTCCAATCCACCTCCCGAAGCGCTCTCACATATTACATAATTATCTTCTAAATCCACCACAGGTAAAGAGTTTACCACTAAATCAATAGTACTAACTGCATAACAACCTGTGACAGTATTCTCCAAACGGATGAAGACCGTCTGTAAATTCGGTGTAGTAGTTGTAATATTATTACCCAAAGCATTAGAACCTGAT
>Ga0160423_10001541_pt1 | contig 19307 bp, 16 predicted proteins | sample CRUFie14St8metaG_FD_108191 | JGI IMG/M metagenome (GOLD analysis project Ga0160423, IMG submission 108191) | Marine microbial communities from the Costa Rica Dome - CRUD Field 142mm St8 metaG | ecosystem: Environmental > Aquatic > Marine > Oceanic > Photic zone | place: Costa Rica: the Eastern... | reverse complement strand
CGTGAAGACCCTCACTGGCAAGACCATCACCCTCGAGGTGGAGTCCTCGGACACCATCGAGAACGTCAAGGCGAAGATCCAGGACAAGGAGGGCATCCCTCCTGACCAACAGAGGCTCATCTTCGCAGGAAAGCAGCTCGAGGATGGCAGGACCCTGTCCGACTACAACATCCAGAAGGAGTCCACCTTGCACTTGGTGCTCCGCCTGCGCGGCGGCAAGCCGACCACGGTGAAGATGATGACGAACCACCTCCCTTGCGGGAACTCCGTGGAGATCGACGTCGAGGCGGACGAGCCCATGTCGTCCATCAAGCAGAAGCTCGAGAAGGCGACGGGGGTCCCCGTGGAGCACCAGAAGGTCATGCTGAGCTCCATCAGCGAGCTCTGCATGGGGGACAAGAGGACCAACATCAAGTTCGGGTCCTGCGGCACGGCGAACGGCCACGTCGGCATCTTCAACAACTAGAGGCGGCACTCGCAGACGCAGAGAGAGAGAGTGTGTGTGTGTGTGTGTGAGAGGCCTTGCTTTGTAATGACACGTAAACGAGAAGAGCTTAGAGCCAAATGGGCAGGCCGATATTCTCGAAGACCCTGATCTCCCCGCTGAACCCCGAGGTGACGATTGTCTGCCCCACCGCCGCCGCCGCCTTCATGGCCATGTCCCCCGCGCGCTGGGCGTCCTCCCTCTCCTGGTCCGCCTTGGTCTTCCCGCCCAGGCCGAGCCGCTTCAAACTGGGCTTCACGAGCGCCTCCGCGGCGGCGGTGGGCGGCGCGATCCCCAAGTTTCTGGAGACTCTCGCTGTGACATCGTCGCTGAGCGGGGCAAAGATGGCCGAGGTCACAATGTCATCATGCGCCAGAAATTGCTCACACGAGGCGTTCTTGTCGCTCCTGTACCCCGTGTAGAACGGGTTCACGCTCGGGATGAAGGTGTTGATCGTGCTCCAGATGCAGACGCTGCCGTCTTCCGAGCCACAAGCGACAAAGCCGCCGCCGGGGGAGAAACCAGACGCGATCTGAGAGTTGGCGTTCCTGTGGCCCTTGTACTTGCAGCACAGCGTGAACCCGTCGTACATCCTTATCCTGCTGTCGTTCGAGGTCACCAGAAGGAAGCGCTCAACGCCAGGCATGTACTGTGCCGTGGAGAGAAAGAGCAAGACAGAGAGACGCGGACGGGTCAGACTTTGTTTTGTGCTTGGCAGGCGTTGAACCGCAGACCTGTGTTTCTCTCTCTCCCCTTACCTGGAGCCCCGTGATCTTCTTCCCCCTCGAGTTCTTCCCCCTCGTGTTCTTCACGTCCATCTGGGTGATGTACTCGAACTGGTTCCCCTCCACAGAGTAGAACCTGCACTTTCCCTTGTACGACCCGATCACCGCCTTCTTGCCGTCTGGGGAGAAGCACACCGCCGTCACCATCTCGTGGACGTTCACCCAGTCTACCACCGTCTGTTCCGGAATGGACCACAGCCTCGCCTTCTCGTCCAGGGAGCCCGACAGGAAGTACTTGTCGTCCACGGGGTGGAACTGGATCGAGGTCACGAAGTCCGTGTGGGAGAACACACGGAGGCACTCATTCATCGAGATGTGCCAAAGCCTGACGGTCTTGTCCATGGAGCTCGACAGAAGGAACTGGGTCTTGGACCAGCACAAGTCCAATATGTCGGCCTTGTGACCGCCGTAGAGCCTGTAGGGCTTCTGGTGGAAGAAGGTGGCGGAGCCCGCGCTGCCACTGCTGGGGTCGCCCCCGTCGCCGCGGTTGCCATGGCCCTCCCGGACCTGCCAGATCCTCACGATCTCGTCCTGCCCCGCGGACGCGAGGTACATCCCGTCCAGCGAGAACTTCATGCTCCACACCGCGCCCTTGTGCGCCCCGATCTCCTGCACGATCCTCAGGTCTGTGAACTCCTTGTAGATCTTCTTGTGGACCTGGACCTTGACCCTCCTGCCAGAGGGCTTGGCGCCGGGGGTCCAGAAGTCGTCCCCGTCCCCGCCCGCCCCCGAGGCGCCCGGCCCAGCTTCGTCGAAGGACTCCTCGGCCCCCCCCTGGCCCGCCTTGTGCTTGAGGAAGGCCTCGTTGATGGCGTCCCCCGCGTTCAGGGCCTTGTGCTTCAGGGAGTTCAGCCCCTTCTGGAACCACCGCTTCCTGCTCCCCCCCTGCTTCGCGCCGCCCCCACCCCTGCTCTTCCTCACCGCCTCCCCCTCGTCGTCCGAGGAGTCTATGAGCTTGGGCGCACCCCCCCGTGGCCCGCCACCCTCACCGCTCCGGCGGCTCATCTCGCGCATCAGGGGCGACTGCAGGCCCAAGTTCCTCTCGAACTGGTCCATGGAGATCTCCTCCCCGGTGTCCGCCCTCTTCACGACCTGCGCGCCCTGGCCCTCCATGCCGTCCTTTGCGTCGACGAGGAACTCCGTCCCCGTGTCCAAGTCCTTGATCCGGTACACCTTCTCAAGCACGTACTCCTTGCCCGTGCCAGCGTCGCGAACCTTCACGGAGTCGGACTTGGCGTCTACAAGGGTGGTCTGTGGGGAAGCGCTCGCGCGCTGGTCTCTTTGTGCTGAGTCCTCGGCCTCAGAGGTCCTCCTGCTCTCCGCCCGAGCCACCTCGAGCTCGGGAAGGTCCCCCGAGGGCGCAACCGTGGCCTGCACTGCCGGCTCTTGCTCCTCCTCCCTCCCACGCGTGGGTGGCGGGGCCGAGGCCGCCTCCTCGTCGCCATCATTACGATCATCACCTTCTTCGTTTTCCTCGGGGGCTGAACCACCCACCGTTGCATTAGGCGGCGAGCGCATGGATCCTGACGTGGCGAGGCTCCCGTCGTCTGAGAAGGACTCGTCCGCCGAAAGGAAGTCCTTTTTTGGGGTTTAGGGAATACGAAAAAAGGATGAGGTCAGTAGACATCCTTGGATCGCGTGCGTTTGGGATCCGGGGCACTTGGATCCAAACCAAAACCAAAGCAAAGTGCAAGCCTCCCTCCCTCCCTCGTGGTATGTATGCCGGCCTCTTACCTCTCCGTCCGAGGACTCCATACTTGGTGGGTCGACAACCGCCGCGTCCACCGGCGCCTTGTCCCGCTCCGCCGGCTCTACTTCCTCACGCGCCCCCGCCCCTCCCATGGTTCCCTCCTCCCCTCCCTCTCCATCTCTCTAAAGCTGCGCCACCTTCCCTTGCGCTTTTCTGCACCCCCCCCCCGCGTTCGCTCTCCCCCTCTGTGTAGAAGTCGATTCCATCATCAGATGATCATGTCGATCAGATGCTCGATCGAAACGATCAAGCTTCAAAAAGGTGGCAGCTTGGGCGAGTTGTTGGGCTGGAGGAGTATGACCGGACCGTCGCTGAGGGAGCTCCTGGACCAAAGAGGAGGAGGGGAGGGGGAGGGGACGACTGAGTTGTCACACGGGAAGGGACTGAGGCCTCAACCCGCACAACAACGACGGAAGGAACACCACGACGTAAGGAACGGGAAAGGGAACGCCGTGTCGAAGCCCGCAGGTGGAGGTGGAGGGCAACGATACTTCATCGAGACGAGGGCCGGGGAGGCCGTGGACCTGGTCAAGGCGGCCATCATGAGCCGGCCGACGCCCAAGCGGAGCCCCGAGCGGTTCACGGACCAGGCGCCGCGGTACCAGATCGACACCTACGGGTCTACCGGGTCTCCCGGGGCAGGGGACTATGACAGCCCTCTGTCCGGCAGGCTGGGAGAGCTGCTGGTGGCCAGTCCGGGCGTCGGGTCTCCACCGGAGGCCGTGGTGAGTCCTCCTCCGACACACGTCACTCGCCTCTATCCCCCCACACACACGCCCGCCCGCTGCTAATTGGGCGCCCTCCCCTCCCCTCCCTTCCGCTCGCTCACGCGTAGATTGCTGCTCCAGCGCCAGCGAGCGTCTCGGAATGGAGCCCAGCGAGCGCAGTGAGGATCGCGAGGCAGAAGGCGGTGAGTAGAGGAGAGCCATCCTCTTTTCCCCTAGCCTCCAGCCCGTACCCGAGACCGCGACCACCTCATCCCGAGTTCTTCTCTCTACTCTGTCACCATCAGTCATAGCCGGAGACTGACAACCGCTCCTTCCTCTCCTGCCTTCGCAGAGGGACTGCGACATTGTCCCGAGCAACGCCAGGCCAAGGAAGGGGAAGGGCGCAAAGCGAAACCTAAAACTCATAGAAAAGTGACAGTGAAGATGTCTCCTCGCTTTTTTTTTTTTTGGCCGTTTGCAGTCGGAGAGGCTGGCCGTGGTAGCGCACATTCCCGTTCTCGCCTCCGCACTCACCACCACCACCGCGTCCACGACCTTGGCACTCTATACTTGGGATCCACCACCACAATCATTATTCTTTGAAGTCCCGGACCAAGAATCATTTTTTTTGAACCTCCAGTTGTGGGAAGCTGCTGCACCTTTTTGGATGCCACGTGAGGTGACGAAGGGCCCGGATAGAAGAGTAAAAGTCCGCAGGCAGGGGGCTTAGGGAGCCCGGGCGGGGTCGGGGAGGGCGGGCATCCAAGGCGGGCTACAAAAAGGCGATACCTTTGGAGGTTCCAAGTGGCCTGGCGCCGGGAGCGGGCAGATAAAAGATGCGGGTCAGGGAGCGTGACGCGGCCAAGGCGGGCCTCGCCCTTGCCTTGCTCCTCGTGCAGGCGTCCACCTTCGTCGCGGTCTCTAGGGCCGCGCAGGACTTTTCGCGTGGAGGTGACCCAAGGGCCGCGAATGAGACCGTCCTGGACAACCGGATCAACCTCGAGTGCGAGCCCGAGAACGGCTTTCCGAACTCGGTGTCTTGTGCAGGGTCGGAGTGGTTCGTTAAGGGGTACAGCAACTTCAGGGAGGACCTAGCGGACAGTGGTCTGATGCCCTACGGCCAGGTCCACTGCTGCACGCCCGATCGTGTCAGGAGCAACGTGGACTCCATCCACGTCAAGTGCTCGGCGCGCAGGGGTGAGACAGAAACGAAGGACTCTTTTTTTTCTCTCTTCTCTCTTGGAATGAGAATGACAAGGCACTGACTCCCCATCCCTTTCCCCAGGCGTGAACAACTGCGCATTCCTAAGGCAGAAGCCGGAGAACTTGTCGTCCTTCCTCACGGGTTTCTCGGGTTCTCTGAGGATTGACACGGACTTTGCCCCTCAGGGAGACGCAATCTGCTGCGACGCCATTGCCCTGCTGGCGGACGGGACCAGGCGTTACATCTCTCCCTGTAAGTCCCACGCAAAGAGACGCCCCCCCAATTCTCTCCAAACCTCTGACACGATTTCTTTCGACTCTTGTGGGAAACCCAAAAGGCGACTGCGTTGCGACAAAGGAGGTGATGTGCCCCAGCCCAGGGAGGGTTATGACCGGTTTTCTCGTCACCACGAACATCGGGGTGCCGCTCACCCCCTCCTCGTGCTGCTCAATGGTAGGAAGAACACACTGCCACCACCACCACCACCGATGACGACACGTCATTCTCTTAAAAGCTGACTTGCTCACCTCTACTGCCTCTGCCAGTGCCTTGGGGAACTGGTGCCGCCAGACTCGGACTGCAAGAGGTACGACAGGTGCCACGGCCATGGGGTGTGCCACGGCGGGTTTTGCGAGTGCCTGGACGGCTTCGGCGGAATGGACTGCTCGCTCAGGCAAGTCCTGTCGATCCGGGCGCTGTTTAGGGACTACTCATGGGACGTGCTCGTGTGCAGCCTGTCCGGCGCCCTGGTGTTCCTGTGGGTCTTCCTCTTTGTGAGGAGGGCCAGCGATGGCGAGGGGGCGGGCGGGCGGGACGCAGACGGGAGGAGGGGCACGTTTGGGAGCTTGGGCTCGGGGGACGGGGGCGCATACGCGGAGCGGCTGGCGCTGCTTGATACGGACGAAGAGACCTCGAGCGAGGAGGACGTTGACGAGTCCGCAGCCACGGAGGACTGCGCGGAGAAGGGGGAGCTGAAGAATGTGGCGGCGGAGGGGGCGGTCGAGCGGAGGCTTAGGGGGGCAGGGGAGGACGCGTGCTCCATCTGCATGAGTTGCGAGAAGCTTGTGGTGCTAGTGCCTTGCGGACATACCAACATTTGCAAAAGGTGCGCCAGGCGCGTGGACTCGTGCCCATTCTGTCGGGAGCCCATCGCCCGGAGGCAGAAGATCTACTTTGCGGGAAACTGAGGTTCGTTTTGTTATGCTTTGATGACGGATTTTACTACAAACTCTTCAAGTACCTCACGATGTCGTTCTCTGCGAGAGCGCCGTCGTAAAGGAAGAGGTCCTTGACCACCCCCGCAAAGGAGTTCGGCGACCCGAGCCTCGCCTTGCCGAGGACGGCCGGCAGGGGTGCTGTTACCCTCCCCGTACCAACCGCCACCACCGCCTCCCCGCCCTCCACCTCCCGGCTCAGGTACACTCTCACCCGCTCCCCCTCAAAGAGCACCACCACCCCCTTCGGTCTCCTGGTGGCCAGCCTGTCCACCTCCACCTGGACTGCGTCCTGGTTCAACACGACCTTCAGCACGTCCTTGTCAACCCCAGTGATCTCCGAGTGGACCTTGAGCTGGACGTATAGATTCACAGGGTCGTCCCTGCACTCTGAGATCAGCTGAAACAAATTCTGGTGGACCCGGCTGTCCGTATCCAGCGAGAAGTGGAACCCGAGCGTGAAGTTCTTTCCCTCCAAGGCCACCCCGTCAATCATCAGGTACTCCGTCTTGCCGTCCAGGTGAACGCCGCTCCTTGTGAAGGAGGAAGACGTCAGGTTGCCTCTGCCCTCGGCGGGGCTGCTGGGGCCGTAAGTCCCAGCATTCGTGCCGTTGTAGGTGAGCGGGTAGAGGTACTGGGGCGTGGCAGCGGGCATGGCCTTGCGGACGGCCACCTTCGGCTCAGCACCCGAGGCGGGAGGTGGGGAGACCGCGGCAATATGCTCTGCCACTCCAGGGCACGTGGAATTCTCCCCACCGGGCTCGTCGCGGGCGGCCAAGCCCTCCTCGGCGCCCTCCTTATCGTGCGGGGCGCCCCCCTCGCACGACCTGGCAATCTCCTCCGGCGATAGCACCTGCTCAAAGATCTTGACACCGCCCAGCGTTCCCTCAAAATTTTGCTCCTCATTCGGAAACCACCAGGGCCATGCCCCGCCTACCGTGAGCTCGCCCTCGAAGCTGGGGATGCCCGGCATGCTCTCCGCCCTGTCAACCAGCCACCCGTTCTCATAGAACGACCACAAACCCCGACCCTCGTCCACGACCACCGCAACGTTATTGCCAACAGCCTCCTGCAGGACAAGCGAGGACGTGTAGCTCCGGTCGCCCACGGTGAGCCTCAACCTCATCAAGTTTTGATCCTCAACCCAGGCTGTCGCCGTGAAATTCGACCTGCCGGACCTGCCGGCAAGCAGGATGGTGTGAGGCCTGGAGGTGCCAGGCCTCGCCCTGAAGCAGATTGTGGTGCCATTCCCGCCGCGCAGGCTCACCCCAGGGGCGAAAACGAAGTTCGAGCCGTCCAGATGGAATCCTTCTGGGGTGAAATCTTCGCGGGCGTCGTAGGAGCCCACCACAGCCGCCGCCCCGCCCTCCCCCCCAGACCCCTCATTGCTCAGGACCGCGGTCGAGGTAAGCGGCCAGTCGTACACTGCCCGGGCCCCAGCACCCTTCCCTACATCCGTGGCGCCCGTCAGTAGCGCCAGGAAGTTGGCGGCCTGTTCAGAGTCGAAGAGCAGGTCGTTGATTGGTAGGACGATGCCATCAGAGCACAGCCTTACACCCAGGAGCTGGGCAATGCCGCAGGGATTCTCCGTCACCTCCCCCTCCCCCAGCGGGCCAGCCTGGTCGTAGGTCGGGTTCAGGCAGAATTCCAGGTAGTTCGCCAGGCAAGAGTCCTCCTCAGGGACGTAGAACCTGCTCACGGTGCCGTCCCCCGCCCCCACCATCTCCCTCATCTGACACTCAGGCCTCTTGGTCGCGATGTACAGGGAAGAGGCCTGTCCGCCGCCCCCCGGGCTGGATCCGCCCTCCGTTCGGTCCATCAGGAAGGTCACGTTCCCCGCGTTCGTGCCGCCGCCGCTGGGGAGCTCCATGACCGCGAACCTGCCCCCAAAGTCGGCCTCCATGAGCCTGCCGATGCCCGTCCTACCGAAGGGGTCATCCGCGATGTCGCGGTCGTCGAAGACCACCGAGTGCCTGTTGATCACCTCTCTCATCCTCTCGCCCTTGAGGAGGTCCCGCGGGGAGACCTGGGCGAACTTCAGCAGCCTGAGCAGCGCCGAGTCAGACGGCAGAAAGACGACAGAGAAGGAGGAGGCCTCCACGGTCTGCCGCCAGTACTGGGACCGCCTCAGGGCCTCCCTGATGATGCTGACGAAGCACATGTCGGCGTCCTTGCCTGGGTCGGCGCCCAGGCAGCCCTCCTCCTCCGTCACGAGGTCCTGCACCGCGCATAACTCCTGGTCCTGGCCATCGATCCCCCACCCCCCCACTGAGGTCCGGGGACCCTCCTCCCCCTCCGCCGACGCGGCTGGTGGCAAAATTGCGCCCGCCAGGGTCTCGTTTAGCCTCTCGATCACGCGCCTCACCTCTTCGGGCAGCCTGTCGATCGCGCGGACGAGCCTGATGCTCTCGCCCTCGACGTCAAGATCGGAAAAGTCACCCAAAAATTCTTTGACGCCCGTCCGGTTCTTGATCTTGTCGTACACCTTGGAAAGGATCTCCGACGACTCGAGGGGCCGGAGGCCGATCGAGTCGAATCCCTCGCCGTCGTCGTCATCGTACTCGGATCCCTCCTCGTCATCGTAGTCGTACGCCACCGCCTGGGCGTTGGCCCCCCCGCCCAGCTCGTCCACCGCGGAGGACGTCAAGTTCAGAAGAAGGCCAAAGACGTGCAGTCTGGCGCGCTTAAGCATCTCCGCGGCGTCCTCTGGCAGGGGCGGCGGGGGCATCATGCCAGAGCCCTCGCCCACAGCGTTCCCGGTGGAAGTCGCGGCCTCGCTCGGGTTGCCCGCCACCACTTCAGCCTCCTCCACCTGCTCCAGCTCGGCGGGTGGTGCGGTTGCCGCCGTCGCCGTGCCCTCGCTGTCCGCGGCATCCTCTGGCGGGGGCGGCGGGGGCATCATGCCAGAGCCCTCGCCCACAGCGTTCCCGGTGGAAGTCGCGGCCTCGCTCGGGTTGCCCGCCACCACTTCAGCCTCCTCCATCTGCTCCAGCTCGGCGGGTGGTGCGGTTGCCGCCGTCGCCGTGCCCTCGCTGTCGAGGTCGAGCCTGCCGCCGACCGGCCTCCGCTCTTCATGGGACGGCCCGTGTGCCGCCTCGGGCCTCCATGTCTCCAAGCCGCCCAACAGCGAGTCCCAGTACCAGTCCACGGCCTGGGTCCAATCCCACACCCCGGGCACGGCCACCTGTGGGACGGCGACGGGGAAGCCCCACTGGGCTCCCGCGCGCGATGGGGCCCACGCGAGGCCCGCGAGGAGTGCCAGGTAGAGAAGCGCCGCTCGGCCTCTGGGCATAGCAGCCTCGACGCGCCTTGTCTCTCCCTGGTCCCTGGCCCCAGGGGCTACGTTTGTAACGCCCCCTTTGTTCCGTTTTCCGGGCTCCGACCGGGGTGAGACTTTCTCTCTTTCTCTCTCTTTCTCTGTCGTCGCTCTGCGCGGGGAGGAGGGTCCTTTCCTACCCACACCCGCGAACCTTCAGCTCCGCTTCATCTTCTAAGCGCCTCTCTTGGTCTTGCTCGCTTTTGGTCCTCTCGCTCCTCGCCTTCCCAGATTTTCACTCTTCCACAATTTGGAGTCGAAACGCGAAATGTACACGACCCCCCCCCCCCAAGAGAATCAGTCCTTGAAGGGGGAGACGAAGATTATCGAAGTGCATGCCTGCACCTCTTTCCCCCTCTCTCTCTCCCTCCACCCCCAATCGAAGGTTGCCACCACAACCTCGGGCTTTGGTAGGGCGCGGGCCTCATGGATTCTGAACGGCCTGGGTCCGGCGCCGGCCGACTCCCTGGGGGTGGCCTCGCGTAGGCATCGACTTCCTGGTGGTACCTCCTCATTCACAAGACTTAAGATCCTCTTCATTCTTCCTACGGTCGCTCTTGCCTTAACGCGGTCCCCGCGCCGCTCGACCCCTCCCCCTCCCCCCTTTGGTCTTCTGCTTTCCCTCTCTCTCTCGTGGTGGGTGACGAGAGAGGATCCGAGACCCACCCAGTCGGATCCACCCAGTCGGATCGATCTTTTTCGTTCGTTTCATTTTTTTTTGTAGAAAGTCAAAACCGGGCCTTCCGCCAGGCTGGTGTTCCCAATTCTTCCGATTCGTGAATTACGATAATTGATGGCAAGACGAACCGGAACCGAACCGACACAACTTCCTTCCACTTCGAAAGCGGAACGTCGGATTTCCGTTTTCAGAGCTTCAGGGAGATGAATGATTTTCCCCTCGGCCCCTTGAAACGCATTTTCTACACGGTTTTCCGGACCAAAAACCACAATCAAAATTCGTTCCGGCCCCGAAATCTCGCCCCTGCCCCGGCTTTCCGTTGCAAGGCACGGAGCCGACGGAGTGCGCGCACGACGAGCGACACCGACGGGGACGTGAGGTGGGGCGGCCGCGGCAGCCGCGAGGGTTAAGGTTCGGGGCCACAGGGGGGGTCGACGAGGATCACAAACGAAAGGCGCTTCTGTCGAGCTCGGTTTCGACAAAACTCGAACGACTTCGTCGCCTTTCCTTTTTCGGGGAAAAGGACTTGTAGGTGTGGAGAGGCTTTGGCGAGGGGGGGGGGGGCGCGAGGATGTCGCACGGGCTCGGGGCTTGGGGCGCATAGTGGACTTGGGTCCTGGGGCGTCGAGGAGTCAGGGCTGAAAGGGGGGCCATTTTTTTTGCCTGGCGTGCTGAGAGGACAGACACACACCAGGCTAGAGGCTAGAGAGAGCGAGCCGTACCATACCTTGCCGAGTGGCAAACACGGAACGTAGGACTTGTAAGACATGGGCTGCGCTTGGTTCGGGCCTGCGAAGGGCACGAATGGTGCCAAGACTCAGTCCCATGAGCGGCGGTCGCTCACGTGGCGGGCGACGGGCGTGGTCGCGCTCCGGGGCGAGGGCCTCACCAGCATCCCGAAGATCGCGTATGAGCAGGGACCGCTCGTCAAGGCCTTGGACGCGTCTCATAACGACATCGAGGAGCTCGACGACGGAATATCGTACCTGAACAAGATGCAGAGGCTGACGCTGTCGAACAACAAGCTCAACCTGCTTTGCGACAGGATTGTGCTCCTGTCCAAGCTCCGCGTTCTGATCTTGAACGACAACAAAATCTTTGAGCTGCCCAGCACGATAGGCAGGCTGACGCAGCTCGAGCACCTGAACCTGGAGAACAACAACCTTCGGTCGATCCCGGAGTCCATCGGGTACATGACCAGGCTCCAGACGCTGCAGCTGGGCAGGAACAGGCTCAAGAGCCTTCCGGAGACCATCGGGGGCTGCCACTCCCTGGAGGAGCTAGACGCCACCAAGAACCAGCTGGAGAAGCTGCCCGAGTACATCTGCAAGCTGGAACTGCTCAAGGTCCTGCTGGTGGACAATAACTTAATCGAAGAGCTGCCGCAGAAGCTCTTCACCAACTGCGCCATGCTGGCCACCTTCTCCATCCACATGAACCCAATCGAGACTAAGGATGTGCAGTTGGTGCCAAACTTCAAGGAGTACAACGAGAGGAGGGTGCAGAAGTACGACAAGCAGATCTACGGAGGGGCGATGAAGGACGAAATCCACTTCGACCAGTGAGGACCTCTGGGGGGAGGGGTTATCTTTGGGAGACTGGTTGGAGTTGAGTTGAGGGAGAACGGGAGGGCCACGCGCTGGCTGTGGTGCTGTGGTACCTTAGAGTGTAAATTTCAGGGCTTTTTTGTTCTTATTCTGTTGAGTCGGCCAGCCGAGTCTTGCTCACTTCCCCTTCGCAAAGGTCATCGACACGAGCAGTGGGAAGATGATGGTGGCGTCCCCATACACCTTCACAGGGTTGGCGTTTTGCTTGATCTTTCCCCAGGACTTTGCCTCGTCCGGCCTGGCCCTAGAGTCGCTCCCGTCGAACTCCTGCGCCGTGTTCACGTACACCGCGTAGTCCGCGCCGTTCCTCATAAGGTTGGCGTTGCACACGTGGTGCTTGCACACCCCGCCGCCCAGGATGATCATCCCCGTCTTCCTCGGCGAGGCCTTCACGGCATGGGTGTTGATTTCCCGGATGTCCTGCACGAGGTCCACCACCAGGCCAGGATTCTTGTACGAGTGGAAGTAAAGCATGTCGCCGATCGAGCCGTCTGTGAGCGCGGGGCAGAACATCGGAATCTTGTTCTTGTGACACCAGTAGCACACGCTGTCCTCGTCCGCTATCTCCTTGCCGAGCCTGTCGATCACAGAGCTCGGGGTCCACAGCTTGCCCTCCCGCTTCTGCTCCTCCAGCATCGCGTCGAAAATGGGCATGATCCAGTCCTCGAAGTGGCAGTAGTTGTCATTGGGCACCAACAGGTTGCCGATGCGGTTCAGGCCCTTGGACCTGAGCTCCGCGCCCTTGAGCGCGAAGTCTCCGAGGTACGTCTTGCCGAGGCACTTGATGAGGTCCTCCTCGATCCCGCCCGCCGTGGTGACCACGACGTCAACCATCTTGTTCTTCACCAAAAACTTAATAGACTCCCTGACGCCGCTTGAGATGAGGTTGCTCGTGTACCCGAGGAACACCTTGCACCGGCACCCGGCCCGGAACTTTGGGTCGAGGTGGTCGGCGGGCTCCTCCCCCGTCGGCTCCTCGTCGCTCAGCCGCCACGAGATCATCCTGTTGATCTCCTCCGCGGCCTGGCCGAAGCTCGTGGCCTGGAACCCAGTGTAAAGCATACTTTCCAGCACTCTCGTGGCGTGGTCCTTTCCTGTGTCGTCGTCGTCGTCCGTGGACTCGAAGTCGTACCCGAGTACGGTCTTGGAGCCCTCGGGCATGGACACGGATTTGACCAGGACGGCCTCCTGGGCCAATCCCGGGACACCCTCCTCCATCCCCTTCCTCGCCTCCGAAGCCTCCATTGCCAGCTATGCTCTCCAAACGGCGGCCCCCCCCACCACACCACCTTCCAGTGCGGACAGACTTGAGAAATGTTTTGCGGAAATGTTTCGGCGCATTTCATTCTTTTGGGGCGTATTCGCGCCTTTTTTGGGCCGAGAAAGGACAGACCGCAGGGGAAGAGAGAGAGAGAGAGAGAGAGAAACGGAGCCGACGGCGAGGGCGACGACAGCGACGGGGTGCGTGCGTTGGTCGTAAGAGCGGGAGCGGGAGAGCAAGCGAGGACACCGAGACAAGAGCGGATTGGTGGAGAGAGAAAAGGAGTGAAAGAAAGAAAGAAAGAAAGAAAGAAAGCATGTCACAGCCTACGGGAATGGTGGGAGGAAGGAGGGTACAGCCGATTCAGAGCCTGAACCCTTACATGGGGGCGACGTGGACGATTAGAGCCCGCGTCGCGAGCAAGAGCGCCATGCGCACGTACAAGAGCGCGAGGGGGGACGGCAACCTCTTTAACGTAGAGTTCATCGACGAGGACGGTACGAGGATCGAGGCCACGCTTTGGAGGGAGGTCGCCCAGAAGTACTTTGAGAGTATCGAGGAGGGGAAGGTGTACTATGTGTCCCGCGCCGGACTCAAGCCCGCGAACAAGGCGTACTCCTCGGTGCAGAACGACTACCAGCTGCTGATCTCCGACAGGACGGAGATCGAGGAGTGCAAGGACGCGAGCGCAGAGAAGGTGGCCAACGCCAGGCCAAAGCTGAACGTGACCCAGATCGGACACCTTCCCAAGCACCTCGGGAGCAAGGTCCTGCTGGACGTGGTGGGCGTGGTGGGCCAGGTCTCCCCGATGGGCAGCGTCAAGAGGAAGTCCGACGGAGGGGAGCTCGCCAGGAGGGACCTCACCATCTTCGACCAGAGCGGGAAGAGCGTGTCGGTCACCTTGTGGCAGAACCTGGCGTCCGAGGCGGGGGACGAGCTGGACAAGCTCCAGGCGGTAAGACGCGAGAAGAGAAGAGACGTTTTTTTCTTTATTTGCGAAGTCGTGTTCCGCCGTCGACGATGACGACTGACTTATTCCTCTCCCGCCCCTCAGGAGAAGCCCCTCGTCGCCCTGCAGGGGGTTAGGGTGAACGACTACAACGGCGTCTCCCTGTCCACGGTGTCCAGGAGCAACGTCATGGTCAACCCCTCGTGCGACCAGGAGAGCAAGGACTACGTCCCAGAGGCCAAGGAGGTCGCGGACTGGTTCGCGAGGCAGGGTGGGCAGATGGAGTGGCCCCACTGCGGGGAGGGCCTGGCGAACAACGGCAGGAGCAGCCTTGGCGGCGCGGGCGGCGCCGGCGCCCAGAGGCAGACGGTGCAGTCCCTCAGAGAGAAGCCGGTGCCCGCCGTCGGCACCAAGGCCGAGTACGTCAACACCTACGCCTACGTCTCTGCGATTCAGCCCGACCAGACCTTGTATTACATGGCGGCCCCTGACGGCACCAACAAGAAGGTCGTGGCGGAGGGCGACAGGTACTACTCGGAGGGCACGGGGAAGCATTACGACAACTTCGTGCGGAGGTACGTCATGCGGTGCGAGGTGATGGACCACACTGGCAAGTGCACCTTCAACGTTTTCAACGACCAGGCCGAGGAGATCTTGGGCTGCACCGCCGACGAGATCTCCGCCTCCAAGGAGTCAGGTGACAAGGCCTACGACATCACGCTGAAGAATGCCCTGCTGGTGCCCTACGTGTTTCGCGTCAGGTGCCACGCCGAGGAGTACAACAATGAGGCTAGGATGAGGTTCGCGGCGGCCAGGATTGAGAAGGTCGACTACGTCAAGCAGAGCCAGTGGCTCATCAACCAGATCTCCACGTTGCTGCCAAAGCAGGAGGCCGCGTGCTGATTGCTCGGGGCCGAGGGGCACGCGCGACCAAGGATGTAATCCAACCAAACTTTTGATCTTTTCTTCCCTCCTCGATCTTCCCGTTCAAGACACAAGATTCGTGCCAAAATCTCGCGGTCAGGAATACCACCTCAGCGCTGCTGTAGCGCCTTGGGGACCGGGGGACCCAACACCGCTTCACTGGGCGCCCGATGAACCGAGCGAGCGCGCCGGGACGCTTCATGGCGGCGGCGCCGTGCCGCGGCGCGGTGCCCAGCACCTCGTCGCCTCGTTTTCATCACGCCACACACCCCAGACCTCTATCGTGCAAGGGAACCCGTTTGGTACGGGACTCAAAAGTCGCGGTTGTGCCCTTGCCCAACCGTCCACGCGGCTTTGGGGGCAGGTGTGGTTCCGATTCACGATGTACCATCCAGACGTGCCGCGCGACCCTCGGCGACACTGGGTACCAAAAATCGCTCGGATACTCTCCTATTTCAATTGCCGTAACCGCGGTCGCTCTCGTGGTTTCCGGCGTCGCCAACCGCGTGGCCCACAAGGTCGCTTCGGTCGCCTTCGCGGAGTACATCCTCGTGCTTAGCCTTTTCTTGGTCGTCTCGTATATCATGGCCTACTTCAGCGCCTTGTTCGTCAGGCTCAAGAGAGGGATCGTAACCAAGCGGATGCTGGAGTACCCCAAGTGGAAGTTTGGCGCGATCGGGTTGATGGACGCCTTCGGGCTCGTGATGCAACTCGCCGCGGCGGTCCACCTGCCGGGCGCCATCATCCCCGTCCTTGCCCAGATTAACATCCCCTTCTCCCTGCTGGTCTCCAGGGTGCTCCTGGGGCGCAGGTTTCAAGGAAGGCAGCTCCTGGGCTCGGGCCTCGTCATTGGGGGCGTCCTGCTCTCGCTCAGGCCCTATGCCATGGACACCATCCTCTCTGGGCCCTCCATGGTCGCCAACGCCGCGCTCTACGCGTCCTCCTACATCTTTGCTGCCATCTCAGCGGTCGGGAAGGAGAGCATCCTTCACAACAGGGACTATGGCGAGGACGGGATGGACGTCTTCGTGATCAACTCCTTCGGGTCGCTTGCCCAGGGTGCCGCCATCTTTCTGATGCTTGCGCTGGCCTCCGTCATCCATGGCAATCTGCCGGGCACCGGGGGCCACCCCCTTTCCTACCTCAGGGAGGGGTTCAGGTGCTTTCAGGACAACCCATTGTTGGTAAGTAGAGCGGAGGCTTGTGATGCCAACCCATCCGCACCCGTCGCGTGAAACAACCTACCCTCCTTCTCTCTCTCTCTCTCTCTACCGTGCTGACGCCACTCCTCCGCCCTTTCCTTTGCTCTCAGCCCCTGGCGTACATCATGTGCAACATTATGTTCAACCTCAATGTCGTGCAGCTGGTGAAGAAGTCAAGCGCGGTGCTGACCACCCTGTCAATCACCTTCGTGGTGCCCTTGACCTTCGTTGCCTTTTCCTTCCCCATCCCCACGCTGCAGCCTGTGCCCTTCTACCCGGACGCTCTCAAGGGGCTGTCTCTGCTCACGGCGGGGATCTTGCTGTACAACGTAAGCCCTGACGTGATCTTTGGGGGAGGGGGAAAACAAAAACAGGAGCAGCCGACGTGACGTGAAAAGGGAGCGGCTGGTCGATAGTGGGGTGGGGTCAGGGATTATGGGAAGGGAAGGGAAAAGTCCCGAGAACTGTAAACCAACTGCGGCGTTTGTACATCAAGTTTTCATTTTTTTCCTCCTTGAGGACACCCCACCGACCCACCTCACAAGTTGAACCCGTAGATCATGGTGCTCATGTGCGTTTTCCACTTGAACGTGTCAATGACGAAGGCGTAGGTCATCGTCCCCACAACGAAGACGGCCCAAAGGAAGAACGATTTGAAGGCGCTATCCACAAATGTCTTGCCGACATAAGTGAACGAAGAGATGCACGCCGCGATCACGAGGTAGCACGATGACATCACGATCCCCTCCATGATAGTCTGCTGTCTGCTGTCCGCGATGAAGACCTGCGGGTTGCCGTTCCGGTCCCCCACGACCATGGGGAGGTTGTGGATGATGCACTTGATGAGCCCCGAGGTGCTGACCCAGAACACGACGATGCTGCCGATGGCCATCAGTGGCACAAGGAGGCCCTTCTGGGAGAAGAACCACAGCGCCCTCGCCGCCAGGATGATGACCGCGTACCCGAAGACGATGTTGAAAACGGAGACGGACACCTTCTCGTCCTTGGCGTCGAAGACCCCAAGGGAGAGGAAATCCTCCAGAAAGTCATAAAAGTCCTTCTTGCCGCTCTGCGTGAAGCGCGCTTCACGCGGGATTCTGAAGGTGGGGTCGTGGGCGACCACACGCTGGGACCTGCCCACCACGAGCGTGGTCGGGAAGCTCTGCACCTCGAGCTTCTCGAACAGCCTCTGCGTGTCTTGGTTGTACTCGAGGGAGACAAAGAAGAGCTCCTCCTGGTCCCTCGGCCGGGAGGACCTGTACCGCTTCACCGCGGCCCTCATGCTCTCCACGATCGCGGTAGCGTGCTTTTGGGTCTTCACCCCCTCGTTCTGCAGCATCTTGTCCACCAGGCGCACGGACACAACGACGGAGTAGGGCCGCGAGGTGCCCTCGATCAGCTCCGTGAGGTCGGCCGCCTTGTCCAAGTAAATGATCCCATCCACGCTTTCCCAGCTCAGCGACCGGAGCTTCTCCAGCTGAGGGCGAGGGGGTCAGGCGAGGAGACGAAAAGCGTCAGCAGCCATCAGCGGCGGCAGAGGAAGAGAGAGAGGGGTGTGGGGTGGGGGGTGGAGGGGGGCCTGTCTCAGAGTGTGCGTGATCGTGAATATGGTTGACGTACCTCCGCGAGCTTAGCGTCCTTTGGTTTCTTCTTCCCCTCGACGCCGGCGACAAGAGTCAGCAGGGCGAAGAGGAGCACCGGCGCCATAGCGCGCAGGCTACCTCGAGCCATCGTGCCCTTGTCCTGGTTGGCTCCTGCGTTGGCCACCCGGAGCTGCGGCGATCTACGATTTCGGGAACCCTACACCCTGGCTGGCTGGGGGAGGGGTGGGGTGCAGAAAAATGAATAAACGTTATTTTGCTGTTGAGGGCAAAGAGGAATCGAGCGTGAAGGCAACGCGAGGGTTACCCCAAGAAAAATAAAAGGCGTTTGTTCATAGATGTTTATTCTTCTCCAGCGACCACCGACCTCCATCCCCCCAAGAGATCCTTCTCGTCGATCGCAGAGGAGTCTATGGCGACCATGGTGTTGTTGCCCGCGGCGCCCCCAAACATTCCAGGCAGGTTTGCCTCCTCCACAATGGTTCCCAGCTCTTGTGTCGTGCTGGCGAAGAGGATCTTGCTGCGGGTGGCTTCCGACAGGAAGGGCCTCACCAGCGCCCAGATCGTGCCGAAAACCCTAGTCGGGGAGGAAATGAACAGGCAGAGAGAGATAGAAAGAGAGTCAGTCGCGGGGCAGGATGGAGGTTTGCACAGGCGTGGTGGGTGGCCTCACCTCGGCGCCTTCCAGAAGACCGCGGTGGATACCCTCTCCGGGAAGTAGTTCTGGAAGAAGAGCATGATCTGGGAGGGTTCGAGAAGAAGAGGAGAAGAAGCGTCAGTAAGTCTTTCCGGAAAGCCATTTTGCCACCCCGCCCGCGCCAACTCACATGCTTGAGGGCCTCCACGTCGAGGGACCTCCACCCCAATCCGTCGAGGTCAAGGAGAACGGTCGCCTGCGTCGCGCCCAGGCTGGGGTCCATCGTGCCGATGGTCCTGTCCAGCGAGTACGTCAGCAGCTTGACGGTCTCCTCTACTGTCGTGCGAAACCTGTCGTGGTTCCTGGCCAGGATCACGCAGACGGGACCGCCCCTCCTGTCCCTATCCTGCAGAAGGAAGACCTTCCGGGCCCTAAGGCTCTCCTTTATGTCGGCCTCCTCGACTTTTGAAGTGTTGCTCCTCCACATTAAGTAGCCCTCCAAGTTCTTCAAGGACTTGGCGCGGTTGTACTGGAAGCCGCGCAGGAACCGCTCGCAGGTGAACTCGGGTTCGTCCCGTATCTCTGGCACGTCGAGGGTTAGGTCGATCGTGCCGTGAGCCGCCAGCTCGAGCATCGCGAGCGTCTTGTTGGACTCCGCCTTAAGCCACTGCACATCGTCATCCTCCCTCCGGCTAAGGCTCCTCTCCTTCCCATGCTCATCGGTGCCCTTGCGCCTCCTGCCGAAGTTCACATCCAGCGGGGACTTTGGAGACGAGGTGCCCCAGGACTCTAATTCTGCAGACTCGGTCAGGGATGACGACGTCTCCTCGGGGGAGCAGGGGGCCTCAGCAGGGCTCTCTGTGGTGGCTTGGCGTCCGGAACTCGGACTCGAGGCTTGGCAGCTTGTTTTCGAGCCCGAGCATGAAAACAGACGCCACGTCCACGACAGACCAGAGGCCCCGCCCTCTTCCGTCGTCGTCGACATCG
>Ga0160423_10001539_pt1 | contig 19314 bp, 17 predicted proteins | sample CRUFie14St8metaG_FD_108191 | JGI IMG/M metagenome (GOLD analysis project Ga0160423, IMG submission 108191) | Marine microbial communities from the Costa Rica Dome - CRUD Field 142mm St8 metaG | ecosystem: Environmental > Aquatic > Marine > Oceanic > Photic zone | place: Costa Rica: the Eastern... | reverse complement strand
TGGATATATTGAAGAAATGCACTTTGGAAACGGTGGCACATCGGTTGATTCTACTGGTGTAATTACATATTTGACCCCAAATAATTCAGGATCAAACGCAGGTTTATATAATGAAACATATTTCAAGTCTATAAATGACTTATCAGCGGCAAACACAGATGCAACAAGAAACAAAATTGAAGTAAGACACACATCAGGCAATGTCTTTTCAGATGTGGTATGTACCTGTCTGTTAGATTATGGTGAGCCTGCAGGGCAATCAGCATTTGACAACACAACTACTTTTACAGATTCTTTTGTTTTTGATGAATTAGCACTATATTCATACTCTGCATCTGGGTCAGGAAAAGGCAAATTGTTAACTCATGTTATATTTCACCCAGTACAAAAGTCATTGAACAGATTAATTCAAATAGATTACACAGTGAGAGTGCAATCTTTAACCAACTTTGTTGAAAGTTAAGGAGCGATAAATAGAGTACAGATATGGCATACACAATAAACAAAACAGATGGATCAGTAGTTGCAACCGTAAATGACGGGGTACTAGACACTACAACTTCACTTTCTTTGATTGGTAGAAATTATCAATCATATGGTGAAGCATTCAACGAAAACTTAATAAAATTGCTTGAAAACTCATCTTCAGCATCGGCTCCAACAGCACCATTAGAAGGAGAACTTTGGTGGGATAAAACTAACGATAGACTTAAAGTTTACACAGGAACTGCTTTTGTAAATGTAGGAGTCGAAAGTTCAGCAACTGAACCAAGCACAGGAACATCAACTGGCATGTTGTGGAACGATATCACAAATGATCAACTATACATGTATGATGGTGACGCCTTTGATTTAATTGGACCAATATTTTCTACAGTAGATGGCAAAGCAGGTTTTCTACAAGATTCAATCACAGACAATTTAGCGGCAACCCAAAAGGTAGCCAGCATCTACAACAAAGGCACAAGGTTTGCTATTGCAACAACATCAGCATTTACGGCGGCAACAACACCAAGTGGTTTTGGATCAGCAACAATGGGATTGGGTATCAATCTTGCAACTGGTTACAAAATACATGGAACTGCAACTAACGCCGATGCTCTTGATAGCATCTCAAGTGAATCTTTCCTACGCTCGGACACAAATGATACAACATCAGGCACACTAGGTGTATTGAATGATACAGGATTTACAGTTGGTGTTGACTCTGATTTTAATATTTCAGTATCAGGTTCTGATGTAACAATAAAAAATCAAACATCAGATGGAGACATAAAATTCAATATTAATGATGGTGGTTCTGATACAACTGCTTTAACTATTGATGGTGCAACTGCTGATGTCATTGTTAATGGTAACTTACAAGTCAAAGGATCAACAACATCAGTAGAAACAACTAACATGACAGTAGAAGATCCATTGTTAGAACTAAACAGAAGTTCTTCAGGTGGAGATGTTGACGCAGGTATCTATATACAACGTGGCTCTGCAGGCAATGCCGCAGTGTTTTATTGGAATGAAGGCAACGACAAATTTCAAGCAGTAACATCAACTTCTGCCGCAACAGCAACTTCAGTGACAGACACAGCAAAAGCAACTATTGTTGCAAACTATGAAGGTGATACATTAACAGTTGGTGGCATATCAATTGTGCAAAATGAATTAAGGGCAACTAACTCAAATGATGATTTACAACTTGGTGCGGCAGGTACAGGAAATGTTATAATCAACGATGGGATTGTATTTGAAAACAATGAAATAAGACCTGCAAGATCAAATGATGATCTTGTGTTAACCGGTGTAGGTACAGGTGTTGTAAATGTCCCAACTTTAGAAGTAACTAATTTAGGTTTTGCTGATTCAAGCATTACTGTTACAGGAATATCTACTGATGGAGCACTTGGTGGAGATGCTGATGGTGTTTACACAAACGCATCTAACTCATTATTGGTTACAGAAGAAGCAGTTAAAAGATATGTTGATGGCAACAAAGACATTTATCTACAGATTGATATCACAGGACTTGCAAAGACAGGCACAGGAGCAGGCACAGTGACTAACTTGTTAGAAACACTTGCACCAGTGTCAAGATTTGCGCCACTAACAAAAGCATACGTGGCGGCAACAACTAGCACTAAAGATACTTTGAGTGTGACAGTAGGCAGTGTTGGTTCCATTGGTAATGTGGTAAGTGGTGTGGTCACAGCAGTTTCAAGCACAGTGGCAAATCCAACAAGAGACAACGATTTAGTGTATAGAGTAAACGCAGGCGGAACTGCTTGGGAATATGTGTCAGGAGCATAATGTTTAAACAGGTAGAAAATTATATGACCAATGTAGACGAAGTGATGACTTTGGTACGCAAGTATGATCATCTAATAAAACTTCGTGACAAAGATTCTTTGAGCGGAGAATTCGCAACACACTATGGCACAGCAGAACTCAAACAACTACATCAATACGATATGCCGGAAGATTTGAGAGATGCAATTTTTAAAACTATTCCTGTACAATGGACAGATAGGCTGTTATACTGTGTAAACAAATATGAACCAGGAATGCACATACCAAGACACAGAGACAGTCAAGGCAAGTATTGGTTTTTCAAATGTATTTTTTTACAATCTGACAAACCACATTTCAAATATTGGGATGAAGAAGATAACGAACACCTTGTGCAAGAAATTCCGGGTGCAACTTTTGAAATGAGAATGAGCACCCCACATGCTGTGACTGAGATTGGCGCAGATGAGCGTCCAAAGTACAGTGTTTGCATCATGCAAGGATTAGAAATGAACGCAATGGTAAAACAAAGGAAGGTAGCATAACATGGCTGTAGAAAGAAAAACATTTTTATTCAATAAAAAGAATGGTGTTATGATGGTCAACCTGACTGAATCGTTAAAAAGAACACCAAACATAATGGACCAAATTGACATGAGTAAGTTTGATGTCAAAGAAGTTGAATTTGACAACGAAACACACTACTGGCAGGGTGATTACGAAACAGGTAGTGTCAAACCAATGGTGGAAGGGCAAGTTAAGATTAAGGAAACTGAAGTCAACTATGCGGCAAACATAAGGGTATTAGAAGAATATCCTATACACAAACAATTGAACATCATTATAGAGATGTTAGATCAATCGGACATACCAAACACTGAAAAATTCACAGCAATGAAAGATCACATTGCTACAGTAAAAGCAGAAACGAAAGAACAAAAGAAAGTCTACGCAGAAGATCCAGGTTACGATTATGTGACTATTGAAGATGAAATGGCGATAGCAGAGAAAATAAGGGACATATAAATATAGCATATGGCATACGCAATCAACAAAACAGACGGAACAGTAGTAGCCACAGTTGCTGATGGTACACTAGATACTACTTCTAGTTCATTATCTTTGATTGGCAAAAACTATGCAGGATATGGTGAAGTACTCAATGAAAACCAAATTAAAATATTAGAAAATTTTGCAAATACTTCTTCTAATACACCAACTTCTCCACTACAAGGACAGATTTGGTACAACACTACAGCAAATCAATTACAAGTTTACAATGGTTCATCATTCAAATCAGTAAGTGGCGCAAACGTTTCCGCTTCAGAACCAACCAACACAGCACAAGGTGATTTATGGTATGATTCTACTAACGGGCAACTATATGTTTACAGTGGATCAGCATTTGTTTTAGTTGGTCCAGCATCAACTTCCGGTGCAGGTGTAACTGGTGCAGTATCAACAACAATCACAGACAACACAGGAATAGATAGAACTGTACTACAATTTAAAATTGCAGATACAATTATTGGAATGTTGTCGTCAGTTGAATTCACGCCACAGACTTCGATAAGTGGATTTTCAACAATATCAAAAGGATTTGATCTTTCAACTGCAATTACATCAAACAAATTTGTAGGCACAGCAACAGATTCAGATCAACTTGGTGGTGTAGCGGCGGCAAGTTATTTAAGAGCAGACACAAATGATACGACTTCTGGAACTTTTGGTGTTCTTAATGATACAGGTTTTACAGTTGGTGTTGATTCAGATTTTACAATTTCGCAGTCGGGAGCAAACACCACACTTAAAAATGTTACCCAAGATGGAGACATAATCTTTAATGTTAACGATGGGGGTTCAGACACAGTTGCAATGACCATAGATGGTGCTACAGCAACCACTAGCATTACCAATTTGAACGTAACAGGCACAATGACTACATCAGGTTCGGTGCAAAACATCAATGTTACAAATTTAAGTGTGTCAGATCCATTAATTGTTTTAGGTGCAGGTACAACAAATACCAGTGGCACTGACAAAGGATTAATATTTGACCGTGGTGTTGACACTAACGCGGCATTTATTTGGGATGAGTCTGGAGATGAATTTGCGGCAGTGCTGACAACAGAAAGTGGTACTACTGCTGGTAATATTTCAATAGATTCTTATGCAACTATACACGCAACGGCAACGGCGGCACAATATTCAGATTTAGCAGAACGTTACGAAACAGATGACAATCTTCAACCAGGTGATGTTGTAAACATTGGTGGAGTAAAAGAAGTAAGAAAAACTACACCTCATGAAGACGAAGTTTTTGGTGTAATATCAACTCAACCGGCATTCAAAATGAATGCAGATGCAGGAACAGATGCAACACATCCATACGTTGCACTGGCAGGGAGAGTTCCTTGTAAAGTTGAGGGTGTGGTGGCAAAAGGCGCAAGACTGATTCCTGGACCTACTCCAGGAGTTGCAATAGCAACAGACATAGAAAATATCACGCAGTTTAATCAAATTGGACGTGCTTTAGAAGACAAAGACACTGATGATTTTGGTACTATAGAGATAGTAGTAGGAAAATGCTAAATACAGTTAATAATATGTTGGACAACGCCTATATGAGTTCGTCCAAACAAATGTTAGGGAGAGTGAACTAATGGCTTACAGTGCTGGCGATACAATACTAGACGACGAATATAACACATTTGCCACAGGTAACACAGCAGGAACTGGTGACACATCTGCGGCATCAATCAACACAATATGGGGTAATGGTACTGGAGATGCAGGTTATGGCCAAAACAACCCAGTGGCGGCGGTTGCGGCAGGCAACACAATCACAGCGACACAGTGGACTACTCTTTTAGCAAGATTAAATTCTATAAGACAGCATCAAGGAACATCAATAAACATTTCTTCATTTTCAGTATCAGCAGGCGATGCCATTGCAGTTATTGCCAATCTATCAGCAGATATCACAACACTTTACAATGCAAGAACAACAGCGGCAAGCGCCAACATCACAGAGTCAACTACTGCGGCGACTTACACTCCAAGTTGGAACAGTTCAGTAAAAGCAACACACACAGTTACATTTGCTGGTGGTGATGAAGCAAGATACTTTTTTAACGCAGGTGGATATATTAAATTGAATCCTTCACTATCAGATTCAACAGGAAGAAATGCACAGTGGGCCCATCTACTAGATGAAGTTGGTGATTTAAAATTACTAGCATCAACTTTCACAAGATCATTTTCAAATAATACATCAGGGTATGGTGCAGGAGGAGATAACACTCCAACTACACACGCATCAACCACTGGATACTATGACTTAACTAATTCAACACTGACTTCAATGTTCAAATACACAATTGATGATGCATTTGGATACGGAAACTATCGTGCTAACTTCTATGAAGTTAAAATCAATCCAGGTGCTGACCATGGTGATGGAAACGGTAACAACGGAAACGTAATCACAATAGAACAAATATTCCAAGATGATCACTCAAACGCACAAAACACAGATGTTACAGGTGACATTAGTGCACCAATTATTATTGGAAAGCCTAATCAAACTCAATTGAACAATGATGCTGTTGGCACAGTTACAGTCAACGAATCATCATTCACTGGTTCTTAATAATTGCAAATCATAACATTTGGCTGTATAATTAACAGCACATGGACCAAGAATTTTTAAAACAGGTTGAACAATTTTCGAATCTCAAAACAGCATTAGAAACTAAAAAACTTAACGCATTTGAAAAGGCAAAAAATAAAACTATTTTTGCTTTTGATGGAGGACTTTTCCGTGCCGATCCTCAAACAATACTTTTTGCTAAGACTCATGATAAGTCTAGAGATTTGATATTGTTAGACACTAACGACACACCAATTGCAATTACATCAGTTGATCAATTTATTGTAAAAGCAGAATCTTGTTATTATGAAGCAATGAATGAATATCATGTGCTGTATGAACAACTTAAAAAACAAAGATCCGTAAAGAAAATTATAAACAATGACTAATGGTGTGTTAATGTTTGCTCTAAACGGGCAGGCCTATGACAGCGATAGAAATAAGATTACAATTGATTATGTTGACATGGCAATAGCCAATGCTAAAAACATCAAAAAATACATGAAAAACAATGCAGTGGCATTGGTAACAGATCAACAAGGCAAACAACAACTTACACCAGACCAAACACTGTATTTTGATCACATTATTGTTACTGAACCTAAGTACCACGGACAAGGCCCAGAAACAAATCAACACATAAACAAAAGGGCAATGAAGACTGGAACTAAAACAATCACAGTGTATTGGAGAAATCAAAGCCGTCCGGACGCATATAAACTGTCTCCTTTTGATAAAACTTTGTTATTAGATTGTGATTATTTTGTATTTGATAACACATTAGATCAGGTTTTTGAAACCAATAAGAATATTTTGTGCGGAAAGCATGTAGAAGAAATTAGTTACCAAAACAATTTGATTGACTACCAAAGACTACATCATCAAACCATAAAATTGTATTGGGCCACTGTGTTATATTTTACAAAATCTGAGGAATCAAAACTGCTGTTTGATATAATGAATACAGTGAAAGAAAATTGGGCATACTATTCTAAGTTGTATAAGTTTAGCGGATCAAGAACATATCGCAATGACTTTGCTGTCAGTGTTGCTTTACATGTGTTACAAGGCAAATTAGAAACCACATATTATGATTTGCCATTCAAAATTTTGTGCCTTATAGGCAAAAACATGATGCCAGATTCAAAAAAATTTTATTATAGATACAAATCTAGTTGGGCAGGAAGTAGTTGGCCAAAACAAAACATACATGTAATGAACAAAGAATCAGCAAAGGCTATTGCAGAGGAAATTTTAAATGGATAAAGGATATTTCATATTTGCACAAGGCAAAAATTATATCAAACAAGCCTATGCTTTAGCATTAAGCATTAAAAACACACAAACAATAAACTCAGTGTGCGTGGCAGTAGATCAAAATGATATTGTGCCTGATGAGTATAAACAAATTTTTGATCATGTAGTTTCAGTTAAAAACGTTGGTTTGAAACATCCAATGGCTAATGAATGGCAAATATGGGATCTTACGCCATACAAAGAAACTATACATGTTGAAGCAGATATGATTTTTACAAGCAACATTGATTGGTGGTGGCAAGACCTGCAACATCATGATCTGTTCTTTACTTCACATGTAAAAGACTATAGAGGAAACACAGCCAAGTCTAATTATTATAGAAAGCATTTTGACAAAAAAGGTTTGCCAAAGTTATATAATGGATGTTACTATTTTAAATATTCTGAAATAGCACACAACTTTTTTAAAAAAGCCAAAGAAGTTAGTGCAAGATACAAATGGTATGCAGAGTATTTTTTTGCTGGCACATGGTATCCAGAAACACCGACCACAGATGAAATTTTTGGAATCACAGCATACTTGCTAGATCTAGACAATATAGTATATAATAGAACGTATGCCGTTCCACATTTTACCCATATGAAAACAAAATTACAAGACTGGAAGGAAGTTGAAGTGCCTGATTCGAATTGGCTACGTTGCTTGCCTGTAAATTTAAGTAGAAAAGGATTAAGCGTAGGAGGATTTCAGCAGACAGGCTTATTCCACTACCAAAATAAATTATTTCTAAATGATAAGATGATAGATACTATGAAGGAGATATACAATGAGCGAACAACTAGAAAAGGCACTGGCTGACTTTGATTGGAACACGGGTGCTAAAGAGGCCGTATGGAGAATACACTACGACCCAAGTCTAAATGGTTTTATAACAGAAATTGTTCAGGAAAATTTTTCAGAATCAAAACATCCATACATTGAAGTAACAGAAGCACAGGCTACTGAATTTATTAGATCACAAAAATATCAAAGAGAATATCATGTGGTCAATGGAAAATTAGAATTCAAAGTAAATGAACACAATATACACAAGGCATCTGATGCTCGAATTGGATTATTATCTATAGATGACGTTATTGATCCTGGTGTTTATTTTGTGACTGTACAAGGTGAACCAGATCTTGTTATTGATACTATCGAAGTTAATTCAGATAATTTAGATGCAGAATCTAAACGTATTAAAGAATATTTAAAAAACAACGACGTCTACAAAGATAGTGAATAAACTTTTAGACATTGCTGAACTAGACGTAATATATCTAAGTTATGATGAACCACAGTGTGAAGAGTTCTGGGCAGACCTTCTCAACAAGGTGCCTTGGGCCAAAAGAGTGCATGGTGTAGATGGTTCAGATAATGCTCACAGAGCCGCAGGTGAAACATCAGAGACAGAAAGATTTATTTTAGTAGATGGAGACAACACAGTTGATCCTAATTTTTTCAACCAACAATTAACAATTACACCTGAAACAGAACATGCAACATTCCGTTGGCGTGGATACAATGTTATCAATGGATTAATGTACGGCAATGGCGGATTGAGCAGTTGGACAAGGCAGTTTGTTGCAAACATGAACAGCCATGAAAATTCAGGAGAAGACGATCCTGAAGCCAAAATTGAATTCTGTTATGGTGGAGCACATGGCAAATACATGCCTATGCACAATGTATATTCAACATCACATCCTAATGGATCTAAACTACATGCATGGCGTGCCGGATTCCGCGAAGGAGTAAAAATGAGTTTGGATAGGGGTCAAAGAGTACCAAATCCTGAATTCAAAAACAAAATTGTGAAACAAAATCTTAATAATTTGTGTGTGTGGATGAGTGTTGGTGCCGACGTTGAAAATGGCTTATGGGCCATAATGGGTGCAAGAGAAGGTTGTCATAAAGTTACACATACTGATTGGGATTTTGTTGATGTAAGAGATTTCAAATGGCTGAACAAATACTGGGAAGAACAAGATTACGAAAACATGACCGATGATTGGCTGTATGACAAATTAATTGGATATGGTAATCAAATCAAACACACACTTGATTTAGATATTACATTGCTTAATGATGAAGCAAGTAAGTTTTTTAAAACACAAATGAAAAGAGAAAACACTTTTCAACTCATGACCAGTGAGCAAGAAGTGTACAAAAGAATGAATGACTGATGTTGCTGATAATATCAAAGGTGACAAAGTTCATGAACAAGACGGACAGTTAGAATCTGACTTTTTCCGTTCAGCGAGATTAGCCAAAGACAAACTAGACACTATATCACCTTCAATGTGTTTGGCTAAATGGTCGCAGGTATCACTGCACTTACCAACGGGACTTAACAATTCATGTTATCACCCACCTCTGCACAAGATTGATGCTGAGGAAGTTGCACGTGATCCTGCGGCTCTACACAATACAGCACTTAAGAAACAACAAAGAAAAATGATGATTGAAGGACAACGTCCAAACGAATGTTCATACTGTTGGAACATAGAAGACACAGGCAACTATTCTGATAGACATTATCGTTCAGGTGAACCATGGGCAATGATGGATTTTGATAAGATCAAAGAAGGTGGTTGGAAAACAAATATCAATCCAAGATACGTTGAAGTAAACTTTAACCATGCTTGTAATTTTGCTTGTACATATTGTTCTCCACAGTTTTCAACCACGTGGGGGCAAGAAATAGACAAGCACGGGGCTTACCCTACAATCAAGGAACACAATGCACCAGAACACTTTACAGGCCGAAATAGGCCAGTACCAGCACGTGAAGAAAATCCATATGTGGATGCATTTTGGAAATGGTGGCCTGACATGTACAAAGATCTAAAACATTTTAGAATGACAGGTGGAGAACCAACCATGGACAAAAACACATACAAAGTGTTTGATTGGGTACTTAAGAATCCAAAACCAGATTTACATTTGAACGTTACTTCTAATTTTTGTCCACCAAATGAAAAACTGTGGGAGAAATATTTGGATTATGTCAAAAGAATATGTGCAGATGAAAATGTAGAACACTTTATGAACTTTGTATCAGTAGACAGTTGGGGATCACAAGCAGAATATTTGAGAAGAGGTTTAAATTTTGACCGCATGTGGGAACATGTGGATCAATTTTTAACAGAAATACCTGGACGTAATTCTATAACATTTATTGTAACGTATAACAATTTAAGCATAGTTGGTATAAAAAAATTACTACAAGGCATACTAGAAATGCGTAAAAAACATTCTAAAGATTATCAACGTATATGGTTTGATACTCCATTGTTACGTGAACCTGATTGGCAGAACATACAAATATTGCCGCAGTCATATCAAGCATTACATGAAGAAGCAATTGAATGGATGCGTGAAAATATTGAAACCAGAGATAACAGATTACATTGTATAAAAGATTTTGAAATACAACGCATGGAAAGAGATCTTGCGTATATGAAAAAAGGTGCATCTGATGTTGACCGTAAAAGAGCAGACTTTTGGAAGTTTTTTAAAGAGTATGACATGAGGCACAAGCGTGACATAAGAAAAACGTTTCCTGAAATGAGTCAATTTTTTGATTTATGTGAAGCAGAGGCAAACAAATGGTAAGAGTTGTATTAAGCAAACAAGGCAAAGTCAATGATCAAATAGAATTAGAGATTGATGTGTATGATACGCCAACTGCCCACAAATGGACAAAACTTTTAAAACGTACCTTGCAGTCCAATACACCAATAAAGAAACATGTTTCACACCATGGTTGGATTATGGATCAGTCAAGGACACTTAAAGACATTGTAGATGAGTTACACATGAGAGTCGACGCAATCAATAATTTTAACTTTGCTAAAAAAGCCTGGGAATTAAAAGACAACAGAATAAAAATTGATTTTAATGTTGAATTAGATTTGACAGTAGCAAATTTGATTCAAGGAAAAAGTTTTAATATAGATGTAGTGAATCAATTGCATGATAAATTCGTTCAACTGGAAGGCGCAAAGGAGATTGACAACACCGTGAGTGTTTCTCCTTATTTTGATATAGCGCCTCCTGACATTCGTTGGCACATAAGCAAATTAAATAACCTTGCCCATGAACTTTTTCATTGGGGACAAGAATATAAAAGATGGCACAGAGCAAAGTGGTATAATCCTGAAATACATGTCCAATATTACACAGATCTTTATGAACCATACTCAAAAGAAGATGATGAAAGTTTCAACCTAAGATATGAATTTGGAAAAGTTTTTGTTGCAGATGGCACTGTTGGAAAATTATATTGGGACGCATTTAACGATCAAGACGATCATGTTCACAATGATGAACTGTTTGCGCCTACACATATTATTCCTGATTTTCAAATATATCTAGGAAGTACAAACACAGTAGAAAATAGAAAGATGAAAGAGACACAGTATTGGAAATGGCTGTATGACAGAGGTTTACGTGGGCATGAACCTGCGTTGACAAGGGTAGGAAAACCATGGATTGGAGAGATTAATTTAAAACCTTTTGGTTCACAGAATCAAATGAGAGTCATAGAAAAACTTAACGGATACAACAATATACATGCTATAATTTTTGATGAGTATAAAAGCACATATGAGTGGACTATGAGCGAAGAGGAGATAGATATACAGCAACATGCCTAGACTACCAAACGAAACTGATCATCAATACAAAGCAAGAGTGATTGATACAAAGAGTGCAAGTTTCTGTGCGGCAAAATGGTACAACGCAACAATATGGTTAGGATCAGGAATGACTACATCATGCCATCATCCATTGCCACATAAGATAGATATCAACGAGGTAAAGAAGAACTACAAACTGATCCACAACACTCCTGAAAAGAAAGAACAACGCAGACAGATGCAGTGTGGAGAGAGACCAAAAGGTTGCGAGTATTGTTGGAAGATAGAAGACATAGACAGAGACAACATCAGTGACAGGGTGTACAAGACAGTAATTTACAAAGATGAAGACTTGCAAAAAGCATATGAAACACCTCACACACATGATGTTGATTTGCAAACACTAGAGATATCTTTTGATAGGACATGTAACTTTTCATGTTCCTATTGCAATCCTGCTTTTTCAACGTCATGGGTGAAGGATCTTAAAAAGGATGGACCTTACAAAGGATTGATATCAGATGGCAGGAATCATTACACACACGAACATGATGAAAACCAATTGTTTGGATATCAGGAATACAATCCATACATCGAAGCATTTTGGAAATGGTGGGAGGCCGACTTACACAAAACTCTACAGGAATTAAGGGTAACGGGAGGCGAACCAATGATGAGTGCAGACATGTGGAAATTGTTTGACTGGTTTAAAGACAACCATGGCAAGTCCAAAACAAGATTAGCAATAAATTCAAACCTTTGTCCAAAAGATGCACTAATGGACAGGATGATTGAGAAGTCACACTACATCAATCACTTCCATGTGTACACATCAAATGAGGCAGTAGGCGCTCAGTCCGAATATATTAGGGACGGCATGGATTGGGATCAATGGATACGCAATGTGCATAGACTGTGTTCAGAAGGCAATATGGAAGGATTTCATATGATGTGTACTGTAAACAGCCTATGTCTATTCAGTTTGACTGAATTTTTGGATCACATGATGGAGATAAAAGGCAAGTATGGCAAGGACTTTCCTACATATACGTTAAATATTCTACGTTTTCCAAGTTTTCAATCTCCTTTGGTTTTGCCCGAGGACATCAGGACAGATCGCAAAGAAGATTTACAACGTTGGCTAGACAGAAATAGGGATAGTGAACTATTGCATCAGATGGAAATAAATCAAACTCAACGACTGATAGACTACCTTGACGTGGTCAAGACACCACACGCAGAAGCATTTGAACAAGCGAAACTTAAACATGACTTCAAACATTTCTGGGCACAGTACGACCAGCGAAGAGGCAAGAGTTTTTCTGATACCTTCCCAAAACAAATTGTAGACTGGTACAACACATTATGAGGCTAAGCAAATCAAAAGTATATAGATCCAAAGAACCTTTAAAGATAGGCATGAGCGAAATGACTGAACAAGAAAAGTTCTTACTAATGGAATCGGAAAATTTTTGTATGTACCCATGGATTCATCTACATGCTTATCCTGATGGCAGGGCGTATCCTTGTTGTCTTGCAAAGTATGAATATCCGGTAGGCAATATCAAAGAAACAAGTATGAAAGAGGTGTGGAACAATGACACAATGAAAGGCATGCGTAAAGCAATGCTGGACAACAAACCTTTAAAGGAATGTACGAAGTGTTATGAACAAGAACAATCAGGATTCTTTAGTCAGCGTCAATCAGCCAATCAACATTTTGGACACAACATCAAGAAGGTCCACGAAACAAAAGACGATGGAGAGTTTGAAAGATTTGAAATGACCTATTGGGATATACGTTTTTCTAATTTATGTAATTTTAGTTGCAGGTCATGTGGCATACCTTTTAGTTCAAATTGGTATGAGGATCATGTAAAGATACATGGCAAACCAACACAGCCAAAAGTAGTGTACGCAGGCAAGACTAAAACAGATGCTATGGAACAGTTGCTTGAACACATTCCTTACTTAGAGCAAGTTTACTTCGCAGGTGGTGAACCTCTCATTATGGAAGAGCACTACGTTATACTGGAAGAACTTATCAAGCAAAACAAAACAAATGTAAGATTAATCTACAACACCAACTTCAGTAGAACAGCATTTAAAAAGAATGATGCCATAGATATGTGGAAACATTTTCCAGATATAAGTGTAGGTGCATCTTTGGATGCCATGGGTCCAAGAGCAGAACTAATGCGTAAAGGCACAGACTGGGCACAGACAGAATCCAACAGAGAACGTATGATGGAAGTGGCACCACACGCAGACTTTTATATTTCTCCAACACTTAATATTTTCAATGTGTTCCATCTACCTGATTTCCATAGAGATTGGGTTATGAAAGGTTTCCTTAGACCTGCGGATCTTAATATCAACATTTTGCAAGATCCATTGTGGTATAGAATCGATTTATTGCCACAAGACATGAAACAACAAGTAGAAGAAAAGTATCGTAAACATATTGAATGGTTACGTCCAAGAGATCCTTTAACAAGAGCAGTGCATGGATTTGAATCTGCACTTAACTTTATGAATGGTGGTGACAAATCCAAATTCCTTCCAGCCTTCGTAAAGAAAACTGAACAACTTGATCAAATAAGAAACGAGAAAACTGTTGACGTTTTTCCTGAGTTGGAGCCTATATTGAATGGCTCTTAAGCAACGTTCATATAGACCTCCTTCTACAATCTGTTCTCTGCCGTGGACAGCAGTTGAAACATCACCAAATGGTGAAGCCAGGGTATGTTGTTTAGCAGATGATTTGATCACTCAACCAAACGGACATCCATACAACATGCAAGAACATTCATTGCTTGAAGCATTCAAAAGTGATTACATGAAAAACTTAAGGCAAGAATTTTTAGATGGCAAGAAGCCTAGAACCTGCAACAAATGTTGGAGTGTAGAACAAGCAGGAGGCAAAAGTAAACGTATCCTTGCGTATGACATGTTAGAGTACACCAAGGTGTTTGATGAGATTGATTACCAAAATACAGACCCAGACACAATACAGTTCTTAGATTTGAAACTGGGCAATATCTGTAACTTGAAATGTAGGATATGTGGCAGTTGGTCTAGTTCCAAATGGGCACAAGAATCATTAGATTATCTAAAAGCCGATGGCACTAGCAAAGAAGATCTCAAAAAATCTGAACACTATAGGCAACTACAGATGGGTCAGTGGCCACGCAAGACAAAAGTGTTCTGGAATGAACTTGAAGATTATCTACCTGGAGTAAAGTATTTTGAATTCACAGGTGGAGAGCCTATGATGATAAAAGAGCATTTTGAAGTTCTTAGGAAAAGTGTAGAACTAGGATACAGTAAGAATCAAATGATACACTACAACACCAATGGTACACAGTATCCAGAAGCAGAGATACTTGAACTGTTTCCGCATTTCAAAAAGGTTCATGTTGCTTTTAGTATAGATGATGTTGAAGAGCAATTTGAATACCAAAGATACCCAGCGACGTGGAGCGAAGTAAATGCAAACATTGATAAATGGGATAAGATAAAGTCTAAGGTTAAAACAATAGAAACGCAAATTTGCTGTACAATAAATGTGTTGAATGTGTTAAATTTAGTAGGTATGGGACAATGGATTTTGACCAAACAGTTTGACAGTTGGTATTTCAACATGCTACACGAGCCAAGACATATGAGTATTACAGCATTACCAAAAGAAGTAAAAGAACAAATCAAACAAAAAGTAAACAACAATAATTTACCTACGAGAATGCATCAAGAACTTAAGACTGCTGTTAATCGTATTGATCAATATTCTGTAATGGATATGAGAGCATTCAAAAATTTTAGGCAAGAGATAGATAGGACTGACTTGTATAGGAATCAAAACTTTTCAAAAACGTTTCCTGAACTTGATCAAATGTTAATTGATGCAGGAGTTTAGAAAGAAAGACGGTAATAAAACTTTGTGCATGGCTCCATGGACACATACCTACTTGTCTCCACAGACAGAAAGACGTATGTGTTGTGCTTCAACAGAAAAAGCAGAAAGTTTTGAACAGTATATAGATACTGGGTCCGCAAATAAACAATACAATCCAAAGACTTTACAACAACACTGGAATTCCGATCATATGAAAAGTGTAAGACGCAGAATGATGGCTGGAGAAGAGTTGCCAGAATGTCAGGTATGCAACAACAAATTGCTAAACACAGATGTATATAGAGATTACTTTAATCATTTGTTTGGACACAAGGAAGATGATGTATGGTCCAAGACAGCACCAGATGGTTCCACAGAAATGCCTGTGGTAAGTTTTGATTATAGGTTTAACAATCTTTGCAATTTCAAATGTAGAATGTGTGGAGACATGTTAAGTTCAAGTTGGGAATCAGAACAACGCAACAATAACATGTGGAGTCCACAAGACCAAGCATGGATGGCTGAGCCTACAAGATCTAAAATTAAACAGTTTCAGAAAGATGAGGTTGAAAAAGAATTTGCAGAAGCAGTTGATAAACATCTTGTGGAAGAAATATATTGGGTTGGAGGTGAACCATTGATGTATGAACAACATTGGAAATACATGAAACAGATTGTTGATCAAGGTGATGCACATAAAGTATATGTCAGATACAACACAAATCTAAGCAGAACAAAATACAAAGGTATTGATCTATATGAAGACCTACTTAAACATTTTAGAGATTGGCAGATATGTGCATCTATAGATGGTACAGGCAAAATAGGTGAATGGATTAGAGATGGTCTAAATTATGAAAAATGGTTAGATAATTTTAGACGTGGTTGTGAAATTACTACACATGATAGGCAAATGAGATTAGATCTTACAATCACTACTCCAGGACTTTTAGATCTTAAAAATATGTTTAGACTCAGCAAACAATTAAATGTAGAAATACTTACTAAAGTCACATTTGCTTTTTCACCAGACATAGTGCTTTCTCCTATAGCGTTACCACGTAAACTATTGGATGAGGTTGTTGACGAACTTTTAGAATTTATTGAGCCACGTGCAGATGCCAAACAACAGTCACTTGTTGATGTGTTAAAACAACTTAAAAATAGACCAGTGTTTGAAGAAACATGGCCTGATCAATATAAGAAAGGCTGGTTAGATGGAAAATTAAAACAAGAACGTATTGGAGCAATCAGACGTGATTATAAAAAAATAACGCTGGAACAAATCTTTGCACAAGATCAACGTTTATTAGGTTGGTGGGATTCCATTGGATAATTACAATATGTTTATTATAAGATGGTTTCAAAATTTGGTGCGTAAATGGAAATCAGATCGTGCATACAAAAAGCGATTAAAAGAACTTAAAAAACGAGATCCTTTCATTTATCATTAATGCTTTACGCTAACGGAGATAGTTTTACCTGGGGAACAGGCATAGGCAACATCACTGCAAAACCTCAACTAAATTATAACAAGTTTGAACAAGCAAGATTACAAAATACATGGCCAGGTAAGTTAGCAAATCTGCTTGGAAGCCAATTTATAAATGATGGTTGGGCAGGCGGAAGTAATGCAAGAGTTGTAAGACGAACAAAACAGTTCATCAATGACACAGAAGATTGTTCTGATCTAATTGTTGTTTTAGCATGGAGTACAGCAGTCAGAGTTGAATATGCAAGGCCCACAGTTGCAGTTGATACTGAAGTGCCATATAGAATGCAGGGCAGAACAGGTCCATATGACATCGACAACAACACGACCTATGTTCAGATACAAGAGACAGGCTTAAATTCTCCTCGTGATCCTTTTCATCCAGCAGATAGAGAATATCAAAAACAGTTCTATTTAGAACACACAGACAGTGATTTATTTGTATTGTTTTTACAACAAGTTATTAATATGCAGAATTTTTTATCTGAGAACAAAGTAAAATATGTGATGTTTAATGCATTTGGAAACAAAGAACTTTACAAAGAAAATTTTAATGATAGACGAATATATCCAATATTGGATAAAATGGACTTTGATACATTTATGGGATGGCCAGAAGAAGATTTCACTGTGTGGAGTTACATGCAAGATCCTGATGATAAATTACCAGACGGACATTTAGGCGTTGCAAGTCATACCCATTTGAGTGTAATATTGTATGATAAAATAAAGGAGTTGTATGGGTAAAAAGATAATGGGTGTAAGTGCATTGTTTCATGATGCCGCTGTGGCAATGTTAGATGATGATCAAATTGTTTTTGCAGGACACAGTGAAAGATACGGACCTAAAATCAAACTCGACAAACATCTTAACAAAGAACTTATAAGAGATTGTGTAAAAACATATGGCATACCAGAAGAAGTTGCTTGGTATGAAAAACCATTTGCCAAAAAACAAAGACAGATATATGCCGGTGAATGGAAACAGGTATTTTCAAACAATTCACCTAAAGCGTATCTTAAACCATACATGAATGGCGCTATTGGTGGGATACCATCATTTAGAGCACCTCTGTCAACGTTTGAACATCATTATAGTCATGCATGTGCAGGATACTATACGAGCCCATTTAAAGACGCGACAATCGTTGTTATTGATGCTATTGGTGAATGGGATACACTTACCATATGGGAAGCAAAAGACCAGAAGATTACCAAATTACATAGCACAAAATATCCTCACAGTTTAGGATTATTATACACAGCATTTACAGATCACATAGGATTGAAGCCATTGCATGAAGAATACATTACAATGGGCATGGCCGCATATGGCCAACCTATATTCTATGAACAGATCAAAGATCAATTTATTCAAGAGATGGGCAATGGAACATTCAAACTTAAACACAATGTACATAAAGGATTAGCATTCAAACCAAAAATTAAAGATGACATGCCTCCAGAATATGATATTGCTTGTAGTATTCAAGCACTGACAGAAGATATTATTTTTAACATAATGAGATTTGCACAACGTATATCAAAAAGCAAAAATTTAGTGTATATGGGTGGTGTGGCTCTGAACTGCAAAGCAAATTCAACAATAACACATCTGTGGGATGATGTTTGGATTATGCCATCACCAGGTGATTCAGGTAATGCACTTGGGGCCGCTTTAGCAAAACGCAATGAATGGGTCGAATGGAAAACACCTTTCTTAGGATATAACATAAATCGTCCATATCCTGTGAAACAAATTATTGCTGAACTTAAGAAAACCAAAATATGCGGAGTGGCAAATGGTCGTGCAGAATTTGGACCACGTGCTTTAGGACATAGATCATTACTTGCTGATCCAAGAGGGCCTAGTATTAAAGATAAAGTAAATGCAATAAAGAAAAGACAAAAGTTTAGGCCATTTGCACCTGCCATACTTGAAGAACATGTGCATGATTATTTTGACATGCCTAAAGGCATTGACATTTCACCATATATGCAATTTACTGCAATATGTAAAAAGCCACATTTGTTTCCTGCTATTGTGCATTA
>Ga0160423_10001538_pt1 | contig 19316 bp, 8 predicted proteins | sample CRUFie14St8metaG_FD_108191 | JGI IMG/M metagenome (GOLD analysis project Ga0160423, IMG submission 108191) | Marine microbial communities from the Costa Rica Dome - CRUD Field 142mm St8 metaG | ecosystem: Environmental > Aquatic > Marine > Oceanic > Photic zone | place: Costa Rica: the Eastern... | reverse complement strand
GTGCTGGTGTTACAGAAACTAATTTTTCTGGAGGTATTGTTGGAGGAATAAGTAATGGTAATGATATTTATTTTACAGTTTCCTTCAAGCCAGTATCTACAATAATGAAAGACCAAAAAACAATAAACAAAAATGGTAATAAAATTAAGATTGCTGGAAAGGGTAGGCATGACGCGTGTGTTGTTCCAAGAGCAGTACCAATTGTTGAAAGTATGATGTCGCTATGTCTACTAGACTATTGCTTATTAAATAAAAATTAACATGAGAAATTTGGCTTTACATTGGAAAATAATTATTGGAATGTTTTTTGGAGTTGTGTTCGGACTAATTGCAAGTTATTTTAATTGGACTGAGTTCACAAGATTTTGGATTAAGCCATGGGGTATAATATTTGTAAATTTGTTAAAGCTAATTGCTTTGCCATTGGTTTTTGCTTCTTTGGTAAAGGGAGTTGCTTCTCTTTCAAGTATTTCTAGTTTGTCAAAAATTGGAGGCAAAACTATAATTTTTTATTTGCTCTCAACAGTAATTTCTGTAGTAATAGGCTTGTCTCTTGTTAATATTATTAATCCAGGCAAGGTCTTTTCAGAGGAAAAAAGAATTGAACTGCAACAAACTTATTCTAACAACACAAATTCCAAAATTTTAGCAGCTGAAAATGTTCAAGAAAATGGTCCATTACAATTTCTTGTTGATATTGTTCCTTCAAATATTTTTAGTTCAGCTAGCGATAATGGAAATATGTTACAGATAATTTTCTTTGCAATATTGTTTAGTATTTCGTTGATTATGTTGCCCAGAGAAAAAACTATATATGTTAAAGGATTTTTTGATGGTATAAATGATATAATATTGCAAATAGTTGATATTATTATGATGTTTGCTCCTTATGGTGTTTTTTCTCTTTTATCATCTCTTGTAGTAGACTATGGGGCAAGCGGAGAGTTGTTCGCTGCTTTAGCTATTTATTCATTAAATGTTATTTTAGGATTAATGTTAATGATTTTAATTGTTTACCCAATTGTTTTAAGATCATTTACTAAGATAAAATACATAGATTTTTTTAAAGCAATTTCTCCTGCACAGATGTTAGCATTTTCAACGAGCTCAAGCGCTGCTACTCTTCCTGTAACAATGGAAAGGTGTGAAGAAAAATTAAATGTTTCAAAAGAAGTTTCATCTTTCGTATTACCTCTAGGGGCTACAATTAATATGGATGGTACATCTCTTTATCAAGCAGTAGCTGCTGTATTTATCGCACAAGCATTTGGTTATGATTTGGATTTATCTGCACAACTAACAATTGTTTTAACTGCTACACTTGCTTCAATTGGTGCAGCTGCAGTTCCAGGAGCAGGAATGGTAATGCTAGTGATAGTTTTAAGTGCAATTGGTATTAATCCTGAAGGAATTGCTTTAATTTTTGCTGTTGATAGAATTTTAGATATGTTAAGAACAGTTGTTAATGTTACTGGAGATGCTACAATTGCTGCTGTTGTATCATCTTTAAACCCCTCGAAAAGTATTTAACTATATGTATAATTTTATCATTATATTTTTATTAATTCCTAATATTATTTTCAGTCAAGAGCTTTATAGCGTTGATTCGCTAAGTTTAGAAGAAAATGTAGATTGTTTGATATTGGATGATAAAAAAGAAAGGAAGAAATTTATTAAGGCAGAGTCTGTTATTATTAAAGGAAGACAAGATATTAAAAGATTATACAACGCCATGGACCTTGCAAATAAATTGACATCTCCATTACACAGATCAGTTCTTAAAACCGAAATATATTGGCTAAGAGAAAAATATTTTGATGCAATGGAGCAAGGTCTTAAAGTTATTGAAAGTTGTCCAGATGTATTTCCAAATGTTTATTATTTTTTGGGACATATTTCGTTTATTCAAAAAGATTATGTTGCATCAGCCAATTATTTAAAAAAAAGTATTGAACTAGAACTTGCGGATCCATATTATTCGGATGGAGTCATGATGTATGAAAAAGCAAAAATACTATCAGATATAATAAGTGATCCTGTTGAATTTAAGCCTTTTGTTATAAAAGGGATTTCATCAAAGTATGATGAGTATTTAGCCATCATATCTCCTGACCAAGAATATGCATTTTACACTAGAAGACTCATTAAAAAAACTAAACAGGACATTGCTGAGACAAGCGTTGAAGAATTTACATTAAGTCAAAAAAAAGATGGTGTTTTTAGTGATGGAGATGCAATGAAATACCCTTTTAATCGTACAGACAACGAAGGGGGTGCAACAGTTACAATTGATAATAATATTTTGTACTATACTAAGTGTACTAGAGACTCTAAGGGCTATAATAATTGTGATATATACTATACAACTAAAATAAAAAGTACTGATGGTACATACAGATGGTCTGAATCCAGAGAATTTCCAAAAAGTATTTCTAAAAAGAATTCTTGGGATTCACAACCAACAGTCTCATCAGATGGAAATACAATTATTTTTTCAAGTAATAGGAAGGGGGGGTATGGAAAAACAGATTTATATGAAATAAATTTTGAAAATAATCAGTGGAGTGCACCGAAAAATTTAGGTACTGATATTAATAGTGCTGAAGAAGAAAAATCACCATTTCTTCATACAGATGGAAAAACATTGTTTTTTTCATCAACAAATTTCCCTACATTAGGTGGATTTGATATATTTTATTCACGAAAAGATTCGTTAGGAAAATGGCAAAAACCAATTAATATTGGATACCCAATAAATACATCAACTGATGAAGTGTCTTTGTTTGTTAGTACAGACGGTAAAACTGCTTATTTTGCTTCTAATAAATTAATTGGTGAAGGTGGATGGGATATATATGGTTTTCCGCTACATGAAGCCGCTAAGCCAGAAAGAGTTTTATTTTTAAAGGGAGATCTTTATGATGAAGATGGAACATTTGCAAAAGATATTGAAATTGAAGTAAAGAATCTTACTACTCAAAAAATCACAACTATTAAAGTAAATAAAGGTTCTTATGTTGGAGCAATTACATTAGAAGATAATGATGATGTGCTATTGTCAATAAAAGAGGAAGGTTATGCCTTTTACTCTAAATATATTGATGCTAAAGATTCAACTTATATTTCGCCAAGCACATTAAATATTGATTTGGAACAGTTAAGTGCGGGAAGTTCATTTAAAATTGATAATATTTATTTTGCTACTAATTCTTATGAGATAAATCAAGTTTCAGGACAGGTTATAAATGAGTTTATTAATTACCTTAGGGTTAATAAGTCAATTGTAATTGAAATTAATGGATATACAGATAATGTTGGTTCTTCAGCTGATAATCAAATTCTATCAGAAAATAGAGCGAAATCGGTTTATGAATATATAATTTCTAATGGCATTCAAAAAAATAGAATTTCATACAATGGGTTTGGTGAAGAGTTTCCTGTCGATAATAATGATAGTGAAGAGGGTAGATCAAAAAATAGAAGAACTGAGTTTAAAATTATAAGTAAATAATTTTTTCTGTATGATGTTTGTAGTTGTTTTTTATTGTTTTGTCTTTTTCAAATTTTCAGTAAGCATAGATGGTTTTACTCAATTTGTTATCATTGAAGCGAATAATAGAGCCGATGCTGAACGTCTAGCTAAAACTCAATACTCTACAGCAAAATATATTAGGTTTGCTGGGATAGTTCAATAATTTTATTAAAGTATGTAAATTGCTTATGACTGTTAATAGTCTATCAGATCTTGATTAACTTTTTTAAAAGTATTGATGGATAAATAGATAGAGATTTTGTTGATTCTTTGAAGTTATAATATTTAGTAATTTATGTTTAATTACTAATTTATCTAACTTCTTTTATTCTAGCTTTTTTACCTTGTAGTTTTCTTAAATAAAATATTCTCGCTCTTCTAACTCTTCCTTTTTTATTTATTTCAATTTTTTCAATTGTAGGGGAGTTAATTGGAAATATCCTTTCCACACCAATTGAATGTGAAATTTTTCTAATAGTAAAGGTTTCAGTGGACCCGCTACCTTTTCTTTGAATAACATCTCCTTTAAAAAACTGTGTTCTTTGTTTGTTTCCTTCTTTAATAGTGTAAAAAACAGTAATATTATCTCCTGATTTAAATTTAGGAAGATCTTTTTTTGGTGTTAACTCGCTAGAAATCTGATTTACAATATCCATTTTATTTTTATTTAAAGGTTTGCAATATTACAATAAATATTTTATTTTGAAGCTTTAAAAAGACATATATTTTAATCTAGAAGATCAGGTCTTTTGTTTTTAGTAACTTTAATGATCTGCTTTTCTTTCCATTCGTCAATTTTTTTAGTATCTCCTGAAAGTAATACATCTGGAACTTGTAAGTTTTTGTATAAAGCTGGTCTTGAATATATCGGGTGAGCAAGTAAGTTGTCTTGAAATGAATCAAATAAGGCTGATGACTCATTAGAAATTACTCCTGGTATAAGTCGGACTACAGAATCTAAAACAATTGAGGCGGCAAATTCTCCTCCAGTTAGGACATAGTCTCCAATTGAAATTTCTTTGGTTGCATGTAGATCAATTGCTCTTTGATCTATTCCTTTGTAGTTACCGCAAAGCAAGATAATATTTTTTAAAACAGATAGTCTGTTGCATTCTACTTGATTTAAAGTTTCTCCACAAGGGGATAAGTAAATAACCTCGCAGTAATCTCTCTCTGATTTCAGTTGACTGATGCAATCATCAATTGGCTGAACTTGTAAGACCATTCCAGGATCCCCTCCAAATTGATAATCATCTACGCTTCTTTGTTTGTTATTTGAAAAATTTCTTATGTCATGCGTAAATATTTCTACTTTTTTTTTGACTATAGAGCGCTTTATAATTGAGTGATTTTTTATTGAATTAAAAAATTTTGGAAAGATTGTTACAATGTCTATTCTCATGTTAATTTTTTTTATCAAATTACTAAAAAAGCATAATGACAAAATGTCATATCATATTTTTAAATTATTGTTAATCAGTTTTTTATATATTTTTATTTAAAGCTTTTTTTATTAGTGTAAAAATATTTTTTTTGTTGTGTAATTTTCATTAATATCGACAGCTTTTACAATATAAAAAGCAGACTTAAACTCACTTAAATCAATAACATTTTTGTTAAAATTGTTTTTGTGTTTAATTAGTTTTCCTGAAATATCGTAAATTAAAATTTTAGATATATTTTTATTAAAATAAATTTTATTTTCATTAATACTAATTTCATTATTAACTTCAAATATGCTGTTAGTTTGTTCTTCAACATAAGAAGTAGTATCGAAATGATATATATCTCCACTATTTGTAAAATCTCCATTAGCAGCTAAAAATGAACCCCAAAATTTTACATATCCTGTTGATGTTGCAAACCCAGGTGCAGTCCAGTCGAAAGTCCAAGTTTTAATTGATTGTCCAGATGTACCAGTTCCTTTGTGAGTAACTGCTGATCCATTATTGGTTAATTTTGTTTCAACGGTATTAGTTATAGTAAACATTCCTTTTTTCTGTCCATTTTCATCCTCAGCAGTAAGTTCAAAACCAAATTTGGAAATATTATTTTGCTGTATTGAAGCAGTAACAGTGTATGTTTGTCCCGGTATGTATCCGCTTGCCGGAATATTTGTAGTAATATTTGCTCCGTTTCCATTTCCTGCATAATGACATGCGATGCATGAAACTCCATTATCACCTATTGAACCAGTCTTTCCACCTGGCGATCCATTTCCGTTGGAATTAGTAAGATTTGGATAAAATATTATTGATAAAAATATTAGTCCACTTAAGATAATTATTAATTTATTCATTTTAATTTTTGTAATTGATCATCAACAAACATAATATTTTTTTTTATTTAATCAGATTATCGTATTTTTGCAATATGAGGAGTTTATTATTGATATTTATATTTGTTTTCAGCATTGAACATTTATATGCCACACACGCTGCTGGTATTGATTTAACATATGAATGCATATCTACAAATCAATATAAAGTAACTTTGAGATTTTACAGAGAGTGTAGTGGTGTTAATGCTCCCAATACCTTTGGTAGTGATGGAGGTTATTTAAATATTTCAAATGGTGTCGGTTATAATCAAAATTTTTCACTAGGATCTATTACTCCTTTTCCTGTTCCTGTTTATCCAACAATTTCTTCATCCCCTTCATGTCCATATACAGGATCTTGCAGTGGTGGGAGTACAAATCAAACACAAGTTTACACTTATGAAGGAATTATTAATTTACCGTATGCTAGAAATGATTGGACCATTACTGCCGCAATGTATGCAAGAAATCCTCAAATAACAACAGTAAATTTTTCAGATGATTATTCTATTTGTGTTCAGGCTATAATTAACAATACAAGTGCAGTGGGATGTAATAATTCTCCAACATGGAATAATTATCCCCCTGGCTACCTTTGTGTAAATTCCAATACAAACTACTCAACAGCTGCCACTGATATTGACGGAGATTCTTTAGTATATAATTTAGTTAATCCTTTAAACAACTTTAATTGGTTTGGTTATGATAATAATGTAAATAATGTTCCATATAATGGAGGTTATACTGCACAGTTACCATTTAATGGTACAATGAATTTTGATGCTAACACTGGTAATATATCTTTTTTTCCAACTACCCAACTCACAACTATCTGGGCTGTTAGGGTGGATGAATACAGAAACGGTAATTTAATTGGTAGTATAGCTAGAGACATACAATCTGTTATTTTAGGTTGCAACAGTAATCCACCTAATTTAACAGGAATAGACACATTGATTTTGGCTGGACCTTTAGTTAATTCCTTTTATTTTTGTGCTAACGGATCATCAGTCATGACATTTGATATTAATGGTTTAACATCTCCTCCTGGTGGTTCCACAAATATAACCATGTCTGCTAGTAATTTACCTAATAATGCAACCTTCACTATTGCAAATAATGGTACAAATAACCCTATTGGAACATTTTCATGGGTGCCACAATACGCAGATTTGTTAAATTCGCCCTTTTTCTTTACTGTTGATTTAATTGATGATGCTTGTATTCAAAATACATCATCTTACACATATCAAATTGATTTAACATCATCCTCTGGATTTACATTTATGGATTTTACACAAGATGTAACTTGTCCAGGTTATCAAGATGGCTCTATTGATGTTACTGTTAGTGGTGTGTCAGGTGTTCCAATATATAGTTGGACTGGCCCAAATGGATTTACAGCCAGCACCGAAGATATTAGCGGATTAGAGCCTGGTCAGTATGATTTAATTGTTACAGATCAAGATGGTTGTACTTCTGCTGCAACTTTTATTGTTGGATTAAATTCTTATACTACATTAGAGAATATAACAGATATTAGTTGTAACGGATTTGCTGACGGAAGTATTGATTTAATAGTTAGTGGTGGATTGCCTCCATTTTCTTTCTTATGGTCAAACGGAGCAACATCTGAAGATATAACTAATTTATCCTCAGGAAATTATTCTGTTACTGTAACGGATGCTAGCGGTTGTGGTTCAACAATTAATGGTTTGATTGTTGATGAACCAACCTCTTTGATTGATCAAGGTTTTATTTCTTCTGATTACAATGGAGAACATATTTCTTGCTTTGGTGCATTTGATGGTCAAATCACTGCTGATGTTTCTGGTGGGGTTAGCCCATATGAATATTCAATTAATGGATCAAGTTACACTTATAATAATGTATTTAGTCTGTTAACAGAAGGAACATATAGTATTTCTTACAGAGATGCTAATGGTTGTACATCATCGGAAAATATAATTTTAACAGCTCCACCCCAAATTCAAGCTAATATTTTCTCATTTAATAATATTTCTTGCTTTGGAACTGCTGATGGAGCAATTGACATAACTATTTCCGGTGGTACTCAAAATATAACACCACCATTTTATAATGTTAGTTGGTCAGGACCAAGCTATTTTTCTACAAATACTGATATCATTAATCTAGTTACTTCCGGTACATATACATCGGTAATTACAGATGCAAATAATTGTTCTGCATTTCCAATATCACAATATATATCTTCTCCACAACCATTAATTGCAAGTGTATATTCCCAAGACATAAGTTGTTATGGTTATGATAATGGCTTAATTGACTTAGATATTGTTGGAGGATCATCACCTTACTCTGTATCTTGGACAGGTCCGAATGGATTTACATCTGTTCTTGAAGATATTCAAAATTTACAATTTGGAAATTATACTTATGATGTAATTGATCAAAATGGTTGTGGTTTAAATTCTCCTAACATTAACTTTAGAAACGTATATATTGCTGAACCACCTCAAATAACAGTTTCATCAAATGTTGTGTTGATTGACTGTTATGGAAATACTAATGGCTCAATTGATTTAAATATTTCTGGAATATCAGGTGTACCAGATATTTTATGGTCTGGGCCTAACAATTTTTATTCCACTTCAACAAATATTAGTGGTCTTACAGCCGGTGTTTACAATGTAATTGTGACAGATCCAAATAATGGTTGTGAGTTTGTTTTATCTGAAGTGATGAATCCAATATCAACATATAATATTGATACAAACAGTATTAATATTTTGTGCAAAGATTCTGCAAACGGAGCAATTAATTTAACACCATACAATTTAATTAACCCTATCTACAGTTGGATAGGTCCAAATGGATTTACATCTTCTCAGGAAGATATTTCTGGATTACGACCAGGAAATTATCAAGTTTTAATCAATGATGATAGTAATTGTCCAGTAACTTATTCTTTTGATATTTCTGAACCATCTCCTTTAAATGTTTTATCTTCTTTATCAAAGGTTGCATGTGAGGGAGGTAGTGATGGAGCAATAAACTTAGTTGTTTCAGGTGGTACTTATCCATATTCTTATGTATGGAGTAATGCGTTTGGTAACTTTTCATTTAATAATAATTTATCTGCAGGTCCTTACTCGGTTACAGTAACAGATAATAATAATTGTCTTTGGAATGAAAGTTTTTTGATAGAAACACAACCATTTGATACTACTTCTGTAAAAGTAAAAAATGTAAAATGTAAGGGAGATTTTTCTGGGGAAATTGATATTGTTGGTATTAGTGGTGGAGTTGCACCGTATACGTTTTTATGGTCAAATGGATCTATCTTAGAAGATTTAATATACATTCCAGCTGCAACATATAATGTTAGCATAACAGATGCTACTGGCTGTACTATTAATAGGTTTATCTCTGTTTCTGAGCCTGCAGATGAAGTAAGTGTTATTAGTCAAGTTACACCAACTACTTGTTTTAATTCTTTTGATGGCAATGTTTTATTAAATATTACTGGAGGTATTACACCATATTATATTGATTGGTTTGGTTATGATCCAGATAGTTTGTCAATTGGTACATATAACTATAAGATAATTGACAGTAATTCTTGTGAGTATACAAATTTTGTAAATGTTACAGGTCCAGATTCTTTAGTTGTCAGTGCAAATATTGTAAATGTTACATGCTACGGTGATGATAATGGAGAGATTAGCTTGACAGTTCAGTTTGGCACTGGAACACCACCATATTCATATAATTGGACAGGTCCTTCTTTTTCATCTAATAACAAGGATATTTACAATCTTTCTCCTGGTGAGTACATATGTAATGTGATTGATTCAAATGGTTGTCAAATAGTAGCGCCTTTTAATGTAACTGAACCTGCCAATAGTTTTTTGCAACCTACTTTTGACCCAGTTAAACATGTATCCTGTAAGGATGGTAATGATGGGTATCTAGAGTTTCAAATTGAAGGACCTAATCTTCCCTTCACTTTCTTATGGGATAATGGTGAAACCTCAAAAAATATTTATGATTTACCAGCTGGAAATTATACTATAACAGTTACAGATAATGCTGGATGTACCAAGCCATTTTCAACCACTATAATAGAACCAGCAACATACGTTACTGCGGATTTAGTTAAATCTAACTATTCAAATTATGGAGTTAGCTGTAATGGATCAAATGATGGCTATATTGCGGCTATTGCAAGTGGGGGTGTTGGTGGATATTCTTACAGCTGGACTAGAAATAATTTACCATTAAATGGTATTAGTAGTGATACCGTGTTTAACCTATTTTCTGATAATTATCAATTGTTTTTGTATGATCAAAATGGATGTGTGTTTACTGACAGTATAACTTTATCAGAACCTAATGTTTTGGAGTTTGATTCATTTATTTTTGGACCAGATACATGTGAATTAGGAAAAGGTTTTGGTGTTGCTCAAATGAAAGGGGGAGTATCTCCATATAGTTTTGTTTGGAAAAATTTTAATAATGATACACTTGGCTTGAACTTTAATATTGATACTCTATCTGCAGGAACTTATAATGTTAAAGTATTTGACGCAAACATGTGTAGCGTTGAGAATTCTATGAGTATAGATAATTTAGAAAGTCCAATAGCTAATTTTACAGCTAATCCATTCAGAAGGAAATATGATGATCAGCTAACTAATCCTTTTGTTTTTGTTGATTTGTCTCAAACTTTTGAACAAAATATTATTTCATGGAATTGGGATTTTAATTATGACACAACATATAATATCGCAACTTTTGACGCGTATGATTCAATTGTAAGTTACTCCTATTTTGATAAAGGTAATTATAAAGTGTTTCTTGAAATACAAACAGAATTTAATTGTTTTGATACTATATCAAAAGAGATTGTTGTTGATCATTATGAAATTTTTATTCCTTCTGCTTTTACTCCTGGAAATGGAGATAAACAAAACATTAATGAAAAATATCAAGTTGTTTTGTATCCTGGCAGCTGGATAGATTTTAAAATGATTATTTTTTCTAAGTGGGGAGGTGTAGTATATGAATCTGATAATCCTGAAGAGGGTTGGGATGGAACAGTAAACAATAAAAAAGATGCTATTAGTGGTATTTATACTTATTATATAGAAGTTAAAAATATATATAATGAGGTATATAAGTATGAAGGCACAATTAGTTTAATTAGATGATTAAAGCATGAGATTTTATATAATTATTTTAATTTTACTTACAATGAGTTTTACTCTTACTGCTAGTAATTTATTCACCCTTAATGAATCTTCAAAAGTAGTTGCTACTCAAAATAAGGATAAAACTATTGGTTTGTTTGTTTCATCACAGGTTTATCAAAAAATAGTATTAGAAAAAAGAGATAATATTTCAATAGAATTACCATTTTTTGATAGAGATATAGATTTAGAATTAAAAAGAATTGATGTTGGTTCAAAAAATCTTCAAATAGTATCACATTCTAACAATGGTAGTTTTATTAATGATGTAAGACCCAACATATTGTCATATAAAATCTACTATTCACAAAAGTCTATCGGTGTTATTAACTTTTATGATGATATCATAAGCTCAACATTTAAAATTAATCATAAACAATATGAGATTACAAAATATAGAAACGAATATATTTTATTTGAAGCCTCTAATAGTATTAATAGTTTTAACTTTAGTTGTGCTGTAGATGATTTGGATCAAATTAGTTATACGAATAGAGTTCAAAGAAGTTCAAGTTCATCTGCACCAGTTTGTGTGGAGTTAGCACTTGAAATAGATTATCATACTAGACAAACTTTTGCCTCAGATCAGCAAGCTACTAATTGGGCTTTAGCTATCATTGCAGGCGTAAGTCAGATATATGAAAGCGAAACTAATTCAGCTATTCAAGTAGTCTACATCAATATCTGGAATACTGTAGACCCATTTGATACATATATTGCACAAGCCAGTGCCATGTTAAGTGAAATTAGAAATTATTGGCAAACTAATAATGTTAACGTTAATAGAGATTTAGTTCATTTATTAACAAAGAGAAATAATACTGGAACAGGAGGTATAGCTTATGTAGATGTTTTATGTAGTAATAATTATGGGTATGGTTTTTCTGCATCTTTATCAAATGATACTAGTTTTAGCTTTCCTAATCCAACATACTCATGGAATCTGAATGTTGTATCTCATGAAATTGGACATAATTATGGATCAAAACATACACATTGGTGTGGTTGGCAACAAGACCTCACTATTCCTTTTGCTGGAGGTGTTATTGATAATTGTGTTGATGTTGAGGGTAGTTGTGCAAATAATCCTTCCCCTCAGGTTGGAACTATTATGAGTTATTGTCACGTTGGAGGTAATGGTGTTGTGCTTGATTTCCACGAAGTTGTAGTTTCACAAGCTTTGGATCCTGGAATTTTAAATGCAAATTGTTTAACTACATGTGATTATTACGGCTGTACCGATACATCTGCTTTCAATTTCAATCCTAATGCAACTATTGATGATGGTTCTTGTATTCCTAAAATTTTTGGTTGTATTGATGTAAATGCTGCAAATTTTAATCCAAACGCAAATACTGATGATGGTTCTTGTACATATTGCGCATCTTTGTCATTTGCAAATACTGATATCAGTTGTTATGGGGCTGGAGATGGAACTGTTTTGGTAAATATTAATGGTAGTAGTGGTACAACATTCTCATATGAATGGTTTGGACCAAATGGTTATATTACTTCTACAAATTTAAATTATGTTACTAATTTAAATTTATCTGGCTCGTATTCGGTAGTAGTAACGGATAATTTAGGATGTTCAGATACTGCTGTAACACTTCTAAATGAACCATCACCCATAAATATAAGTTCAATAAATGTTACTTCTCCATCTTGTTATGGTTATAATGATGGTCAGGTTAATCTTATAGTAACAGGAGGAACACCTCCTTATTTATTTAACTACCAAGGTTATAATCCAAATGCATTATCTGCCGGAAATTATTCTGTAGTTGTTAGTGATACTAATAACTGTCCATCAATTAGTTCTAATTTTAATGTCTTAGAGCCATCAGATATCAATGATAATGCAACTGTTACTAATATTAGTTGTCATAACTTTAATGATGCTAGTATAAATCTCAGTGTCACTGGTGGTACAACACCATATTCTTATAGTTGGACTGGACCAAACGGATTTTCATCTATTTTACCTAATATTTTAGGTCTCTCACAGGGTTCTTATCAAATAAATATTTTAGATTCTAACAATTGTGTTTTTTCAAATATTTTTAATATTACTAATCCAAGTCCTATTGATACATCCTCACTTTCGATAATAGATGTAAGTTGTCACGGAGGAAATGATGCAAATATATTTGTGGCATTTTCTGGTGGAACACCTCCTTATTTATATAGTTGGAGTACAGGCGATACATCTAGTCAATTATCAAACGTCCCAGCTGGAAATTATAATTTAACTATGACAGATTTTCAGGGTTGTAGCTTTCCGACAATGTATTTTAACATTTCTGAACCATTGCAATCTAATATATTTGATTCAGTTTTTAATATTGACTGTAATGGAAATGCAACAGGAGCAATAGATATAACGTACATTACCAGTGATCCATCTATTAACACGTTGTACAGTTGGCAAGGGCCAAATGGATTTAATTCGAATTTAGAAGATTTAAATAGTTTATATTCTGGTACTTATATTTTAAATGTTATTGAAAACAATATTTGTCAAAATACATTTTCGTTTGTTGTGACTCAACCTGACTTAATTCAGGTTACGGAAAATATTCAGAATGTTAGTTGTTACAATGGGTCAGATGGTGTGGTTGTATTAGATATTTCTGGTGGCACTCCTTTGTATACCGTAGGTTGGAATGGTTATAATCCGCAGTCATTGCCAGCAGGCACATATTTTTACACAATTTTAGATGGAAACAATTGTTTGTTTTCAAATTCAATCAATATTACTTCTCCAGCTACTCCTATTGTTGCTTTAGATTCGGTTACAAATGTTACATGTTACAATTACATGGACGGTACTGCTACTTTGAATATTAGTGGAGGTATTCCTCCATACACAGAAAGTTGGTTAAATTCAAATCCCAATTTATTAGGGGAGGGTTTTCATGTATTTGAAATATTAGATAACAATAATTGTTTGTTTACAGATTCTGTTTATATTTCACAACCAATACAAATTTCTGCAGCTGTACAAACTGTTGATGTAATTTGTAATGCACTAAGTACAGGTTCTGCTGCTTTACAAGTTAACGGCGGAACCCCTCCTTATAATTACTTGTGGAGTAATGCAGATACAAACAACGTATCAAATAATTTATCAGCAGGAAGCTATATATTTTATGTTTCTGACGTTAATGGATGTCAACTTCAAGGTATAGCATCAATCAATCAAACATCTCCAATAGTTTCTCAAACAATAATTTCCCCTTCAACATGTATAGATTCTAGTGATGGTCAGGTGATTCTAAATATTAATGGTGGTTTTCCACCATATATTCAAGATTGGCTAGGGAATGATCCGTCAGCCCTTTTTTCTGGAACGTATGATTATGTAATTATCGATTCATTGGGTTGTGTTGATAGTAATCAAGTATTTGTTCATTCTTTAAGTGATATTCATGTTGCTAAAAATACAAATCATGTGACCTGTAATAATTATTGCGATGGCAATATAAATTTAATTGTTAGCAACGGCATTGCTCCATATCAGATTAATTATTTTAATAACAATAATTTAAGTGTTGCGTCAAATCAATTGTGTAAAGGCTTTTATACTTATCAAATCATTGATGATATTGGTTGTCAGTTTATTGATACTTTTGAAATTTTACAACCAAGTCCTTTGAATTTGCAAATACAGTATATCAATAATGCTTTAGAGGCAAATGTGTCAGGAGGTATACCTCCATATTCAGTACAGTGGTGGAATTCATCAGGTAATTTATCTAATTCACAGCAGTTTTTCACAACAAATCCTGGTACCTATTACGCAATAGCATATGATGCCAATAATTGTCATTCAGATACCATATCATATAAATTACAAGATCTTTCTGTTATAGATCAAATTTCTGATATTTATGTATATCCCAACCCTGTAAGCTCTGTATTGCATATTGATCTAAACAAACAATACAAGAACATCACATGCTATTTTACTGATGTTCTTTCCAAAAAAATAATGGATATTGACTTGAAGAATTCAAAAAAATTCAAATTAGATTGCACCGAATTTTCCAGCGGTATTTATTTTTTAAGACTTAAGATTGATAATCTTAACTTTACGAAAAAAGTTATTATTGAATAGATTTTTCGCCTGTAATTTCATATTTGATTTAAATATTTAACGTATTTTTTTTTGTATATTTGTTTATTAATTAAAACAATTTTTATGAAGAAATTTTACCTTGTTATTTGTGTGTTGATATCTTTTTTGAATGTAAACTCACAAACAATTGACAATGTTACTATTGATAATATTCCATCTTGTCCTGGTAGTACAGACGGTAATATTACCGTAAATATTAATCAAACAAATCCTGTCACTTATGTTGAAACATATCTTTATTGGCAAAATCCAACTTTAGGCTTCTATATTCAATTAGCAAGTTCATCTGGATCTAACAACCAATTTTTCTTCTCAAATTTATTTGATGGTAATTACAGAATTGATTTAAAAGATTCTTTATCTAATAATACATTAGATCAAGTATTTGTAACAATATCTGATCCGACTCAAATTACAACTACAATTTCTGCAGTTGATATAAGTTGTAATGGATTAAGTGATGGTTTAATCGATCTAAATGCTTCTGGTGGAGCAGGTAATTATACTTATCAATGGACTGGTCCTAATGGGTATGCATCTTCATCTGAGGATATTAGCTTTTTATCTGAAGGGGGATATAATGTGACGGTAACTGATGGTAATGGGTGTCAAGTCACAGACGGAGCACCAATACTTAGTCCAAGTGCACTTGCAGCTAGCGGATATATTTCTCAACCAGTAGTTGGTAATGGAAATTTTAATGGTCAACTTACAGCACAAGTTAATGGTGGAACTTCACCATATCAATATAGCTTGGATGGCTCTACCTTTCAATCAAGTCCAGTTTTTAATAATTTAGGAGCAGGTACGTATAACATTTATTACCAAGATGCAAATTTGTGTCAGACCATTGAAACAATTGTGTTAACTGAACCAGTTGGTGTCTCAGGATCAATTACTATTAGTTCAAATGTTAGCTGCAATGGATATTGTGATGGAGAATTAACCTTTAATACATTTGGTGGTACATCTCCTTTTGTTTATAGTATAAATGGGCTGCCATTTCAAAACAGTTCAGTTTTTAGTAATTTGTGTGGAGATTCATCATATGCAATTACTGTAAGAGACGCCGATTCATCTGTTTACACAAGTGTAATTTATTTAAATCAACCCTCTGAGTTTTCTTTTCAAACAGATGTTCAAGAAATTAATGGATATGGTGTAAGTTGTAACTGGGGTTGTAACGGTCAGATTTCTATTAATTCTGTAGTTGGTGGAGCAGGTTCACCAATTTTATATTCTTTTGATGGAGGACAGTCGTTTTCTTCTGTATGGGCTCAATCAAATTTATGTCCAAATGATTATTTTATTGCAGTTCAAGATGGTGCAGGTTGTACCTACTTTGATACAGTATCAATAAATGCTCCAGACTCATTAAATATCATTTCCGTTTCATCAGCAAATATTACATGTAATTCTGCAAATAATGGATATATTTCTATTGATAGTGTTAATGGGGGAGTCGGACCATATTTTTACAGTTTAAATGGATATTATAATCAAGATAGTACATTAGCTTTGTTTGATTCATTGTCTGCAGGATCTTATGTTTATAAAGTTGAAGATGCAAACGGTTGTATATTAGAAAATTCACTAACTATAAACGAACCACCTCAATTAACTGCTTCTTATTCATTGAACCCTAATATGCTTCCTGGTCAAAGTAATGCATCGTTTTCTTCAATCATTTCAGGTGGAGTGCCAACTTACGGTTATAGTTGGACGATTTTAAATGGATCTTTTGGTGGAAGTGGTGGTGGACAAGCATCTGCAGGAGGATTGCCATCTGGTGTTTATATAATAACACATAATGATGCAAATGGATGTTTTGTGACAGACACAGTAGAATTAATTGAGCCAGATACTGTCTTAGGATGTAATGATCCTGTAGCGTTAAATTATGATCCAAACGCTAACTTTGATAATGGACTATGTTATTATTGCTCAATAAATTATAGTTTATACTCTAGTAATCCTACTAGTCCAGTAGATTGCAATGGTTGGATAGCTGCTGCTGTTCCTTCAGGAGCTGCAACCTATCCAGTTACCTATTATTGGAGTAATGGAATTTCAGGAGTTAATGATTATCTCATTTCATCTTTATGTAATGATATATATTCTTTAACAATTATTGATTCTGACTTATGTGGTGCTGATACAACTATTCTTTTAAGTGATTATACTGGATGTACTGATTCATTAATGTATAATTATGATCCATTAGCATTATTTGATGATGGTTCTTGTATCATGGTTGTTTTTGGTTGTATTGACTCTTCGGCAATTAATTTTAATCCTCAAGCAAATACTGACGATGGAACTTGTATTCCAACAATATTTGGATGTATGGATTCTACAGCTATTAATTATAATTCATCAGCAAATGTTGATGATAGTAGTTGTGTTTTTCCATTTTTTGGATGTACCGATTCAACAGCATTTAATTTTAATCCAGCAGCAAATATTGATGATGGAACATGTGTGCCATATGTTTATGGATGTATAGATCCAAATGCTGCTAATTACAATCCTTTAGCTAATACATCTGATAGTAGTTGTTGGTATTGTGTTTTTGGATGTATTGATTCTACAGCTTTTAATTTTGATCCATTAGCAACATGTAATGATTTTTCATGTATTCCGTTTATATATGGTTGTACTGATCCACTAGCTGCAAATTTTAATATTAATGCTAATACAGATGATGGTTCTTGTATAACCGCAATTTATGGATGTACAGACAGCTTAGCAACGAATTTTGATCCAATAGCTAATGTTGATAATGGAAGCTGTTATACATGCGGATTTTCAAATCCTTCATGGTATATTGATACAACAAATTTAGATTCATGCCAAGCATTTGCTGCCTTGTCTATATCATCTAATAACGGTGGGTTATTATCTTACACTTGGAATACATTAATTGGTACCTATACATCAATACCATCATTTTCATGGGCTCAGAACTTATGCATAGGTGTTTATTCAATTACTGTTGAAGATGCTTTGGGTTGTTCATATTCAGATACAATTACTATTGGAAATATTGTGTTAGGATGTACTGATCCAATTGCTATTAATTATAATCCATTAGCCACTCTTAACGATGGTAGTTGTTGTTTGCCAGCACCAATTGATTTAACAGTTGGATCATGGAATGTTTCATATGATTGGGGTTGTACTGGAAGTCCATCAAACTATTACTTTACATATAACAGCGTAGGTGTATGGTCAAATTTTTCTCAGTCAGGCTTATGGGAGATGTGTGGAAATAATTACACACACACATACTTTGTTGATCAGACTGTTTATAATGGATTATATAACAATGGAGTGATTACTGGAACTATGTCTAATCCTAACTCATCATTAACAGGGTGTTTTACAATTACATTAGACAGTTCAAGCGTTGTTTTAGGATGTAACGATATTACTGCTATAAACTATGATACAAATGCACAAGTAGATGATGGAACTTGTATTTACCCAATTTTTGGATGTACTGATTCTATAGCATGTAATTTTGATGCTCTATCTAATACTGATGATGGCAGTTGTTTTACAATATCTGGATGTACAGATGCACTAGCTTTAAATTATGATTCTTCCGCCTGTATTGATGATGGTTCTTGCGCTTATTCAACAGCATGCACAGCACCAACACCAACTGGTATACATGCTGTGGATACAATTCATACTCGCGTTAGAATTAAATGGGATAATATGAGTTCATCTTCATGTACACCAAATCAATATAGGATACAATATAGAGTTATAGGAACTTCAGCATGGAGTAATAAAAATGTACTCAACACATCTAATTGTGGTCCATTTAACCAAACAGGTAAGTTGCTAACGAACTTAATACCTGGTACAACTTATGAATATAGAGTTAAAGCATGGTATTGCTATACATCTGGATCGTCAACATGGTCCTCAATACAAACATTCGCAACACTATCAGAATGTCCAAATGTTGGTAATTTTGCTGTCAGCACACCTCTAACTACTAGAGCGGAATTTACTTGGGATGATAGTAATGGTCCATATAGTTTTGTACGTATTAAGTTAAGAGTAGATAGTATATCT
>Ga0160423_10001537_pt1 | contig 19324 bp, 24 predicted proteins | sample CRUFie14St8metaG_FD_108191 | JGI IMG/M metagenome (GOLD analysis project Ga0160423, IMG submission 108191) | Marine microbial communities from the Costa Rica Dome - CRUD Field 142mm St8 metaG | ecosystem: Environmental > Aquatic > Marine > Oceanic > Photic zone | place: Costa Rica: the Eastern... | reverse complement strand
TATTTCTGTAAAATTTTAAAATCTCAAAATACTTTCTGAAAAAGCTAAACTTCAATTTCAAAAAACTAATTTAACTAATTTTTTATGGTAAGGTTCATTCTAAATTATATTTTCATTTTATCACAAAAATGTAGGTTCCTCAATTTCCCTCAATTTTTAACTAATTTTTTATGATAACAAACAGTCCTAACTCATTTTTAATTTTATCATAAAAATGTAGCAATGTAAATTTCCCTCATTTTTTTTTACACATATTTTAGAAAAGTATTTCTGTAAAATTTTAAAATCTCAAAATACTTTCTGAACTTGAATACTTAAATAAAAGATTATAAAATATTAAGTAATAAAATATAAAAATTGAGTAAAAATAATTCTAATTTATTTTTTTTATTTTTTAATAATATAATAAATGGTTCAAAACATAAATTACAAAAACAAATATTTGAAATATAAATTGAAATATAAATTAAAATATCAAAAATTAATAGGTGGAATTAAATTAGAAGAAATTAAACAAGTTGCTGAAGAATCATATCAACAAAAAGATTATGATAAAGCATTGGCTTTATTTAAATTAATAATTAAACGATATCCTAAAAATGAAAATATTATTTATGCTTTAACATATTTAGGACAAATATATTTAAAAAAAAATGATTATATTAAAGCATTAGAAACGTTTAATAAAATATTAGAATTAAAACCAAATGATACATCAGCAAAAGATAATATTAATAAAATTGAACAAAGTTTAGGTTTAATAAGACCTGAATTAAAAATCTCTAATCAAACACAAGAATTTCAATCTGTAATTCCAAAACAACAATTAGTTACACCAAAACTATCACTAAATACAACACAAGAATATATTCCTACATATCAACAGTTAGAAGATACTGAAATTAGACAAAAAGCTATAGACATATTTTTTACAATAACTATTCAAAATATTAAATTTAAAATTTATGATGAATTATTTAATGTTCCTAAAAATATTACTGTAGAACAATTAATAACTAATCTAGAAAAAATTCTAAAAATTATAACACCTAAATTTATAAATATGTGTAAATCTGAAAAAAATATTTATCAAAATTTTTGTTGTAATACAACTATGGATTGGTTAAATCCATCACAATCTGATTGTATATTACATCAGTTGAAGCAATTACCAATTGATATAACTAATGAAGAGTTTAATAATCTAAAATCTTTGAAATTCGAACCCTATGGGAAGTTATTAGAAAAATATAGAAATAAACCATTTAATGGAATTGCACTAATTGATATTATAGAAATTATTAATGGTTATTTAAATGTTCTTGAAAATAAATATAATATGTCACTACATAAAGCTATTCAAAATGATAATACTAAAAATGCTAGATTATTAATTGAAGCTGATGCTAATTTAAATATTCAAGACTATGATGGAAAAACACCACTACATTTTGCTATTTATAAACCTAATACTGAAATAGCTAAATTATTAATTAAAGCTGGTGCTGATGTAAAAGCTATTGATAAAAATGGAAATACACCACTACACAATGCTATTTATAAACGTAATACTGAAATTGCTAAATTATTAATTGAAAAAGGCGCTGATTTAAATGCTACTACAAAAAATGGATTTACACCACTTGAAATCGCTCGATGGTCAGATAATACTCAAGCGGAAAAATTATTAAGAGAATACGGAGCAACTTAATAAAAAAATAATTCCAATTCATTTATGAATCCAACCTTCAATATCATTTTTCAAATATCTATTAAAAGTTTCCTCATCATATTTACTACCTTTACTCATATTTTCTTTTCCTTCTAATGGTTGTAAAATTCCCTCATTTTTTTTACATATATTTTACAAAAGTATTTCTGTAAAATTTTAAAATCTCAAAATACTTTTTGAAAAAGCTAAACTTTAATTTCAAAAAACTAATTTAACTAATTTTTTATGGTAAGGTTCATTCTAAATTATATTTTCATTTTATCACAAAAATGTAGGCTCCTCAATTTCCCTCAATTTTTAACTAATTTTTTATGGTAAGAACTAGTCCTAAGTCAATTTTTATTTTATCATAAAAATGTAGCAAATTAAATTTCCCTCATTTTTGTAAATGATTATTTAAAGATATATTTTATTATATTAATAAACATGGATTATAAATGTTTTTTTTGTAATTATGAAACAAAACAATTATGTCATTTTAAGAATCATTTATTAAAGAAAAATAAATGTTCAAATATTTTAAATAATATAAATAATTATAAAGATTATCAAGAATTGATAACTAATAAATGTGAATTTTGTAATAAAATATTTAAAAGAAAAGATAATTTAGTAAGACATTATATTAAATGTAAAAAAAAAAAAATATTTTCAAATGAAATTGATGATTTAAAGTATAAAATAAAAGTATTAGAACAACATAAATTTAATAAATCAAATAATATAGTAGCTACAAATAATATATGTAATAATAAAACTGTTAATAATTATACTATAAATAATATATTAGTTTGTAATTATGGTAGCGAAGATAGATCTATTTTAACAAAAGAATTTATGTTACAATTATTAAAAGGTCCATATTCTGCTCCTACAAAAATGATAGAACAATTACATTTTAATAAAGATTATCCTGAAAATATGAATATACGTTTATCAAACAAAAGTAATAAATCTCAATTAATTGAAAATGGTAAATGGATAACATATCAAAAAGAATTGCTTATAAATAGAATGATAGATGATAATTTGTATTATTTAGATATGTTTTATGAAGAAGAAATAGAAAAAGGTTCAATTGAACGTATTCCACATTATGAAGAATTTTCAAAATTGTATCATGAAATTATGGATAAAGATTTAACAAATGAATTAGTAAATAAAATGGATATAAGATTAAATGAATTAATGGAAGAACACCTTATGTATTATAATTCATAACTTAAAGATATAAATTAAATCAAATTTAGTATGAATATATTAATTGATACAAGAGAATCAAAATTAATTGAATTATTTGAGGAAAATAATATTGAACATGATAAAAAACAATTAGAAATTGGAGATATACAAATTATGAAAGATGATGAAATAATCTTATGCATAGAAAGAAAAACAATAGATGATTTAGTAAGTAGTATAAAAGATGGTCGTTATAAAGAACAAAAAACAAGAATGTTAAGTAAAATCAATTATGATAATATATTATATATAATAGAAGGAAAAATAGATAAATATAAACATAATGAAAAGCAAATTTTTGGTTCAATAACAAATATGAATTTTAGAGATAAAATAAAAGTTATTAGTACTAATAATATAAAACAAACATATGAATTAATCTTGAGTTTAAAAAAAAAATTTATAGAAGGAAAATTTAATTCAAAAGAAAATAAAGATTATAATGAAACTATTAAAATAAATAAAAAAGAAAATATAACATTAGAATTATTTAATATAAAGGTTTTATCAACTATTCCTGGTGTTTCTGTTAAAATGTCTGAAATTATAATAAATAAAGTAAATTCTATAAAAGAATTAATACAAACTTATAATAATTTAGATAATGAAAAAGATAAAATTGAATATTTAAAAGATATACAATATAGTGATAAAAGAAAAATAGGATTAGTAATATCTAATAGAATATATAAATATTTATATAATATTAATTAAATTAATATTTAAAAATTATATTTAAAATCCATATTACCAATAGTAATTATACACAAATTTTCTTTTTTAAATGTGTTTAAAGCAATTTTTTGTAAATCTTTTAATGTAATTTGTTGATATTTATCTAAAATTGTTTTTAATTTTAAAGATTTAGGAAAAATATTGCTTTTATAATCAGGATTTCTATTTATAAATTGAAATAAATTAAGTACTGTATCATATGTAATATCAAAGTAACTTAATTGAGATTCTAACATATCATTTTTAATTTTTTTTTTATGTGATTTTAACATATTATCATTAATTTTTACATAATTATTAGTTTTCATATTTTTATATTTTAATTTGTTAAAGTCATTAATTATTGTATTTAATATTATATCAATAATATCTTTTATTTTATCATCCATATTAGTATTTGTAGTAATTAAAAATATGCCATAATCTTTATGTTCAATTACTGATGTAGATAGTGAATATATTAAAGGATTATTAGTCTCTTCACGTAATTGTTGATATAAAATAGAAGATAAACCTTTACCTATCATACTAGATATTAATTCAAGTTCATATTTATCATTATAATGAAATTTAAATGTAATATAAATATATGTTTTATCAAATTTACTCATTTTTAAATGAGTATGATTAGGTAAATTATTAGATATACCACCGGTTAATATATCAGATTTATAATATATATTTTGTTTTGGTGATAAAGGATAATTATATTCTTTATTAACATAAGGAATTTTATATTGTTTATATTTTGAATGATAATATATATCATTAATTTTATTAAATTTAGTTTCTATTTGATTAAAATGAGAATTATCATAGTCTCCTCCTATTGATATAATAATATTATTTGGATTTTTATAAAATTTATTAAAATAATCAATAATATGTTTTTGTTGAATAAAATTAATTGATTTATCAGTACCAATTACACTATTTGATAATACATGATTTTTAAATAATATTTTATAAAATTGTTCACTTGCTAAATCACTTGGAGAATCATTCATATTTGCTTTTTCTTCTAAAATAATTTTTCTTTCTTTTTCAATTTCTTCTTTAAGAAATAATGGATTAACTAATATATCATATATTATATTAATCATAAAATCAAAATCATCTTTATTACCTTTTAAATAAAATCCTGTTAATTCATTTCCTGTAAATGCATTATAACTAATACTATTATTTCCCATAAAAATAACAGGTTTAATACACTTTACATTATTTAATAAATTATTATTACAATTTTTAGATGGTCCAAAAATAAGATGTTCAACAAAATGTGAAATACCACTTACATTACTTTCTTCTGTAACAGCACCACAATTAAATATTATAATAATACAAATTAGACCTGAATTATCTTTGTGATAAATAAATGGAATATCACCTATGTGTTTAATTTTAAATTCTTTATACATTATATATATAATATAATGCAACAAAATAATATGATGAGATTACCTTTTCAAATGACTTGTAAAAAAGATAATAAATATAATAATCAAAATAACAGTAATATTAACTATAATTATATAAATTATGAAGAAAATGAAAATAATATGAATTATCAAAATAATATTAATAATGTAAATAATGAAAATAATGAAAATAGACAAAATAATAATTTTAATTCAAATTATAAATATGATAAAAAGGAATTTTTAGAAGAATTTATGAAATTACACAATGATATTTACTTTAATCCTTATAAAATATTAAGCATAAGTAAAGATTATAATAGTAAGTCATTAAAACAAATGTATAAAAAATTAGCATTAATTTATCATCCTGACAAACCAACAGGAGATGAAAAAATATTTAAGGAAATAACACAAGCTTATTTATATTTGCTTAAAAAGTTTAAAGAAAAGATTCCTGATAAACAAATAATAGAATTAAAAAATGAATATAATAATTTTGTTCAAGAACAAGAAGATGAATTAGTTTATAATAATAAAAAATTTGATATTAATGCTTTTAATAAAATGTTTAATGATAATAATCAACAAAATAATGATGGTTATAATGATTTTATGAAAAATAATAAACAAGAAGAAGATAATAATTCTTATATATTTTCAACAAATTTCAATCTTGAATTATTTAATAAAATGTTTGAAAAAGATAATATAAATTCATCACAAATTGTTGAATATAAAGATCCTCATGAATTAACAACATATAGTAATAATTATCAAAAATTAGGAGAAGATAAAATTAGTGATTATACATCAGATTTTAATTTTCAAAAAAAACAATTAAATTATACAGATTGCAAAAAAGCATATACTAAAAGCAATTTTGATCCAAAACAAATAAAATATGATATGTTTAATAATATTAATGAATTAGAAAGTCATCGAAGTCAATTAACATATAATATGGATGAAGAAACACAAAAAAATTACTTAAGAAAACAAGAAAAAGATAAATATGAAGAAGAACAAAGATTAAATAGAATGGAAAAAGAAGATTTAAAAATATTAAAACAATATAAAAAACTAAATATTAAAATGTTAAATGATAAAACATTTTTTAATAATTAAATTTAGAAGTATATATATTTATTATATTATAATGCCAATTACTAAAGTATTTGGTAAATTATATAAATTAGAAAAAGATGGATTTTATAGTATAAAAGATGAAAAAGAAATATCAAATAAAATAAAAAAATATTTAATATTTTTAGAAAAAAAATGGTTTATTAATAATCTAAAATGGTTAGATCATTCAAATTGAATTTAAATATTTTTCTTGTGATTTTTTAATTATTTCAATCGTCTCATCTTTACATTTAAATTCACCAACAGTAACCCATTTATTAGGTTCATTATCTTTATAATGTTCAAAAAAATGTTTAATCTTTATTAATATATGATTTCCTAAATCTGTTAAATCATTTATTACCATACTTGAATTATCTACCATATCTTCAGGAACAGCAATTAATTTTTCATCAGGTCCTTTTTCATCTATTGTTAATAATACACCTATAACTTTAACACTAACAACAGTACCAGGATATATTGAATAATCACATAATAATAATATATCTAATGGGTCTCCATCACCTGATAATGTATTTGGTATATAACCATAATTACCAGGATATAACATAGATGTAGTAATAATTCTATCACATCTCATCATATTAAGTTCTTTATCAAATTCATATTTAACATTAGAATTTCTTGGTATTTCTACAATCATATCAAAAATATTATCTTGCATTTATAAATCATATTTAATAAATAATATTTAAATAATATAAAATGATTTATAATAAATTATAAAATATGTTTAATATCTTGTATTGAATCTAATAAATCTTGATTAGATGATAAATTATTTTTTTTTAAAGTTACCCAATCTTCATTACATTCTTCTAAATTCCAAGGACAAACAATTTTTCTATATTTTAAATTACTACTAATTTCATTTGTATCAGGATTTTTTCTTGAATAATAAATAATTTGAGTATTTAATACAGTTTTATTCTCTTCTTTATATAATTCTTCAATTTCATTATGGTTCATTTTTTCTAATCTAATTCTAAATGCTCTTAATACGTGTCCATGAGTAACTACAATAACTCTCATATTACTTGCATTTCTAGATAATAATGATAAAAATAATTCTACTCTTAAACATACATTTGCTATTGATTCTCCTCCAATAGGAGCAAAATAAAATAAATTTTTCTTTTTTCTTATAAGTTCATTAGGATATAATGTTTCTTTTTGTGTATCTGATAATCCTGATAAAACTCCATTATCTCTTTCTCTTATTAAAAAATCAGATTCCCATAAAGCATTTTCTAAATTTAATAATGCTGCTGTTTCTTTTGTTCTAATATAATCTGATGTATAATATTTATCAAAATTATTACTAATATTTTCTTTTATATATTTTCCTGTTATAATAGATTGTTTTCTACCTTCTTCTGTTAATCTAAATTTTGATGAATGAATAGAATTATATTCTTCTTCATCAAATATTATTTCCTTATTTTTTCCTATTAAATTACGTTCAGATTCACCATGTCTAATTAATATTAAATCTATTGGTAAATTAGACATATTTTATTTATATAAATATATTTTTTTAAATATTATAATATAATATAAAAAAAAATTAATAAAATTATTTTAATAATTAATAATCAATAGTATCAAGACACTTTCCAATAAAAATTTGTGAATAAAAATTATCTAAATCTACAATAATATAATCTTTTAATTCTACAAAAGAATTAAGACTAAAGTATATATCTTCATCCATTTTCATAAACCAATCAATAATATTAGTATCAGTTTTTGGTGTATTTAATAATTCATTTATCATATTATTTGTTGAATCATTACCCCAACTATAAGGTAAAGATTTAAAAATAAGTGATAATGTAAATTTATCTTTTACTAATTGTAGAAAATTATCAAAAATAACAATAAAAACATCTTTATATTCATAAAAATATCTACTTGACATCCATAATTGATTACATAAAAATATAAGTCCTTGTTCTTGTAATTCTTCATTAGTAATTAAATTAGCAAAATCTAGTAAAAATGCTTGTGTTTCATCAATTGAAACACTATGAAAATCAGATTGCATTAATAATGTAAAATAATACTCAAAAGGTGTACAAGGTTTTCCTTGTTTATCAGTGTGTGTAAATTCATTTGTCATTTGATTGAATTGTTGTTGTATTGTCATTTTTAAAAATGTAAAAAAAATCATTTTTATTTATAATGGACTTATAACATCTGAACACATAGATTTAACAAATTCATCAATATTATCATTATAAGTAGAAATATTATAACCAATAACATTATTATCAATAATAATTGGATTTAATATAAATATACTATCCTTATATTCAATAGTTAATTTATTAAATGGAATTTTAATCATATGGTCATTTTGACATAGAATATATACATTTTTATTTGATTCAGTATTAATATTTTGTATTATATTTTTGATAAGAAAAGTAAATTGGGTTTCGTCAAGATTTTTAAAAATAATAGTATCATTTTTATATAATTTACTTTTTTGTCTATAATTTTTATATTTTTTAAATAATAAGTAAGATAATGGTACAGTAATTATAGAAGAACTTAATAATAGTTTATTTATCATATTATATAATATAATATTTTAATAACTTTATATTAAATTATATTAATTATAATAATAAATAATTTAGCTATAGATTTCTTTGTTTTATAGTTTTTACAGAATAATCTTGTGTAGATGTAGATTCTTCAGGACAACCTGCATATAATAAACTAGACCTAGTCCAACAATCAGGAGTATCATTTTTTCTTCTTCTATTATTTAAAGTATAATGTTTAGTTGATTTTACTTTTACAGAACCCATAAATATATCTATTGGTTGAACAATAGGAAATACTTTTTTTAATAATTCTTTAGCCCAATTTTTAGTAATTATATAACATGTACCGGATGGATTGTAATCTTGTGTTTCTTGTGATATAACTATATTATTAATTGTATCAATTTTTTTTCTAGAAGATAAAGTTCTCATCCAATTACCATTATATAAATAAAGTATATCAAAATCTAAATTTGCATTCATAATTTTATTTAAATTTTCTGTAAATGATTTATAAACGCGTGCATCATCTTCAAATACAATCATATATTTAGATTTAGATTTAACTAATTCTTTCCAACAATTAATGTGTGATAAGCAAATAGCTACTTCTATTGGTGTTAAATTTGCATTTTTATTTAATATATTTTTAGAAATAAAATGTTTTAAAATTTCATCAGTAAATTCTTTTCCATTAATACAATCAATTCTTTTAACATTATGAAAATTTGCTTTTTTAGTTTTTTCATAAAATTTTTTTAGTCTTTCTTTATGTATTTTACAATTTATAACTCTTTTAAGCATTATATATATATAGAATATTTTATTATATGTATATAAATGAAAGATGTAAAAAATAAAATAAATGATGAAGAAAAAAATAGTATAGAATGGATTGATAAAGAATATAAAGGTTTTTATCCCGGTAAATATTTTGGTTTAAAAAGAAATAAATTTGGTACATCATTAAATGATTATAATAAATATATTAAAAATTTATAATTGTCTACTTAATTGTAATTCAGTATAATAATCATTTAATTGTTTCATAAAATAAGCATTTGGATTAGCATTAATTCTTTTTTCTCTTACTATTTTTAAAGCTTCTGTTGGAGTATAATCGTGTTTATATATTAAATAAGCAATTAATATAGTAACAGATCTACTAACACCAGCAATACAATGTATTAAAATATTATTATTATTATTACTATTTTTTTCAATAAATTGATTAGTAGTATTAAAACATCTTGATATAGATTCTTCTTCATTATCAATTAAATCTAAATTAAGATATTTAATATTTTCAGGAAATAATTCATCTAATCCACATACACAAGAAACTACACAGTTAATTTTATTTTGATCTAAAATTTCCTTATTAGATGCTGAATAAATATCGCCAACATATAAATTATCAACAATATGGTTAATATTATTTTCATTATTAATATCATTATAGTAATAATAATGTAAATAAGTTCTTAATTTACCATAAACATAAAAACTATAATATTTTAATAAATTCATATATTATTTATATATATGTTTTTTTTTTAAATATTATTTTTAAAAAATAAGAAAAAAATGATTTTTTTTTCATTAATTAAAATGGCACAACAAACTAGAAACGACCATAATTCACAAAAATTCCAAATAACAGCAGAAACTAATAGAATGATTGAATTGTGTAAAGATAGTGTAAGAAAAGAAGTTAAGGAATTTTACGATAAAACTTTTAAAGATAATCTTGTAGCGTATAATTGTGCAAAAGCAAATCTTAATGAAAAAATATGTTATGCTCCTAATTGTGAATGTATTCGTACTCCTATTTTTAAGAATAAAAGAGTAAAACAAAATAATGAATCATTTGTTATAAGAGTTAAAGTTCATCCACCAAAGCTGTATGTATTTTGTCATAGTTGTGCATCAGTTTTATGTCCTGGTCCTTCGTGGCGTTCTTAGTATATTTTAATAAGTAGATATATATTTAATTTCATTTTTTAATTTATTATTTTTAAAACAATGATTTTTTTTTAAAAATATTTCTAAATCTTTGTATAATTTAATATTATGTTTATCATTAACAAATGTATTAATATCAATAAAATCTACTGAATATAATTCAGTTGGATAAGTAATACTTTTAAAGTGTTCTTGTAATTTTAATCTTAAATCATCAATATTACAGTCACCTATATATTTTTTTAAATCAATTAAGAATAATATTCTATCAATACCATTTTTACCTGTTGAATATAAAATTGGTGAATTATGTAAATCTCTAAAAATATCTTTTTCATAATCAATAAAATAATTTTCTGTTTCTTCTGTAAATTCTCTTATAGCACCTTCAAATACATTTTCTTTTGTTCTTTTATAGCCTCCTGATAAAGCACATAATTCAAATAATTCATCATTAACTTTATAAATACCTAATAAAATATAAATATTATTTTTATCAATATAGTAAGGTAATAAGCCTACTCTAGCCCAATTAGGATTTAATTTATGTAATGTAATATCATTAAAATAACTAAAAACCATAATGAATTATATATTTAAATAAATTCTATTTTAAATCAATTTTATTTATTTATATTATAATGAATATTTTTATAATAAGTTCAAAAAGTTTTGATATAAATAATATAAATGAAAGATTTATATTTGATTTAATAGATAATCTAAAAAAATACAAACACAATATATTTTTAATAACAAAAGAATATAGTTGGACTAAAAATAAATTATATAATTTAACAAACAAATATTTTAATAACATATTTTTCTATGATAATATTGAAAAATTAGTTTCAGATATTGAAATTAATTTTGAAAAAATACTATATATTAATTATAATATTAATTATAATTTTCCTAATCAAATTATATTAGAAGAATATAATTTTTATAAAAATAATTTAAATAGTAAAAATTATATTTCAAGTCCTGATAGTATATGTAACAATTATAATATTAAATTTAAGTTTCCTTATAATCAAAAAAAAATTAATATAAATAATAATTATTTAGGAGAACCATTAATATTATGTGATAATATTGAAAATATAAATATATATTTAAAAAATATTAATAATAACGTTAATATAATTTGTAACAATAATACAGATAATATAATAAATAAAGAAAAATATAATATTAAACAATTAGATATAGATAAATTAAAAGATATATTGATTAATGTTCCTTTTGTTATAACAGATAAAATTTATTATGTTAATTTAATGAGTAATTATAATATATTAAGCATATTATTTAATCCAAATAATAATTTTGAAGATTTTGATCATTTATATAAATATGATAATATAGATTTTTTCAAATATAATTATGACGATTTATATAATAATAGAGAAATATGTGAATTTTATGGAAAAAATAATATAATAGAATATAATTCTGATTTAAATAATTTTAATAGTTATATTAATAATTTATAAATTAAATAAATTTATTTTATAATGAAATATAAAATAATTGAAGAATTTTTAAATGAAACATTTTCTAATGAAATTTGTGAAAAAATATGGAGTTATTTATTACCTGAAAAAGTAAAATATAATTTTGATAATTTAATTATAATTTCACCATATCAAATTAAAAAATTTTCAAGAAAATATCATTTAACTATTAAAGATATTTTAGATTTACCAATAGGAGAATCTATTGAAATATTCTGTATGGATAGAAATTTATTTGATTTTTGTATAAATAAAGACCGAATTGATAAAATTATTAAAGCTGAAAATTTTTTTAGTGATGGTTATATTATAAAATATAAAAGAATAAATGGCTTAATAGGAAAATGGAAATTTTTAAATATTGATAATAATTATTCTTTAAGAGAATTTGATATAGATTTAGATACATTTTGGTATCCATTAGTTTATAATAGAGTACTTAAAACAGATTTTGATGATATATTTTGTATTCCTGAAAAATTTTCAGGAAAACATTATAATGATTTTCCATTAAATACAAGAATCGGATGGAGAGGTCCTTGTATGTTATTAGAAGATGTTAAAAAATTACCAAAAATATTATTAACAAAAGAAGAATATTATCATTAAGTATATTATTTAATATAAAAATGTCCTGTATTACTTGAAAAACGAAAAATATGTCGTGTTTTTTTTTTATTTTCATAAAATTGATTATTACCATTGTAATTATGTTGAATAGAAACTTCAAATAATTCTGATACTAAAAATAAAAATGGTTCAAATGTAGAACAAAAATAACCATTATTTACAGTATTTGTATCATAACAATTAACTGCTTCATAATTTTCATCTAATTGTTTTTCTGTTAAAGCAATATTATTCCAAACAATATTAGATGTTTTGATATTATTTTGCTTTAATAAATTAGCAAAAAATTGAGGATTTGGTTTATTATTATTATTGTAATTTAAATAATATTTGAAATCTTGTATATTTATAGTATTTATTAAACTATCCCAAAAACAAGACATTATATTTTATTTATATAATTTTTATTTAATATATATATAATGATTAATTGGAAATCTAAATATTTAAAATATAAATTAAAATATTTGAAATTTAAAGGTGGTATGAATAATCCAAATAGCCACCGCATAAAAATTGAAGATTTATTAGTTCATGAAAATAATACAGAAAATCTTTCGAATACAAATCAATTTGGAAATACAATTCATTTTGATTGTCTACATTTATTAAATGGAATAGATGAAAACATATATGAGTTTGAAATATTATATACAAATTTAAGTGATTTAAAAAGTATAGAAATAGATATAAATGATTATATATATATAGAAAGATTATTCAATAAATATAGTGATATTGCAGGTAAAAGATTATGTAATAGTTATAAAAAAAATTTAAATCTAGATTCAAATTTATTAACATTTAATAAAATCGAACCACTTAAATCTGGTGGTGAATGTAATAGTTTTAACGATTTAATTGCACTATCATTATTAAAAGTATTTGATTATAAAGTTTTATTTGCTAAATTTATAAATATTGAAGAAGAAAATATTGAAGAATTATTAAATGTTTTAAATCATGGTTTTCTAATACAATTACATATACCATTTTTGCGAACATATCATTATATAAATATTTTAAAAAATCCAGATGATAGTTCTTATAATTTATTTTCAATAAATGGATCTGATACTACATTGTTAAAAACTACTTTTAATGATAAAGATCTTCTTGCATATTATTTAATAAATGTTTATAATAGAGATTTGTTTAAAGATGATAAAGAAACATATTTTAATATTTATAAAACTTTGACAGGAATTAATCTTGAAACATTTTATGAAAAAGAATTTGAACAAAAATATGTCTCAGAATCAGATGATGAAGAAGAATTCGATTCTGAAAAAGAATTATTCGATTTTGAAGTAGAAACAGAAAATGATATAATTAAAGACATGTTTCCACAAGACCATTTGTGTGTTATATTAGGTGTCGAAGATTGTGCCGACGAAGACATATAAAAATATCTTAAAATGATTTTATATTAATTAAAATACAATTATGGAAATTTTATATAAACAAATTGGTGAAACTCCAACACAAATGATTAACAATTATATTAATGAATATAATAGTAAAAATGAAAAAAAAATAAAAAAAGGAACAGTAGTAGGTAAATTAGACCCAATGGCTTGTGGTCAATCAATTTGTTTATTTGATGAACATTGTAAAAAAATGAATGAATATTTAAATTTAAAAAAAGTATATGAATTTAAAATTATATTTGGTTTTGATACAGATACTAATGATATATTAGGATTAATTAATTCACAAGAAGAATTAAATAATTTAAGTGAAGATGTATTAAATGAAAATTTAAAAACATTTGTAGGAAATTATAATCAATTGTATCATAATTATAGTTCAATTTGTGTTAAAAATGAATTAACAGGAAAACGTAATCCTTTATGGTTTTGGACAAAAAATAATAAATTAAAAGAAATTACTATTCCTTATAAAAATGTAAATGTAGATAATTTAGAATTATTAAATTTAGAAAATATTGAATTTAATAAAATAAAAACAAAAATTAATAAATATATTGAAAAATTAAAAGGTGATTTTAGACAAAAAGAAATATTAGAAAAATGGAATAATATTAATAATATAAATAATGTTTTTGTAGGACATTTTAAAATTACTTGTTCATCTGGATTTTATGTTAGACAATTAGTTAAAGAATTTACAAAAAAAATAAATATTTTAGGTATTGCTTATGAAATAGAAAGAATTGAAGTTATAAGATAAATAATTAATCTACATCAGGAATATTTTTTGTTATAATAAAATCATTATCATTTTTATTAAAAACTAATTTTCCATTAATTTCTTTACCTCTTAATAATCCTGCACTTAATAAGTCTTTATTTTCTTCAAAACCTTCTATTACAATAAAATTTTTAGAACCATTATTAATATTTATAAATGGTTTTATATTTATATAATAATAAATATCATAAAATATAATATAATTTGGTTCTAATAAATTGTCTACATAAGGAAAATAATTATTATCATTTAATTTTTTTAATTTTTGTAAAAATAAATCATTATCATTATAATAAGTTAATATTTCTTCTAATAATTTACTATCATCTATATTTATTTTAGTGTTATTAATAGTTTTCATAGGATTAATCCATCTATTATGATTGTAATAATATTTATTATATAAATCTTGTATAACTGATAATTTTGTTGTATTTTTAAGTTTTTTTATAGTATAAAGTAAGTTTTTATTTCGAAAATACTGAATATAAATTTCATCATTATTTTTATATTTATTTTTTATAAAATCTATTATATAAGTTATTTCTTCATCTCTTAAATCATCATATGGAGTTGTTAAAAACCAAAATATAAGTGGTTTCCATCCAGATGAAAATGGACTATTATTTTCATCTAAAAAATTTGTATTAGAAATATTTAATGGATAAAAATCAGGATATATATTATTTATACTATTATATGAATCATAATTAACTACTAAACTAATATTTTTATTATCAATATTAGTATGATTAACTTTAATATTATAAAATGTATCATTTTCATATAAATTTGTTTGTACCCATTTTTTAGTAATATTTTTAAGATATTCTACAAATAATAAAGCATTTAAATTATTTATATTAGCAAAATTAAGAGCAGAAAAAGTTATTGCTTTTACTATTCTAAGTTGTGAATAACTATTACAATCATTAGTATTAAAACCTATAATATTTTTTGCTTTTTGTTCTTCTGCATTTCTAATTAATATATGTGAATTACAAGTGTCACTAATTAACATAGCAAAAAAATATTTATCATAATATTTTTTCCAAATATAAATAAAATCATTATAAGTAAATGTATCACCACAATATTTTCCCATAATACTTCCATGACATTCTATAAATAAATATAAATGAGTATATTCTAATGTTAAATATAATCTTAATTTTTGTTCTAATTGTAATAATAAATCTTTATTATTAAATTGTAATAAAGGTTTTGTAACATTAGTACTTTTAATATTTTCTGTTTTATTTTCTGTATATAAAAAATCACAGTTATGAATATTTAAACGTGATTTAAGCATATAACAAGTTCCAAATGCAGAACTTTCGTGTCCTGGTTCATTGCCAATAATAAATAAAGCAATTCCTTTATTAGGAATATGTGATGATACATAATTTTTAGGTATAAAATTTATTGTTGAATTAATATTTCTAATTCTTGATGGTATATTTCCTGTTTTATCTAAATTAATTTTTAAAAATTGTTCAATATTTTCAATTCTTGTTTTATAAGCACCTTCATATTCTTTTCCAAATAATTTAATTTCGATTTCTTTTAATTTTGTTGGTAAAGAACCACCTTTTTTACTAAGATATTTTAATTTATATTTTAAATATTTAGATTTCCAATTAATCATTATATATATGTATATAATATATATTAAAAAATGATTTAGATATATATTTAATTATAAATGATATTACATAATATATCTTGCTTTCAAATTATTAATATAGAACAAGAACCATTAGTCTATAAGAAAAAAAATGAAAAAGGTATTTCATTATTTGCAAATCAAGATATTAAAGTAAATACACCAATATGTGTATATTATGGTGATATAGTTAATAAAAAAAATATGTATAATGAATATGTAAAAAATCAAGATAATTATATTAATAATATTAGTCCTTATTTACGCGATATAAATGAAAATAATGTAGTAAATGGAAAAGATGAATTAAATAATGATAATTTAAATTTATGTGGTGTAATAGTAAATGATTATTGTAATATAAAAAATATTAGTAATGAAGAAATCATAAAATATAATAATAGTAAAGATAATTGTAATGTTTCAATATTAGAAACAAAAGATTTTCCTGTATATTATTCTATTAAACATATAAAAAAAAATGAAGAAATATTAACTCATTATGGTATTCATTATTGGTTATTACAAAATAATGTAAAACCTGAAAATTTAAAAGAAATATTAAATTTTATATAATAATAATCAAAAAATGATTTTTATTTTTTATACTATAAAATGAGTAATGCTTCATTGATTGATAATACAAATGAACAATTTAAACCTAATTTATTATCAAAATTATCAAATGATGAATTGATAAAAATTATTCAACATATTAGTGAATTTTATGAAGAAAAATTAGATGGTTTTGCTAAATTTCATGATGAAAAAATACATGATTTATTTGATAAAATCGAAGATTATAAACATTTTGCTCATTTAAAAGAAGAAGAATATAATCAATTAGAAGAAGAACATTTTAATTTATTGGATGAATATCATGATTTAAGTTCTGGTTCTGGATAATATAAATATTTAGTAATATTTAAAAATTGATTTTTATTATTTTTTTGAATTAAATGAAAAATAAATCAAAATTAAAAAAAAAATCAAAAATAAGAAGAAAATCAAATAATAAAAAAAATTTATCAAATTATGATAATTTTATAGAAAAAATGTTTAAAATATTACCAAATGATATATTAATAAAAATTTATGGAAAAGTATTAGAATTTTTTTATAAAGAAATATTACAAAAACAGAAAATAAAGATGTGGTCTTTTATAATTGAAACATTAAATGAAAGTTCTTATAATTATAAGGAAAAATTTAATTATTATAAATTACTTTCAAATAAAGTTGAACATTTTTTAGATAATGAAAAGAATTTTTGTAATAAAAATAAAAAATTATTTAAAAAAGAACATTATAAACATATTACAAATAAATTTTATAAAAATTATTAAGTATAATTTATAATGAATAATGTTTTTTATTAATAATAATAGCATCATCAGGTTTTTTAGTATATATTTTAAAATATCTAGTAAGTAAATGAGTATTAAATGTATCAATATCATTATATAATGGTTGTTGTGTTAATATAGGTATAATCCAATTTTGTTCGCATTTTTTTTTAATTCTATTTAATAATTTTATTATATCATTAAATTTATATTCTAAATAAGAATCTTTTTTTAATTTAGAGAAAATATATGATATAATTCTCCAAATATCAAAACAATATCCAATTAACTGTATATTATCTTTTGATAAATATTTATATATTTTTTTTTCTAATTCAGGGTCATTATCAAAAGCAGTTTTAAAAAATCTTTTACATTGTGATACAATATTATCATATAATTTAATATATGGATCTTTTCCAATTATAAGACTTCGACCAAAATCCCATACTTTTAATATATAACCATGGTTAGGTATATAATATATAATATTATTTACTTGATAAGTCCAATAACCGCCATTTATTACTTTACTAACTAAAATATTACCACCATGACAGTCAAAATGTACAATTTTATATATTTTATTAATAGCATATAGACCATTTATTATTTGAAAAATAAAACTCATAAATACTTCTTGTGAAATTTTTTCAACTTCTTCAGTAATAGTTAATAAACCTTTAATACTATTATGACATAATTCATTTAAAATACATAATGAAGATAAGCCATATCCTTTTCTTTTTTCCATTTTTTTATATAAAATTTTATCAGATGAATCATTAGATTTTTTAAGTTTTTTTCTTATTGATAAATTATTAAAATATTTTGTAATATTAGGATTTAAATAATCATCTTTATTACAGTTCTTACATATAAAATATAGTATAATTAAAGGTAAATTTTGAGTATTATAATTTTGTACTATATTATAACAACATGTTAATAGATATAATTCTTTCCAACTTTTATATTTAATATTTTTTATATTATTAGATTCTTGATATGTTAAAGGAATTACTTTTAATGCAGCTTTATAAATTAAATTATCTCTATTAATATTAATATTATATGCTTCAGCATCAACTGAATCACCAACAGTACCTAAATGTGAATGAATAAATTTATTTATTTTTTTTTTTA